>LUMJ01000823.1_pt1 | contig 10854 bp, 10 predicted proteins | sample 729631 | NCBI WGS metagenome assembly LUMJ01 (sample SAMN03860266, study PRJNA289734) | marine metagenome | biome: seawater column; feature: ocean; material: water; isolation source: Red Sea water column Station 22 - depth 500m | place: Saudi Arabia: Red Sea | collected 2011-10-15 | depth 500 m | reverse complement strand
CCTAAGAGGTGATTTTGTTCAACTTTAACAGCTTTAAGTTTTTTAATTACAGCCATTAAAATCAACTCTATAACCCTTTGTAGGTAACTATGCAAGCATTTTGATTAATTTGATAAATAATCTATTGCACCTTGTAGTATAAATGCAGCAGCATTTTTATCCAATTTATTGACTCTATTAGAGACATTTGTGCCCAATTCTTTAGTTATTTTAAAGCTTCCTTCGCTCGAAAGACGCTCATCCCACATGGTGATAGGAATCGTAATATTTTTTGACAAGTTTTTGGCGAAGTCATTTACAGATTGAGATGATTTTCCTGTTGTACCATCCATATTTATAGGATTTCCGATGACAATACCCTTTATGTCATTTTCTTTAATAATTTGATTTATTTGTTCTATTAAAACTTCAAATTTATTTTTTTGCAAAACCTTAAGGGGAGTGGCAACTTTTTTATTTTCATCACATATTGCGAATCCTATATTCTTATTTCCAGGATCAATTCCTAGCAATCTAGAATTGCTTTCAATATTTGTTTTAAATTCATCAATACTGACTATATTGTATGTTTTCATCTTAAATGCTATTTTGCTTACTTATTTGCCTATAATCACAAATGTCAATAGATAAAAATACAGTAAAGCATATATCAAAATTAGCGAGGATTTCTTTAGACGAAAAGAATGTTGATAGTTTATCTAAAGATTTAACATCAATAATGAAATTTATTGAAAGTTTAAACAAGCTAAACACAGATAAAACAGCTCCTTTAACATCAATTATTAATGCTTCTCTTAAATCTAGAAAGGACGAAGTAAAAGATGGAAAAATAAGAGATCAAATACTAAAAAATTCTCCAGAGAAAAACGATGAATTTTTTGTAGTTCCAAAGGTTATTGAATAAAATGTCTAAAATTTCAGAATTATCTTTAACAAAAATAGTTAATGGAATAAAAAAAAAAGATTTTACTTCAGAGGAGGTTACAAAATCATTTATTGACATCTCAAACAAATCTAAAAAATTAAACGCCTATATAACTGAATGTTTTGATGAAGCATTAAAGTTCTCAAAAAATTTTGATAAAAAAAAAGATCACGAAGGTTTATTGTCTGGCGTTCCTATTGCTGTTAAAGATTTGTTCTGCACTAAAAATGTTAAAACAACTGCAGGAAGTAAAATATTACATAATTTTATTCCTACTTATGAATCTACCGTTACCAGCAACTTATGGTCTCATGGTGCTTTTTTGCTAGGAAAATTAAATTGTGATGAGTTTGCCATGGGTTCATCTAATGAAACAAGTTTTTTTGGAAACGTCAAAAATCCTTATGGAGAAAAATTAGTTCCAGGAGGTTCATCAGGAGGATCTGCCGCTGCTTTAGCAGCTGGCCTTACTCCAGCAACTATTGGAACAGATACTGGTGGATCCATCAGACAGCCTGCCTCTTTTACTGGTACAGTTGGATTGAAACCTACTTATGGAAGATGTTCAAGATGGGGAATAGTTGCATTTGCGTCTTCATTAGATCAAGCAGGGCCCATGACTAACAATGTAGAAGATAGCGCCTTGCTATTACAAGCAATGTCAGGCTACGACTCAAAAGACTCAACATCCGTAGATAAAAAAATTGAGAACTATTCTTCAAATTTAACTGAAAAAATAAAAGGTTTAAAAATAGGTATTCCTAAAGAGTATAGAGTAGATAAAATGCCAACCGAGATCGATGATCTCTGGAAAAAAGGTATAGACTATTTAAAAGATGCTGGAGCAATAATAAAAAATATTTCACTAGAGCATACAATGTATGCCCTACCAGCTTATTATATAGTTGCTCCTGCAGAAGCATCTTCAAATTTAGCTAGATATGATGGTGTAAAATACGGCCACAGAGCTAAAGGAAAAAATTTAATCGAAATGTATGAGAATACTAGATCTGAAGGTTTTGGTAACGAAGTAAAAAGAAGAATTTTAATTGGTACATATGTATTATCTTCTGGCTATTACGATGCATACTATTTAAAAGCTCAAAAAGTTAGACAATTAATTAAAAATGATTTTGATAAAGCATTTAATGATGTAGATGCTATATTGACACCATCAACACCCAGCTCAGCGTTTAAAATAGGAGATAAATCTGACGATCCTGTTTCAATGTACTTAAATGATATTTTTACAGTACCAGTAAATTTATCAGGTTTACCAGCAATTTCTGTTCCAGCAGGATACGATAAAAACAATTTGCCATTGGGATTACAGCTTATTGGCAAAGCATTTGATGAACAAACAATATTAAATTTATCTTTAGCTATAGAAAAAAGAGCTAATTTTAAGAAAAACTATAAGGTTTGGTGGAGTTAATGGTTGAAAAAAAATTTGATTATTTTGTAAGTGGAGACAAAGATAAATGGGAAGTAATTATAGGCTTAGAAGTTCATGCTCAGGTTTTATCACAATCTAAGCTTTTTTCATCATCTTCAACAAAATTCGGAAGCGAACCAAATACTCAGGTGAGTTTAGTTGATTCTGGATTTCCTGGTATGCTTCCAGTAATTAATCAATTTTGTGTAGAGCAAAGTATTAAAACTGGTTTGGGTTTAAAAGCAAAAATAAATTTAAATTCCGTTTTTGATAGAAAAAATTATTTTTATGCCGATTTACCACAAGGTTACCAAATTTCACAATATAAAAAATTCTTGATATGCCATACGGTACAAAAAAAATTGGAATTGAACGTCTTCATTTAGAACAGGATGCAGGAAAAAGTATACATGATATGGATCCAGAAAACACGTTTGTAGATCTTAATCGATCTGGAGTTGCACTAATGGAAATTGTTAGTAAGCCTGACTTAAGATCACCTCAAGAAGTAAGCTTTTATATAAAGAAATTAAGATCAATTATGCGTTATCTAGGAACTTGTGATGGAAATATGCAAGAAGGCTCTTTGAGAGCAGACGTTAACGTTTCAGTAAGAAAAGTTGGAGACAAGAAGTTTGGTACCAGATGTGAAATTAAAAATGTTAATTCCATTAAATTTATGGAAATGGCTATTGAATATGAAGCTAACAGACAGGTAGAACTATTAGAGTCTGGAAAAATTATTGATCAAGAGACAAGATTGTTTGATGCAAAAAAAAATTCTACTAGATCTATGCGTTCAAAAGAGGAAGCCCATGACTATAGATACTTTCCGGATCCAGATTTATTACCTCTAAATTTAGAAAAGAGCTTAATTGATAAATTAAAAAAAGAACTACCAGAATTACCCGATCAAAAGAAAGAAAGGTTTATAAAGGAACATAATTTATCTTCTTATGAATCAAACATACTAGTTTCTGAAAAAGAAATTTCAGATTATTACGAGGAAGTAATTAAAGGTTGTGATAAAAAATTGGCCACTAATTGGATAACAGTAGAGCTATTTGCAGTTTTAAATAAAAAAAATCTGTCAATTACTCAATCACCTATAAGTGCAAAGAATTTATCTTCATTAATTAAAATGATCACCTCGGGGAAAATTTCAGGAAAGATAGCAAAAGATGTTTTTGAAAAAATGCAGTCTGGTGACAATGACCCAAAACAAATTGTTGAAAAAGAAGGTTTATTGCAACAAAGCGACCCTAAAGAATTAGAAAAAATAATAGACACTGTGATCACAAAAAATCAGGATAAAGTAGCTCAATATAAATCTGGTAAAGAAAAACTTTTTGGTTATTTTGTTGGTGAAGTAATGAAAATATCTAAGGGAAAAGCTAATCCACAATTAGTAAACAAGATTCTTAAAAAGAAACTCCACTAAATAAAATGGGTTCAAATCTTGTAATAACAAAAGAAATTGAGAATTATATCAATAATCATTCTCTTGAATTAACAACGGTTCAAAAGGAAATAATTTCATACAATAACAGTTTAGGCGATATTAAAAGAATGCAAATTTCTATTTCACAATGCCATTTTTTACATTTAATTGTTAAAATCTCGAATACCAAAAAAATTTTAGAGATAGGTACATTCACAGGTTTAAGCGGTCTAACCATGTCATTATCTCTGCCTAGTGATGGAAAGTTGGTTACCTTAGATAAAAATACAGAAAGAAATAAAATCGCGTCCAATTTTTTTAAAAAAGCAAAACAAGAAAGCAAAATTAAAACAATTATTGGTCCAGCGCTAGAAAGCTTAAGTAGCTTAAAAAAGAAAGAAGAAAAATTCGATCTTATTTTTATCGATGCAGATAAAGAAAATTATAAAAATTACTACAATCAATCATTAGATTTAATAGAAAAAAATGGTTTGATTATAGTAGACAATGTTTTATGGCATGGTGAAGTAGTTGATGTAAAAAAACAAGATAAGTTAACCACAATTATCAGAGAATTTAATTCTTATACAAATAAAGATAAGAGAACGGAAAATATAATCATTCCTGTTGGTGATGGTCTTACAGTTTGTAGAAAGTTGTAATGTATTTTATTTCAGGATTTTACAAGTTTAAAAAAATATCAAATATAGAAAAAAATAAGAAGATTATACAAGTGTATTTTATTAATAAGAGTATTAGAGGATCTATAATCATTTCAAAAGAGGGAATTAACGGAACAATATCAGCTAAGAGAAAAATTTTAGATGAAGCTGTAGATAAAATAAAAAAAACTTTTAAGATTAGTAACTTTGATAGTATAAATTTGTCTAAGTGTAGCTATCAACCCTTTCATAGAGGAAAAGTTAAAATAAAAAAAGAAGTTGTTCCTATGGGGATAAAAATCTCAAAGAGGAAGTCTAAAAATTATGTAGATCCCACAAAATGGAATAAACTAATAAGAGATAAAAATACTTTTTTATTAGATGCAAGAAAGCCTTTTGAATACAAAGTTGGTACATTTAAGAGATCAATAAATCCAAACGTTAATAACTTTTGTGAATTTCCAAGTTATCTAAAAAAATTAGATAGAAAAAAAACTATAGCAATGTTTTGCACTGGAGGAATAAGGTGTGAGAAGGCAAGCACCTTTCTTGAAAAAAAAGGATTTAAAAATGTTTTTCAATTAAAGGGTGGAATTATAAATTACTTGAAAAAAATTAAAAAAAAAGAAAGTTTATGGAAAGGTGAATGTTATGTTTTTGATAATAGGGTTTCAATTAAACATAGCTTGATTCCTGGTTCTTTCTCAATGTGCAGCGGATGCAGAAAGCCAATTTCACCAAAAGATAAAAAATCAAAAAAATATGAAGAGGGAGTATCATGTCCAAATTGTCACGATCATCTAAAACCTTCACAAAAAGAAAGATTCAGGATGAGACAAAGACAAATAAATCTTGCTAAAGAACGTGGAAAAAAGCACATATTCCAAAAAGAATTTTAAAAATGAATTTATTAAAAGATAATATTCCAAAATTAGTTCGAAAACTTGCTCTCCCTGCTATGGTGGGAACTCTCTTTCAAACGCTTTATAATATTGTAGATACTTTCTTTGCTGGAAAAATATCACCCGAGGCATTATCAGCATTGAGCAAGTCTTTCCCTATTTACTTTATAATAGTCGCTACATCTATTGGAGTTACTGTAGCTGGTACTGCATTGATCGGAAACAGTATTGGTGAGAAAGATAAAGATAAAACTTTAAATTATTTTACACATATTATTTTTTACGGAATTTTGGTTTCTATAATTATTACCTATTTAGGATTATCTTACGCTGAAAAAGTATTTTACTTAATGGGATCAACCGATGAAGTTATTTCTTTAGGCCTTGAATATACAAATGTTATTTATTTAGGTTCAGTCCTTTTTATTTTAGTTGTTGCATTAAATTCATTTCTACATGCTGAGGGTGATACAAAAACTTATCGAAATGTTTTAGTTTTATCTTTCTTTCTTAATATTATTTTAAACCCAATTCTAATTTTTGGTTTTCTTTTTATACCAGCAATGGGAGTAAAAGGTATTGGTATTGCAACTATAATTGCTCAATCAGTGTCATTAATTATCATTCTGATTAAGGTTTTAAAAAATAATAGAGTAAAAGAGATAAATAAAAATTATTTAATACCCAAATTTATTTTTTTTAAAAACATTTTTTTTCAATCTATGCCCATTACTGTGTCTATTTGTGGCTATGCATTAGCTGCAGCGATTATTTTTACCTATGTTGGCCAATCAGGAGAATATGCTGCCGCAGGTTATGGAGCAGGAACCAGGATTGAACAGGTAGTTCTTCTTCCTATTTTAGGAATCAACACTGCAATTATATCAATAATAGCTCAAAATTATGGAGCTAAAAATTTTAATAGAATAAAGGAAACTTATATTACCGCCATTAAGTATGCTTTTATGATAATGGTTATTTCTGGAATAATTGTTTTCATATCGGCAGGTATTATTACAAGTATTTTTTCGAATGATCCTGAAGTAATAGAATATGGAAAAAGGTATTTAAAAATTTCAGCATTTGTTTTACCTGCTTACCCAGTTTTCTTTCTATCAAATGGTTTTTTTATGGCTTTAAAAAAATCAGAGATGGCTATGATTTCCAATTTTTTTAGAAATGTGCTTAATCCAATAGTAGTATTTTATATAGCAAAATATATTGATGCGAGTTTTAGTACTTTTTTTTGGATATGGGTAGGAATAAATTGGTTTTTCTCGATTTCATATTTCTTGATTATTATCTATTATTTTAAAAATAGATTAGGCAAATCTAGAGCTATCCTTAATCCAAGCCCATAGATGATCTGAAAAAGATCTTCTAACATAAAGATCAACATCTTCCTTTGATTTTCTATGTATAGTTACATCAACATGGTTAAGTATAGTTTGAATTACTTTGTTATCTCCGAAAGTTTCTGAATCAAAATTAAAAGGAGATCCCTTAGAAAGTATTTCAAAAATATTAGAACCAGTTAAGTTAAATATAGTGTAATGGTCACTAACATTTGTGACAGCGCCTAAATTTGTTTTTGAAATATCTTTAAATAATAATTGTTCCAATTCATAGTCATTAGATTCTTTAACTACAGTATCATTTGAAACTAAAAGCCATTCATTAGGCCCCAACCAGATACATGTGATTTGTTCTTTAGTAGATGTGGAACAAGCTTCTTTTGGTAGAATCATTCCTAATATTTTTCCAGCTTTACTAACAAAATCTTTATTTTCTAAGTCACCTCGTAAATTAATTTTTGCTACAGGTGTCTTTTCCTTCATTGAAAAATTATTATAAGTATGACTTTCTGTAATTGGTGATGTAAAATTAAGCATTTAATCTCTTACCTTCTTTATCTAAAAAAATTGTATCTGATACTATTACCTCTATGGTTTTGTTTGGCATAGGAACATAAAGTTTTTTTCCTTTTAATTTTTTCCCATTTTTAACAACTGCTAATGCAATAGATTTATTTAAGTTAGGACTATAGTAGCTTGATGTTACATGTCCGATCATGTCCATGGGAGGTTTATTTTTAACTTCAGCCACTATCTGTGCTCCTTCTTCAAGAATTTCTTTTGGATCATTAGTTAATAAACCTACATATTGTTTTCTATCTTCCCTCATTGTATCTGATCTATATAAGGATCTTTTTCCTATAAAATCATATTTCTTTTTACTAACTATCCAATCCATTTGTAAATCTACAGGAGTAACAGTTCCGTCTGTTTCTTGACCTACTATTATGAAACCTTTCTCAGCTCTTAATAAATGCATAGCTTCTGTACCATATGGCGTGATTCCATATTCTTTTCCAGCAGTCATACATTTTTCCCAAACTGATTGACCATAATTTGCTTGAACATTTATTTCGTAACTTAGTTCACCAGTGAAACTTATTCTCATAACACGACACTTTATTTTATCTATTAAACCATTTTTAAAACTCATATGTGGAAAGTTACTATCCGAATAGTCGATATTTTGTGTTACTTTTTCTAATATTTTTTTACTATGAGGACCACAAACACTTACAGTCGCGAAATGATCAGTTACAGAAGTTAAATAAACTTTTAATTCAGGCCATTCTGTTTGTAGAAAATCTTCAAGTTTACCCATTACAGTAGCTGCACCACCTGTTGTGGTTGTCATTATATAATGATTTTCACTTAAACGTGTTGTAACACCATCGTCATAAACCATTCCATCTTCATTAAGCATTAAACCATATCTGCATTTTCCTATAGCCAGTTTACTCCATGCATTTGTGTAAACACGATTTAAAAACTCAGAGGCATCACTTCCTTGGATATCAATTTTTCCTAAGGTTGAGGCGTCTAAAATTCCAGCTTTTGTTCTCGCTGCTTTAGATTCTCTTTGGACTGCATCATACATACTTTCATTACCCGAAGGGTAATACCAAGCTCTTTTCCATTGACCAACATCTTCAAATTTTGCATTATTTTTTTCGTGCCAATCATGCATTGGCGTTTTTCTAGTAATATCAAAAAATTGTCCAACATTTCTTCCTACAAGAGCTCCGAAAGTTATTGGAGAGTAGGGTGGACGAAAAGTTGTTGTGCCTAATTCACCCAATTTAGTATTTGTAATTTCAGAGATGATTCCTAAAGCATGCATATTAGAAATTTTCCCTTGGTCTGTAGCCATACCTGTAGTCGTATACCGTTTAACGTGCTCAATTGATTTAAAACCTTCTCTCAAGGCAAGTTTAATATCGTTTGCTGTAGAATCATTCTGATAGTCAACAAAAGATTTAGTTTTTCCTGAAATTTTGCTACTTGGTATCAACCATATATTTTCAAAAACTCCACCCTCAGGCTCTAAAACATTAAACTGTTCTGTTTCACTGATATTGAGAAATTCTCTAGTTTTTTCTTGAGCTTCTGAGATAATATTTTTTAATCCAAAGGTTCCATTACAAGAACCCACAGATATTTGGCTAAGAGTATTTTTTTTGGGAAAGAAATAATGTTTTTTTTCGTTATAATCTAATTTACCACCTGATTGCGTAAACAAATGTACTGCTGGTGTATAACCACCAGAGACACATAATAAATCACAATCTATTTTTAATTTATTTCCAACAACATTGGTGTTGTCTTTTGATAGACGCATTACATGTATTTTATTAATTTTTTTATATCCTTCCGTATAAATTACAGCACTTTTCCAATGTATTTTGATACCTAGTTCGTTACATTTTTTAGGGAGAGTGCCATCTGATTTTTCTCGTATATCTATTACTGATTTAACTTTAACACCCTTGTTATGTAGAGTAATGGCAGTTTCATATGCATCATCGTTATTTGTGAAAATGCTAATATTATTACCGCATTTTACACCATAGGTATTAGCATATTTTCTTACAGCTGAAGAAAGCATTATTCCAGGTCTATCATTACAATCAAAAATCATCGGTCTTTCAATTGATCCTGTAGCTAAAATAACTTTTTTTGCTCTAACCTTCCATAAACGCTGTCTTATTTTTTCTTTTTTATCTTTATCAGGCAAATGATCAGTTAAATTTTGTATCATTATTAAATAATTATAATTGTGATATGCTGCAACGCTGGTTCTGCTTAACATTTTGATATTTTTATTTTTTTGTAATTCTAGACAAGTTTTCTTTATCCATTCTAAAGGAGCCAATTCATTTATTTTATTATAATCTTTGTTGGAAAAATTTAAATTTCCACCAAAATTTGGTCTTTCATCAACTAAAAGAACTTTTTTTCCAGCATTTAATGCGGTTTTTGCAGCTACTAATCCAGCTGGTCCTGCACCGACAATAAGAACTTCACAATGATAATAACAATGATCATAAATATCAGGATCTTTTTTTGTAGGAGATTTTCCTAAACCAGCTGCTTTTCTAATAAAATATTCATATACATTTTCCCATAGATTTGCTGGCCACATAAAAGTTTTGTAATAAAAACCGGCCGGAATAATAGGTGAGAATAAATTATTAATTGATCCTAAATCAAAATTTACTGAAGGCCAAGAATTCTGACTTGTTGCATTTAAACCATCATAAATTTCAATTTGGGTAGCTCGCAAATTTGGATCGGTTTTACCTTTATCTTTAATGATTTGAACTAAAGCATTAGGTTCTTCAACCCCAGATGTTAATATTCCTCTTGGTCTATGATATTTAAAACTTCTACCTACTAAATGAATTCCATTTTCATTATTTATTGGGTTTTTCTCCAATTTTATAAACTGAATGAATTTTATCGTTTGATGTATCTCTGGCAGCATTGAACCAACGTCTGCATCCATGAGAATGATTCCATCTTTCATATTGAAGTCCTTTTATATTTTTTCTCATAAATAAATATTCAGCCCATTGATCATCGCTTAACTCAGTTGGTTGTTTAGGTCTTACTAAATGAGCTTCACCGCCATAACTGAATTCACTATGATCTCTTTCTCCGCAATATGGACATTTAATTATAAACATATTAATGAGCCACTGCTGCTGCACCATGTTCATCAACAAGATCCCCGCTGACAAATCTGTTGATATTGAATGATGCGTTTAAGTTATGTGGTTCATCTTTTGCTATTGTATGTGCAAATAAATGCCCTGATCCTGGAGTAGCTTTAAAACCGCCAGTACCCCAACCACAATTAAAATAAAGTCCTTTGATAGAAGTCTTGCTTATTATTGGACTTGCATCTGGACAAATATCCACTACTCCACCCCATTGTCTAAGCATTCTAAGTCTACTAAAAATTGGATAAAGTTCTAAAATAGCTTTAAGAGTACCTTCAATAATTTCATGTGTACCTTTTTGAGTGTAAGAAATATAAGCATCTGTTCCAGCACCTATAACCAATTCACCTTTATCAGATTGACTTATATAGGCATGAACAGCATTAGACATGACGACATTATCAATTATGGG
>LUMJ01000471.1_pt1 | contig 10857 bp, 12 predicted proteins | sample 729631 | NCBI WGS metagenome assembly LUMJ01 (sample SAMN03860266, study PRJNA289734) | marine metagenome | biome: seawater column; feature: ocean; material: water; isolation source: Red Sea water column Station 22 - depth 500m | place: Saudi Arabia: Red Sea | collected 2011-10-15 | depth 500 m | reverse complement strand
ATGGATAAGGTGGATGTATGGACATCCACACTCGGCAAAGCATTAGGTGGTGCTTCCGGCGGATTTACCACAGGCCGAAAAGAAATCATCGATCTTCTCAGACAACGTTCTCGACCTTATTTATTTTCAAATACAGTGGCACCGGCTATTGTTGCGGCTAGCATTAAAGTATTCGAAATGCTTTCGACCACCACTGAATTGCGTGATAAACTAGAAGCCAATACAGAATATTTTCGCAATAAAATGACCGCTGCAGGATTTGACATTAAGCCGGGTATTCATCCCATTGTACCGATTATGCTTTATGATGCGGTATTGGCTCAAAATATGGCGGCTGCACTTTTAGACGAAGGTATTTACGTCATTGGTTTCTTTTTCCCTGTTGTACCTAAGGGAGAAGCACGGATTCGAGTGCAGATTTCTGCCGGAATGGAGACGGACCATTTGGATCGGGCGATCCACGCATTTACCAAAGTTGGCAAAAAATTAAATGTGATTTAATGAAAGGGAACACTATTCAGTGCCCCCTACATGCACTTCATTTCCATTCCCTCTGTTCTTGCGCTCATCCTCAACCAAGAGTATATTCCCCGGCTTTTTTAACCCTATAATTTTAAAGATACATGAATAGCAAACTAACACCACGATTTTTGATCATTGGTCTCGTATTGACGTGGGCCATATGGGCCATTTGGCCAACGATCCAATATCAGGGATTATCTGATGTAGAATTAGAATCCTTAAGAGAAGAAGGAAAACTAGAGCAGTTAGAATCCCGAACCATCAAACAGGGCCTGGACCTGAAAGGTGGCATGTACATTGTATTGGAAGTGGATATTCCAACACTTCTTGAAAACCTAGCAGAAAATATGGATGGCAAATTTAATCAATCTGTTTCATCCGTGCGGGATCAGTTAAGAGTATCGCCTGAGGCAGATTCTTTTAATCTTTTTTCAAATGCGGCCAATGAGAACAATTTAAAACTTTCTCGCTACTATTTTGATTATGGTTCATCCAATGAAGAAATCCTCTCTGCATTGGGCGAAGAAGCCGAAGATGCTATCAACCGTGTGTTGGAAATCCTCCAAAACCGGGTGGATCAATTTGGTGTCGCCGAACCTACCATTCAAAAACAGGGTAACCAGCGCATTATTGTTGAATTGGCCGGTGTGCAGGATTCTGAACGTGCCCGGGCACTTTTGGAAAGCACTGCCCTTTTAGAATTCTATATCGTAAAGGACGTTACCACCACCAACGAACTCATGATCAAAATTGATCAAGTGCTCAAAGGGGATGAATCCATTGCTGCGGTAACGAAAGAGACAGTAACCCAAACTTCGGATGAAACATCCACTGAAGATGACGGTACCGTATCCGTAAGCGATTTGTTTGGCGAATCAGATGATTCAGCTGCAACGGACTCTGCCGTTGTGGGTCAAGATATTTTTGCTGAACGCCCCTTCTCTGCCATGCTGCGGGATTTGGGGAATACAATCGGCGTCCCTGCAAAAAGTGTATATGCAGTCCGTAAAATGCTGGAGACTCCTGAGGTTCAGGATAAGATGGCAAGCGTAGGGGGTGCATTTTTATTTAGCCACAAACCACAGGATTATCCTACCGTGGATGGCGATGTTGAATCCATTTATAGTCTTTATCTTTTAGAAGATCAGGCAGAGCTCACAGGCGGCGTGGTTGAAGAAGCCAAAGCGAATTTGGGTCCACAAGGATCTACATCTGCAGGCCAACCCATTGTGAACTTGTCCATGAATTCAGATGGTGCAAGAAAATGGGCCATCGTTACCGGCTCCAATGTGGGGCGACAAGTGGCCATTGTATTGGATAATAAAGTGCATATGGCACCAAACATACGCGAAAAAATTGCGGGCGGCGGCACATTGATCGAAGGCTTTGCCAGTATTGATGAAGCGAAAGATATTGCCATCGTGCTTCGGGCCGGTGCTTTACCAGCCCCAGTGGATATCATCGAAGAACGAACCGTAGGTCCATCACTCGGTGCCGATTCCGTGTAACGGGGCACTCAATCCATAATGATTGGTTTGGCGATTGTTCTCGTTTTCATGCTGGTGTACTATCGCATTTCGGGATCCATCGCAGACTTCGCATTGATATGGAATATCGTCATGGTACTGGCTGTTCTGGCTTCACTGCAAGCCACATTGACTCTACCGGGTATTGCAGGATTAATCCTGACTGTGGGTATGTCTATTGATGCCAATGTGATTATTTTTGAGCGAATTCGAGAAGAATTGCGGAAAGGGAAAACACCAAAAGCGGCTGTTGACGGCGGGTACGACCGTGCACTCACCACTATTATTGACGCCAATGTAACCACCTTAATTGCATCATTGGTACTATGGCAGTTTGGTACAGGACCAATTAAAGGTTTTGCCACCGTATTGTTCTGGGGTATCCTTATATCCATGTTCACTGCCATATTTGTAACTCGCACCATTTTTAACTCTTTTACCAGCCGTAAAGGCATGACCAAGTTGAGCATATGAGAATTATTAAAGAAACACACATCGATTTTATGCGTCAGCGCAAGCTGGCCCTTATTCTGTCTGCAGTCGTTATTCTATCAGGGATAGGTTCTCTGGTAGTGAATGGCGGACCGAAACTTAGTATTGATTTCAAAGGCGGTACGCTGGTTTCCGTTCAATACACTGAGGCCATGGATGTAGAAAACGTGCGATCAGCATTGGCCGATGTGAATGTAGACGGGCAAACATTTGATTTTAGCCGTGAAGAGATCAAACATTTTGGCAGTGATGACGCTGTATTAGTTCGCGTACCCCACATTGAAGGTGCACCCGAAAACTTTGCCCAAAAGATCGTGGATCATCTCTATGCGGCATTCCCTGGAAGCGTCCCAGAATCAAAAACAGATTTTATTTTAGGGAAAGGAACTGTAACGCCGAAGATTGGATCTGAACTCAGCGGGAAAGCCGTCATGGCCATTATTTCAGCACTAGGATTGATTCTCCTATACATTTCAGTTCGATTTGAATTTCGATTTGCATTAGGTGCCATAGCTGCATTGACCCATGATGTATTGATTACATTGGGTATTTTTTCATTATTCGGTTATGAAATCAGCCTGCCCATCATTGCTGCATTTTTAACCATTGTAGGTTATTCTTTGAATGACACTATTGTGATTTTTGACCGAATTCGTGAGAATATTAAATCATCAAAAAGAGAATCATATGTGGGTGTTGTAAACCGCAGTATGAATGAATCTCTATCTCGAACCATTGTCACATCATTAACCACATTTATGGTGGTGTTGGTTCTATGGCTATTCGGCGGTGAAGTGATTCATAATTTTGCATTGGCCATGATCATTGGTGTAATAGTAGGAACCTACTCCTCCATTTATATCGCAAGTCCCATTGTGATTCATCTCCACGAGAATGCGAATAAATAGATATTAGCCTTTATATTTAATTAATAAAAAAGCCCCTCGAATTTTCGAGGGGCTTTTTTAATTCAATCTGGTGGATGATAAGCTTAATTCCTAAATAAAGTGCTTTCTTTATTAAATGCTTTGACACACCATAAAATTGATAGGGCCGCAAATCCAAATAAGGATATATATACTTCTGCCATATAAAGTGGATTCATGGCGCCGGCAATAATATCCTTAGAGGCCAATGATACATTAAGAATAGGAATCATGGCTGTTACGGTATTGAGATCGATCCCAGGAAGCGTCCCCATAACCGCCGGAAAAATGATGGCGATATTTAAGGGTGCCATAATACTTTGTGCTTCTTTGAATGAACGTGCATAAATCGATAACCCCAAAAGCATGGCACTGAAGAATGCGGATACGGGTAGTACCAGAGTCATTATCATAGCGATGGTTTTGAATGTAAACATATCATTCACCACTGAAAGCACTTGGGGTGGGATTTCAGATATTTGCTGAATACCAATGACCAATCCACCCAAGGCTAAAAATGCTGTTAAAAATGCAGCGGACATGATGACCAAAAATTTACCCATCACAACATCCAATCGGCTGGCTGGAGAGGATAAAATTGTCTCTAGTGTACCTCTTTCTTTTTCTCCTGACCCTAAATCTAGAGCAGGATACATGGCGCCCATAAATCCAAAAATGATAAAAATATAAGGGAGCCACCCACCGGCCAACTTTCCAAATTTCTCCTGCCTTGATGCCACATCCATGTATTGGACATCGTAGGCTTTTACCACATCCGGGTTTAGTTTTAGCCGATCCATTCGTTTATTCACGATTTGATCTTCCGATATCTTAAGTACAGACTGGATCCTATCTTTGGCCGTCCCAAATGAGTCCGTACCTTTGAATAAAATTTGAATACCTGCCTGGCCGTTTTGATCAATTAGGTTTTGGTAATCTCCTTTAACCATAATTGCGGCATCCAGATACTCTTCCTGAATATAGTTTTGAATGCTATCTACAGGAATTTGATCGAGCATAATCACCTTATCCATATTGGCAAATGCTTGATACAATTCAGGTGCGTATTCCTGCCCCACAAACCGCATTTTCAATTGCCGTTCCGAAGCCTTCTCCGCTTGGGAGGATACAATCTTCATCATGGTCCCCATCAACACCGGCACCATCAATAAAGGAATGGCCACCATCATGATGAGGGTACGTTTATCACGGGTGATATCGATAACTTCTTTTTTGGCTATAATGAGTGCTCGCATCTTAGGCCTCCCCTACACGGTGAATAAATTCTTCTTCAAATGTGGGCTGTGTCATCTGTGATTTGAATTGATCCAGTGTATCATTGAAGTATAATTTACCTTTAAAGATGATGGCTATGTCATCACAGACCTGGTTTACTTCACCCATGCGATGGGTTGAAAAAATGACCGTCTTCCCTTCTTCTTTACAAGATTTTATCAAATCCACAATGGCCCGTGATGTCATCACATCCAACCCGGAAGTGGGTTCATCAAACACCATCACTTGGGGATTATGAATAATGGTTCGGGCAATGGATGTTTTTTGTTTCATCCCCGTACTCAACCGGGCAATACGCCGATCGGCAAATTCATGCATATCCAAAATATCAAAAATATGATTCTTCCGCTGCTCGAATGATGCTCTATCCATACCATGGAGATCCGCAATATATTTCACCATTTCGGTAGGTGTGAGGCGGTCGTACAGAGCAGTTTGTCCGGTCATAAATCCAATTTCTCCCCGCACATGCTGACCGGAATTTACCGTATCATAATCGGAGACTGTTATGGTTCCCGATGATGGTTTCAGCATGGTGGCAATCATGCGGAGTGTAGTGGTTTTTCCTGCACCGTTAGGCCCAAGCAATCCAAATATTCTACCTGGTTTGCATTCGAATGATATATCATCAACAGCCCGGAGGATTTTTGTATCTTTAAACTCATCACCCATTTCTTTGCGCTGTTTTTTATTTAGCGTGAAATCTTTAATGAGGTTTTTGACTTGTATCATAATTCACCATATATATTGTGTTAAATGAATAGTATTAATTTTATCGTACGCTATTAGGATACGAATAATATGAGATAAATTTATAATCCTTTTCTTTATATTCCTCGATCATTTCACCATGAAAACAAAGATAATCCTCCTATACATCATTATGAGCCTCTGCTGGGGGCTCACCTGGTTTTTCTTAAAATTCAGTTTGAAAGCAATGCCCCTTTTATGGGGTATCAGTATGCGGTTTCTCATTGCAGGATCTATCTTTTGGATCATTTATTTTATCAAAAAGGACCGCGTTAGAATGATGCCTGATTTACGATCAGTCTATATCCGTTTCGCCCTATTAAACTATACATTATGCTATTTACTAACCTATTGGAGCACACAATTTATATATTCCAATTTGGGATCAATTTTATGGAGTTTATACCCAATTTGTGTGACGGGAATGGCCCACATTTATTTGCCAGATGATCGCTTAAATATGAAAAAATCATTAAGCATGGCCATCGGATTTATTGGAACCATTATGCTTCTGTATAATGGAGAATCCCTTGGGGAGGATAAGGTATTTTTAGGGATATTCGCCATGCTCATTGCTATTATCATGGCGGCTTGGCCAAATGTTTATTTAAAAATCAAAAAACCAGTCATCAATACATTTCACCTGAATGCCGTGGGGATGTCTATTGCCGGAACGATTATGCTATGCGCCTCTCTTTTATTTTAATCGGGCCAAACCATTCCAACGGATGGAGCCAATATTTTCGCCATCCTATTTTTGGCAATCCCGGGGACGGTGGTAACCTGGGGTATTTATATTTGGATGCTAAACCACGTTGATGTGAGCCGGTTAAGTTATGTAGCTTTTTTCCCACCAATGGTGGCCATTTTTATTGGGTGGATATTTTTGGGGGAATCGCTTTCACCTATATCATTGGTTGGGGCCGGACTTGTTATTACCGGTGGGTCTTTAATCAATTATCAATCCAGATCACTGGTACAATCAACAGAAATAGAATTATCACCAATCCCTAAAGACTGAATCTAAAAATCGGTGTAAATTCTCACATGATTCAATACACAATAATGGATTCTCCTATCGGAAAATTGCTTTTAGCACAATCGAAGAATGGTCTGAATCACATTATTTTTGAATATCAAATCCATCAATTTGAATCCATCATCCATAAAAAATTCCCCAATCAACCTATCCAACGGAATGATGAGGCGCTTCAACCGGTTGTAGATCAACTCAATGCCTATTTCGCAGGAGAACGAAGTTCATTTGATTTGAACTTAGACTTGGTCATGCCACCATTTCAAACCGAGGCACTGAATGTAGTAAAGCAAATTCCTTATGGATCATACTTGACCTATAAAGAAGTGGCGGAACGGGCAGGCAATCCTAAGGCCGTTCGTGTGGCGGGATCGGCCAATGCCAATAATCCATTGCCCATCGTCATCCCTTGCCATCGTGTATTGGCCACCGGCGGCGGATTGGGAGGCTATGGCGGCGGATTGGATATGAAAAACTTTTTATTAAATTTAGAGGGCGCTTTATAAATCATGTGGCAATCTATTAAACGACGAATCCTGGCCGGTCTATTGGCCATCGTACCAATTGCAGTTACATTCTGGATCCTAAAATTCTTATTCACATTTTTAGATGGATTGGCTGCACCGATGCTAAAACAAATCGGTGTTGAAATCCCCGGATTGGGCATCATCCTCACCCTCGTGTTTATTTTTATATTGGGGCTGGTCATTACCAATGTGCTGGGTCGAACCCTCTTTAATTGGGGTGAAGCCATTTTAACGAGGCTACCCGTGGTCAAAACGATTTATAATACAATCAAACAGATTACCAGTGCATTTTCTGGTTCTACCATGAAATCGTTTCAGCAAGTGGTATTTATTCAATATCCCCGAAAAGGATTATGGACCATGTGCTTCGTCACCAATCAATCTGAGAATGAACAGGGGGATGTATTTTACCACCTATTTGTCCCCACCACACCAAACCCTACCTCCGGTGTTTTTATTGTTATCCCCAAGGCGGATGCAGTGGACCCGGGCATCAGTGTTGAGGATGGATTAAAATCCATTATTTCCGGCGGCATCCTTGATCCTGGAGAATCACTGAGTGGTAAGCTTCCATCCGTTTCCTCAACAGATTAATCCATTCTGCCTATGAATGAAATGGCCATTCTCATTTTATTAATTATTGTCAGTTATATTGTTGGTTCATTTCCCACCAGTATGATCATAGGACGGGTGACCCAAGGTATTGATATACGTGAGCATGGGAGTGGAAACGCCGGCGCAACCAATGCATTTCGAATTATGGGGTGGAAATCCGGCCTGGTTGTTATTACCGTTGATATTTTAAAAGGATGGGCCCCACCAACCCTATTGACCCCCCTCCTATTTGAATCACAAATTATTCCGGACTTGGGCGTGGTGCAAATTTTAAGTGGATTTGCTGCCGTACTCGGTCATACCTATACAATATTTGGTGGGTTCAAAGGTGGTAAAGGGGTGGCAACACTGGGAGGAATGCTTATTGCACTATTTCCGACCGTGTTTCCTTTTTGTCTTGCCGTAGCGGTACTGACTATTGTGTCGACAGGGTATGTGTCATTGGCTTCCATGCTGGCATCTGCATCCTTGCCTATATTTTTATTTATACTTCCACCATTCCTCAGTACAGATCCTGCCCCACTATCATTGATGGTATTTAGCTTGTTGGTGCCTTGGTTTATTACTTTCACCCATCGGAGTAATATTCAAAAGTTGAGAAGTGGTGAAGAGAATCGCTTTGACAAAGCGATGATATTTAAAAAATAGTTATTTAAATCATATGGATGGCAGCAAGATGAAAGGCCTTGTCCACTAATTTACCGTCATAAAATCCATATCCATATTCAAGGCGTAATATGGGTACAAATGGAATTTGGAATTGAAAGGACACCCCTGTTCCGGTCACAGGTATCACCTCGAGTAAATCACCAAAGCTGGTCTGATTGGTGACACCCCAATCAAAAAAGAAAGCGCCTGTTAAACCAAATTCCCAAAGATCCATTAATGGAAATCGGGGGATGAGCACTTTACGCAATTCGGCGGACGCCGTCATGTTATGAAAACCAAATCTGTATACTTGATCCCGATCATCATAATTTAAACGATTGGGGTATTGCCATCCGCGGACGGAGCCGGCCTGCCCCATGGTATTCAAAAATTGCTGATCCTTGTCCCCCAGATTAATATGGGTTTTGAATCCCAAGGCTAAAATCCAGGGTTTTGGATTCTCAATTTCACTTAATCGCTTATACATACTAAACGATTGAGTCCATATAAAATTATTTTTGCCTTCCCCCTTAAAATCAACCCGCCCTCTGAAAGACTGTTTAATGAGTATTCCTTTTGTTGGGTTCGCATATAAATCACGGGTGTCGTAATGAAAAAATCCCTGGGGTGCAATATACTGATAGTTCAATCGAGTGGTATCATTTTCGAATGTCATATCTTCAATTTCAAACCCAAGGGATACCTTTTTTGTATAGCCAAAAAATCGACCCACATTGAGTTCCATCGTATTGATGATGATATTGTAGGGCAAGAATGGATGTTGATAATCAGCTCGGGCCACACCTCCCGCCAGTGATACATGATCGCCGGTAATCCATGGATTGAGATAACTGATACCAAAAGTGTTTCGACCCCCAACCGCAATACCACCGCCTAATTGTTCATTCCGTCCACGGAAATTTTTAAAGACTCCGCCGCCACCATAGGACCAACCAGTCTTTTCATCATAGGCTGGTGCAGGACCGCCAAAAAATCGACCGCCAAAAAATTTATTATTCTCTAATATTTCAAATTCCAGACGAATCGTCATATCCTCAAGTGGAATGGCACGCCATTTTACATCAGCAAAAATACCCAGATTCACCAAACGGTTTTGATCTTCAATTGCGATCGTGCTATCCAGGGGGACTTGCAGAGGATGTTGGATTTCACGCTGAATAATATAATCTTTGGTGAGGGTGTTGCCCCGATGGACAATCTCAGATACAATCAAGTTCTGACTTATCCCAAATATGGGAAGCAATAAAAGAAATCCCCGCCAATTCATACCGAATTCCGATTCAAAAATCTATAGCTCTTAATAAGAGTTTTTTCTGGTATTCAATTCCTTCTTCAGAATACATATCATCAATTGCTGTTCGCATTTTTTCGTCGACAGCTACACTGTTCATTTGGATTTGAACATGGCTATTATCCATCTCTCTTACTTTCAGTACTGTTTCATGGTTTTTATATTGATGAAAGCCATCCACAAACTCATTAGGTGTTCCGTAAGTCATGAGAAATTTATATTTCACCACATCATCTGCTGTTAGTTGAGGGAATCCAGTTGGTTTTAATTCAATCCCCCGCACCACCCCATTTAAAATATAATGGGAAGGTTCATGATTTGTATTGCTATAGATATGATCCACATTCACAAAATGGAGTTCTACTGTCTCAATGGTGAGCCGTGTTATAACTTGGAATAACACCTTCGATCGTTTTAAAGGCAGTTTATATCCTGTAGGCAAGTCTACAACTTCTTCCCAATATTCTACAGACTGGGCTGAATCCAATACGTTGGACATTACTGTTGGGAGACTCATGCCCCACTTGGCCACGGGATGACGATCTACCGTCCAGCCACCGGGCAATGATTGTAATTGGAATCCCCGATAATTTCTGGGTTCTGGCGTAGGCCGAAATTCTGCACCATTATGATCAGCGCCATCTTCACCTTCAGTCACGGTTTCTGTGACTACAGGGATTTCAACCGGTTCAGGCTTTGAGAATAATCGGGCGATACAACCGGTCAGTCCGATGGATAAGACTAAAATGAGTAATAATTTTATGCGATTCATTTATTTTTATTCGGTGGATGATCAGGATGTTTGTTTCCACGGTGACAAACCCAACAGGAGATGTCATGGAAATTTAAATTTTTCATGGTCTTATTGGCATTCATGGTCATGACCATCATTTCACGTGCTACTTTTTTGTGATCTTTTTCATCGCTGGCATAGTCGGTCATGTTATGGCAAAAACTACATTTGACCCCCAATTCTTTTGCCACAACGGATTTCATATATTTAACCACTTCCCGTTTTTGAGTAAATGGCAATACTTTTACATTTTTTAATTCAGATTTTTGGCCTAGCGCAACACTGAAGAAAATGCAGACTATGATAATGATTTTTTTCATGAGTAAACTCCTAAAACCACACGTGTAATTGGGATAGAACTTCAACCCCCTCCGGTGATTTTCCACCGGATATATGGGAAGATCGTATTTGAAA
>LUMJ01003420.1_pt1 | contig 10865 bp, 11 predicted proteins | sample 729631 | NCBI WGS metagenome assembly LUMJ01 (sample SAMN03860266, study PRJNA289734) | marine metagenome | biome: seawater column; feature: ocean; material: water; isolation source: Red Sea water column Station 22 - depth 500m | place: Saudi Arabia: Red Sea | collected 2011-10-15 | depth 500 m | reverse complement strand
GCCGCCCGAGACGGCCGCCAGGTGGTCGGTGAGCGGGTTGGCGGCCAGGTCTCCGGCGGCGACGAGCCGCTCGAGGGCGTCGTGCAACGCCACGTAGCCACCACAGATGGAGGCGGTTCGGGTGCCGCCATCGGCCTGGATGACGTCGCAGTCCACCGTCACCTCGCGCTCTCCCAACGCCCCGAGGTCGCACACGGCCCGCAGCGACCGGGCGACGAGCCGCTGGATCTCCTGGCTGCGACCGGAGACGCGGCGCCGGATGCGCTCGGCGCTGGAGCCCGGCAGCATCGAGTACTCGGCGGTCACCCAGCCCTTGTTCGTGCCCGACAGCCATCGAGGCACGCCGTCGCCCACGGAGGCGGTGCACAGGACCCGGGTGCGTCCGAACGACACGAGGCAGGAACCCAGGGCGGCGTCGGTGAAGTCGCGCTCGAAGGAGAACGGGCGCAGTTCGTCGTTGCGGCGTCCGTCGGGTCGCATGGGTGCCTGCTTTCTGGTCGGTGGCCCTGGGTCGGGCGCCTCCACCGGCGCCGTTGCAGGCAGGCTAGAAGTAGATGATCGAGTCGGCGTTGGCGGCGGCCGTATCGAGGTCGTCGGTCCAGGCGCCCGTGGACAGGTACTTCCATCCCGCATCGCAGGCGATGAAGACGATTGTGGCCTCCTCGCCGTCCGCGAGGCGCTCGGCCACCTTGAGGGCGCCGGCCAGGGCGGCGCCAGTCGAGATGCCGGCGAAGATCCCGCACTCGTCAGCCAGCCGACGGGTGCATTCCAGGGACTCGCGCGGCCGAACGATGCGCTTGCCGTCGAGGAGTTCGTTGCCGCCCCACTTCTCGTACACGGGCGGGATGTAGCCGTCGTCGAGGCTGCGCAGCCCCTGGACCAGCTCGCCGGACGGCGGCTCGACGGCCAGCACCTGCACCTCGGGGCGCCGTTCCTTGAGATAGGTGCCGACCCCCATGAGGGTGCCGCTGGTGCCGAGGCCGGCCACGAAGTGGGTGATGCCCGGGGCGTCACGCAGGATCTCGGGGCCGGTGGTGGCGTAGTGGGCGCGGGGGTTGGCCTCGTTGGCGTACTGGTAGAGGAACACCCAGTCGGGGTTCTCGTCGGCGAGGCGGCGGGCCAGGCGCACGGCGCCGTTGGAGCCCTCCTCGCCGGGTGACGGGATGATCTCGGCGCCGTAGACCTCGAGCATCTGGCGACGTTCCACGGAGACGTTCTCGGGGAGCACGATCTTGAGGGGGTAGCCGCGGAGGCGGGCGATCATGGCCAGGGCGATGCCGGTGTTGCCCGAGGACGGCTCGATGATGGTGCGGCCCGGGACGAGGGTGCCGTCGGCCTCGGCCTCCTCGACCATGGCCTTGGCGATGCGGTCCTTGACCGAGCCTGCGGGGTTCTGCCCCTCGAGTTTGACGAGGATCGTGGCCCCGGGGTGGGGGCTGAGCGCGCTGACGTCGACCAACGGCGTGTCGCCGATCAGGTCGAGGACCGAGGCGTGGACGGTCATGGCGGGCTCCGGTGTAATTCCGACTGAATCGGTCGGGATTCTAGCCCCGTGGGTCGCCGTCCCCCACGGCCACCGTCAACTCCGTGATGTCGCCGTCCAGGATTCGGAACGCCCGCAACACCGGATCGGCGTGCTCCAGCGAGACGATCACGAACACCCAGGCGCCGAACGGGTCGAAGCGGGCGGCGTCGGCCACGTCGGTCGGTGAGGGGTAGGCCGGCGTGTGGGTGTGGCTGTGCATCACCCCGGTGAGCACGGCCCCGGCCTCGTCGGCGGACCGCTCGACGTCGAGCATCTCCTGGCCGTCGAGCAGGTACAGGGTGCTCGACTCGGCGGTGTTGCGCATCGGGAAGAAGCGGTCCACGAGCGGGCCGCCGCCCTGCTCCCCCACCGGGCCGGCGAACAGCCCGCAGGCCTCGTGGGGCACGGCGGCGAGGGCATGGGCGACCATGGCCGTGTGGGCGTCGGCGGTCAGGCGCAGGGTCTCGTCGGCCACGACGGCGAGGCTAACGGTGGGGGAACCCCGGCGGGGTCCACCGGTACGCTCGCCCGATGGGCACGAAGTCATCGGGCAGGCCGGCCGGGGCCGGGCGGGAAGACCCGCGCGACCGCGTCGTGGCCACGAACCGGCAGGCCCGCCGCAACTACGAGGTCCTCGACACCTGGGAGGCCGGGCTCGTGCTGCGCGGCGGCGAGGTCAAGTCGCTGCGGGAGTCCAAGGTGCAGTTGGCCGAGTCGTTCGGCCGCATCGACGACGGCGAGGCCTGGCTGCTGGGCCTCCACATCTCGCCCTGGGCGACCAGCGGCTCCGCCGAGGCCTCCGGTCACGACCCGGACCGCCCCAAGAAGCTGCTGCTCCACCGCAGCGAGATCCGCCGGATGCACGACCGGGTCCAGCGGGAGGGCCTCACGCTGGTGCCGTTGTCGCTCTACTTCTCGGGTGGCCGGGCCAAGGTCGAGCTGGCGCTGGCCCGTGGGCGGGGCCACGCGTACCCTGTCGGTGCGGATCCTTGACAATCGAGCACCAACCATCCGGACGCGGCGGCCTCGAGCCGCCCGTTTCACGGGGCTGATCGGTTTCGACGCCGGCGTTTCGTGGACGAGTCGTGCGACCGGAGTTGCCCAGACTCCCAAAACGGGGCACCAACAGAGACGCCAACACGGACGATCTCGCTCTCGCCGCCTGACCCGTCAGGCAGTAGAGAGTCACCGCGACCGGCAACGGCACGCGGGGCCAGTCCACTGCAGCCCGGCAACAGAAGCAGTGGAGACCGCAGGGACAGACCGCTGACGGCGTGAAAGACCGCTGACCCGGGGGAAAGACCCCGTGGCCGGGCCCTCGGGCCCAACCGACCCGGCGGTGCGGCAGCCAGGAGCCGCAGACTCGGGAATGGTCGTATCGCGGGCGTCCACCCGTCGACGGACGGGGGTTCGATTCCCCCCAGCTCCACCAAGGCGTGTTCGCAGTTTCTGCGTGCACGCGTTCGCAGTTTCGAGAAGGCTCACACCTGCTGAATACCGCCATGCAACCGCCCCGGTCATCCCAAACGCCCCCCATATGATCGCTCGACGAACGGCGCTGTTTCTGTGCCTCAGTCACCTACTGGTCGGATTGCTGCTAGTTCCAGGTTGGCTGGTGGTGGACGTGGACGACGCGTGGCGCATGGTGCCCGACGAGGTTCCCGACGCCCTACTTCTGGCCATTGATCGTGGTGTTGGGGCCTATGAGTTGCCCGGCCTGGGCATCATCTTGATCCTGTCCTGGGTCGTTGCATTCGGCAGTGCCGGACTGGCAGTGCGTTCGGGACGTCCGAAATGGCTGCTCCTGGCTAGTGCGTCGTCGGCTGCGGCGGGCATCCTCGGCCTGATCTCGATCGTCGTGCTCCTCGCGGCGACGCTGGCAATCGGGTTGGTGTTGCCATCCGATTGGGATGCCTTCGATCCGGACCTGCGGATCTCCTGGCCTGCGTACGGATTCGCCCTCGGAGCCCTCGTGAACGCACTCCTCGGCCTCGTCGTCTGGCTTCGCGAACGTCGGATCCGCAAGCGGACCCCCCTCGACGCGTCTACATGAAAAGAGGACGATCTCGGGGGTCTCTGACACGAAGCGTCAATGGCTCCAAACGGGGGCCGGAGGGGGAAGGTGACCGATGAGGGTGTTGCAGATTCTTCTCGGCCTAGCCGTGCTGGCCTACGTGGCCTATTGCCTGATCACCCAAAAGGTCTGGATTCGCAAGGTGTTCGGGTGGAGAACCAGGGACGAATACCCGAAGGTCTTCCTGATGAACATCGCCCTCGGCACCCTGATCGCCGCCTGGCTGGTGGCGAGGCCGCTCCTGACCACCTGACCGCGGCCAGCCCCAAACCCGAGCAAGAGGCTCCGACGCCGCCCTTCCCCCGCGACTCCTCCCGGCACGGACCCTGGCAAGAGCGGCACGCCAGCCACCCACGGAACCGAACATCGCACCACCCAGGCGCTCGTCACCCAGGCGCTCGTCCTCCCGCCTTCCCGGCAAACCTCCCCCCTGCCGGGTCGGGGCCACGGTTCCCGGCTTGGCTAGGGTTCCGGCGCCGGGGACGACGTCGTCGCCGCACCGACATCCCGTGACGCCCCCACGGGAAGGGAGGGACACCCGTTGAAGTACGCCGCCCCGACGACGGTGGACGACGCCCGGTCGCTGCTGGCCGACAACCCCGGCTCCCGGGTGTTCGCCGGCGCCACCGACCTCGTCCCCCAGTTCCGCGGGGGGCGCCCGTCGCCCCCGCTGCTGGTCGACCTCAAGCACATCGACCGACTGATGTCGTTGACCCATGAGGACGGCCAGTGGACCGTCGGCGCCGCCCTGCCGACGTCACAGCTCACCGGCAACGCCGAGTTCACCGCCGCCTTCCCCGGGCTCGCCGAGGCCGCCGGCCTGATCGGCTCCGACCAGATCCAGAACCGGTCCAGCCTGGGCGGCAACCTCGCCAACGCCTCGCCGGCCGCCGACTCGGTGCCCGCACTGCTCGTCAACGGCGCCCAGGCGGTCGTCGCCACCACCGACGGGACCCGCACCGTGCCGACCGGCGACATCGCCACCGGCCCCGGACAGACCTCACTCGCCGAAGGCGAGTTCATCATCGAGTTCACCCTGGCCGACCCGCCGGCCGGCACCGGCGACGCCTACCTGCGGATGATCCCCCGCAGCGAGATGGACATCGCCATCGTCGGCGCCGCGGTCCGGCTCACCGTGGACGGCGCCGCCGTCACCGACGCACGCGTCGTGCTCGGGGCGGTCGCCCCCACCGCCGTCTCGGTCCCCGACGCCGAAGCAGTACTCACCGGCGCCGCCCTCACCGACGGCGGCCTCGACGACGCCACCCTCGCCGCCGTAGCCGATGCCGCGTCAACCGCCTGCAACCCCATCGACGACAAGCGGGGCACCATCGCCTACCGGCACCAGGTCGCCGGTGTCCTCGCCAAGCGGGCGGCCGCGATCGCCGCCGAACGCGCCCGGAACGGAGCCTGAGCCATGTCCCGAACCCACGTCACCTGCACGGTCAACGGCGACGAAGTCGACTTCCTCGCCGCCGACGACACCTCCCTGCTCGACGCCCTGCGGGAAGAACTCGGCCTCACCGGCGCCAAGGAGGGCTGCGGCACCGGCGACTGCGGCGCCTGCTCGATCCTCCTCGACGGCCGCCTCAACTGCTCGTGCCTCGTCTTCGCCCCCGAGGCCGAGGGTCGCGACATCGTGACCGTCGAGGGCCTCGCCGACGGGGACCACCTGCACACCGAGACCGAGATCCGCTACGGCCTGGCCGGCAACCTCTGCCGGTGCACCGGCTACGACAAGATCGTCCGCGCCGTCCAGGAGGCGGCGGTCCAACTGAACGGAGCCGGCAAGTGACCGCCACCGAGAACCCCACCTACACCTGGGTCGGCACGCGGCCCATCCGACACGACGGCTACGACAAGGTCGTCGGCAAGGCCCGCTTCGCCGCCGACCTCGACCTGCCGGGCCAGCTCCACACCGCCTACCTGCGCTCCCCCCACCCCCACGCCCGGATCCTGTCGATCGACACCGACGCGGCCGCCGCCATGCCCGGGGTCCGCGCCGTCGTGACCGGCGCCGACTTCCCCGACCTCGACCCGATGAACCCCAACTTCGACGTCTCGGTGAACGTCATGGCCCGCGACGTGGTGCTCTACAACGGCCATGCGATCGCAGCCGTGGCCGCCTCGACGCGGGCCGAGGCCCGGACCGCCGCAGCGGCGATCGACGTCGAATACGAACTGCTGCCGGCAATCCTCAGCCTCGACGAGTCGACGGCCGACGACGCCCCGCTGGTGAACGAGAACAACATCACCCGCTTCGTGGAGAGCGACGGACCCTCCAATCTGGCGACCGTCAACGTCAACGAGCGGGGCGACGTGGAGGCCGCCTTCGCCGACGCCGACCTGGTGGTCGAGCGGGAGTTCGAGACCGCCTGGGTCCACCAGGGCTACATCGAGCCCCACGCCTGCGTGGTCGACGTGGGCCCCGACGGCCGTGCCGACATCTGGGCCTCCTCGCAGGGCCACTTCATGGTCCGGGCGGTGACCGCCGCCGTCCTCGGCTGGGAGCCCTCGCGGATCAAGGTGACCCCCGCCGAGATCGGGGGCGGCTTCGGCGGCAAGACGACCATCTACCTCGAGCCCGTCGCCGCCCGTCTCTCCGAGAAGAGCGGCCGTCCCGTCAAGTCCGTCATGAGCCGCGACGAGGTACTGCGCGCCACCGGCCCGGCACCCGCCGCCAAGGTCCGGGTCAAGATCGGTGCCACCAACGACGGCGACCTGACCGCCATCGAGGGCTGGCTGGGCTACGCCGTCGGCAGCGCCAACGACTTCGCCGGCCTCGTCGGCGCCATGTCGGTGGCGTCCTACAAGTTCCCCAACCTCAAGCTCGAGGCGATCGGCGCCCTCACCAACACGCCCAAGACGGCGGCCTACCGGGCGCCCTCCGCCCCCCACGCCGCCTTCGCGGTCGAATCGGTCATCGACGAGATCGCCCAGCAACTCGAACTCGACCCCATCGAGATCAGGCTCCGCAACGCCGTCGTCGAGGGCGACCCGACGGCGATGGGCATGCCCCATCCCCGCATCGGCTTCGTCGAGTGCCTCGAGGCCATCCGCGACTCCGAGCACTACCGGTCGCCGGTGCCCGAGGGCGCCGCCCGGGGCATCGGCACCGGCTTCTGGTTCAACATCGGCGAGCAGTCCAGCGCCACCGTCAACGTGAACGAGGACGGCACGGCGACCGTCATCACCGGAAGCCCCGACATCGGCGGTAGCCGTGCCTCGATGGCGCTGATGGCCGCCGAGGAACTCGGCATCGACGTGTACCGCATCACGCCCGTGGTCGCCGACACCGAGGCGGTCGGCTTCACCGACATCACCGAGGGCAGCCGGGCCACCTTCGCCACCGGCATGGCCGTGGTCAACGCCTGCCGCGAACTCGTCGAGGACCTCAAGGCCCGTGCGGCCACGATCCTCGGCGTCGAGGCCGAGGCGGTCGACTGGGTCGACGGCGAGGCCGTTGCCGACGGCAAGGATCCCCTGCCCCTCGCCGCCATCGCCGCCAAGGCCAAGAGCACCGGGGGGCCGCTGACGGAGACCGCCTCACTCAACGCCGGCGGCGCCGGCCCCTCCTTCGCCGTTCACTGCTGCGACCTCGCCGTCGACGAGGAGACCGGCCACGTCGAGATCCTGCGCTACACCACCGCCCAGGACGCAGGGACCGCCATCCACCCCAGCTACGTCGAGGGCCAGATGCAGGGCGGCACCGCCCAGGGCATCGGCTGGGCCCTGAACGAGGAGTACGTCTACGACGACGAGGGGGCCATGCAGAACGCCGGCTTCCTCGACTACCGGATCCCGGTGGCCTCCGACCTGCCGATGATCGACACCATCATCGTGGAGGTGCCCAATCCGGCCCATCCGTACGGGGTGCGGGGCGTCGGCGAGACCGGCATCGTGCCCCCCATGGCCACCATCGCCAACGCCATCACCCGGGCCACCTCGGTCCGGATGACCAGCCTCCCGATGTCGCCCCCGAAGATCCTGGAGCGGCTCGGCGAGCGCTGAGCGCCCGCTCCCCCACCCACCGACCGGACCCGATGCCACGCGTCCACCTCATGGCCGACCACCGGCGCTTCACGGACGGCGTCGCGACCCTCGAGGTCGAGGGCGCAACGGTCGGCGCCGTGATCGACGAACTCGAGCGGCGCTACCCGGGCCTGGGCGAGTTGCTCACCCACGGCGCGTCGGCCGGCATCGACGGGGTGATCCACGCGGACCCGCAGTACCTGGCGGTCGGGCCCGACACCGACATCTGGTTCGTGACGCCCCTCTCGGGTGGCTGAACCGACCCCGCGGCTCAGCCCCCGCAGACCGCGTCGACCGACTCGGTCACGATGCGCACCACCTCGTCCATCTCCCCGTCGGTGATGGTGAAGGGCGGCCCCAGCAGCAGGGCGTCGGGCAGGTTCCCGTCGCCGGCCGGGTACACCCAGGCGCCACGCGCCATGGCCTCAGCGACCACCGCCCCCGCCAGTCCGGACCCCGGCCCACCGCCCAGTTCGATGCCGACCATCAGGCCGAGGCCTCGCACCTCGGTCACGGGCGCCCCAGCAGGTCCGCCCCCTTGGCGGCGCTGGCTGCCACCAGGTCCTCGTCCTCGAGGATCCGGAGCGTGGCGAGGCCCGCCGCACAGGTAGCCGAGTGCGCCGAGTAGGTGAAGAACATGAGGCCCTCCCCGGAGGCGGCGATCGGCGCCACCACCGCCTCGGTGGCGTACACGCCGCCCAGCGGTGCGTAACCGCCGGACAGGCCCTTGCCGCCGACCAGCACGTCGGGCACCACATCCCAGTGGTCGACTCCGAAGCGCTTCCCGGTCCGTCCGAACCCGGTCATGACCTCGTCGGCGATCAGCAGCACGCCGTGCTCGTCGCAGAGGGAGCGGACGTCGGACCACCAGCCGTCAGGGGGCACGAGCGCTCCGGCCGAGGCCCCGACCACCGGCTCGGCGATCACCGCCGCCACCGTCTCCGGCCCCTCGTCCCACAGCACCTTCTCGAGGTCCTCGGCGTCGGCCATCGACATCTTGGGATGGTCGGCCAGCGCATGCTCGAAGAGTGAACGCCGGTCCCGGTGGCCACCCACCGCCAACGCCGTCATCGTCAGTCCGTGGTACGAGGTCTCGCGGCCGACGACCTTCCGACGCTCGGGGCGGCCTGACGTGGCGTGGTGGGCGAGGGCGAGTCGCACCGCCGTGTCGACCGACTCGGAACCACCGCTCGTGAACCCCACCCGGGTCAGCCCTTCCGGCAGCCACCGCTTCCGCAGGACCTCAGCGAGGGCCACCCGCTCCTCGGTCGCCCAAGGGGGCAGCACATAGGAGACCCGGCGGGTGGCCTCGGCGACGGCCTCGGCCACCTCGCTGCGGCCGTGGCCGATGTTGACGGCGACAGCACCGCCGCCAGCGTCGATCAGCGTGCGCCCGTCATCCAGGTGCAGCGTGCAGCCCTCGGCCCGCTCCACCACCGGTGGAACGGCAGCTGAGGGCACGAAGGGGTAGGCGGCGGCGCGGGCGTCCTCGATGGCCGGAGTCTGACAGACCGACTGCTCCCGCCGTCGCCAACCCGGGGCCGGCGACGTCCCCGTACTCAGGGCACCTACCATCGTCCCCGGGAACGGACGGGAGAAGAACCCATGGACCGAGCCGGGCGAGGCAACACCGCAACTCCGTGGTCCAGGCGGTGGGCGCGGGTCTTCTGCGCACACCTCACGATCCCGGTACTCCTCGCACTGGCCGCACCGCCCGCCCTGGCCGAGGCGTGGCCGATCTGGAGCCGCCACTCCGTACGCCAATTCGAGCGACTCGCCCGGGAAACGGCCCACGCCCACCTGATCCGACCGAACCCTGCCTCGAGCTCCGAGTGGACTCCTTCGATCGGCACTCCCGAGCCGGGCAGCGGGGAGGTCGCCGCAGAGGGCGCCGACCCCTACCGCCAGTTCTGCTTCGACTGTGGCATGCAGGGGAGGTGGTCCGAGCTGGCACCCCTGGACGCCGGGTACGGGGAACGCTGGTGGCGACGGCGGATGGACAAGGCCCACTACGGCGTGACCCGACCCGAAGGCCTGATCGGGGGCTTCGACACCGGATCGGTGTATTAGCCGTAGGCCAGGCCGACGAAGAACGCCAGGAGGATCGCCCCGAACTTCTGCATCTCGGCGGGCGTGAGCCCCCAGGCCTCGGCCACCGCCAGCAGCATCGGGATCTCCTCCTCGGACCAGATTGTCGCGACGAGCGCTGGACCGTCGACGGGGGGTCGCGGACGCATGGGCTCGGGGGGCGTCGGGTTGATGGCCGTGAGGAAGCTGACCACGTAGACGCCGGTCCGCTGGAACTCCTCGACCTCCAGGTCGAGGATCGCCGCAGCGCGGGCGATCCCGGCGTACTCGTCGGCCGTGTAGCCCGTCTGCACCACCAGGTCGGTGCTGGGCGGCTCGGTCGTGGTCGTGGTGGGCGGCAACGTCGTCGTGGTGGGCGGGATGCCGACGACGTGGAAGGTGCCATCCGACCGGTCCCCCACCTGGCCGACCAGCTCCACGAGGAAGTCGCCGGTCACGAGGTCTACCGATGGCATCCAGGCCACGGCACCATCGTCGGCATCCACGGCCGCCACCAAGGCCGTCTCGCCGAACACGGTCAACTGCGAACAGAACAGGGAGCCCTCATCCCATCCCCAGTGGTCGGTGATCTCGAGCAGCCAGGTTCCGGCCATCGGTTGCCCGGCCAGGTCCGACAGTGGTTCGTGGGGCCGGTGTCGGCCGGCGAAGGGCGCCTCGGCGGCGTCGATGCTCGTCGTGGCGTCGTCGGCGAAAACCGTGAGGGTGCCCGTGCAGTCGGTGGCGCCGCTGCCGAAGTCGTTCCGCCAACCACCGTTGTGGAAGGCCAGCCGGACCGACTCGCCGTCCGGGGCCACCAGCCGGACCTCGAGGTCTGCCGTGTAGGTGTGGTCCAGGCGCAACCCCACCTCGAGCGACTCGACGCTCCCTGCACCGGCGACCTCGAACGGCACCTGGAGGGTCTGGAAGTCGAGGATCGGCAGGGCGGCGGCACCCGGGGACTCCTCCTCCCTCAGGCCGGCCCGCCGGACCAGTACCTCGATCTCGCCCAGTCCGGGGGTGGCGGACCACTCGATCGGCACCACCTCACCGGCGAGGTAGGTCTCGCCCCCGTTTGGTGCCTTCACCAACAGCGCCGGCGGCAACGTCGTGGTGGTGGGGGGTGCCGTCGTGGTGGGGGGTGCCGTCGTGGTGGGGGGTGCCGTCGTG
>LUMJ01000466.1_pt1 | contig 10878 bp, 10 predicted proteins | sample 729631 | NCBI WGS metagenome assembly LUMJ01 (sample SAMN03860266, study PRJNA289734) | marine metagenome | biome: seawater column; feature: ocean; material: water; isolation source: Red Sea water column Station 22 - depth 500m | place: Saudi Arabia: Red Sea | collected 2011-10-15 | depth 500 m | reverse complement strand
ATTTGTTTGCGTTTCTGTGCACCGCTTATCCCAAACCATTTGTTCATGAGGAATGCCCAACTCTGTTTCCAGCCAGTAGAAAAGAGAGTTACATGCATTGATAGACCCCTCTAACAAATAGGTAAATGCATCTTTTTCTGAAAACAGAACATTTGTAAGCAATCTATCATGTTGGTTTGGCGTATTGCCTGAATTCAATAATACAGACCCAGAAGTTCCAAAGTTCATGGCCAAGAACCCATTATGGGAACCGCCCTGTCCAATGAGGGCACTTTGCTGGTCGCCAATAACACATGTAATTGGAATAGATTTGTATACACCAAATTGCCCTGTGCTTGGCACAATTTTTGGTAAGATATGCTGATCAATTTGGAATAAGGAACACAATTCCTCATCCCAGATCAAAGATTGAATATTCATTAATTGGGTTCTTCCTGCAATTGTATGGTCTATCGCCGGGGTCCCCGTCAATGTATGTATAAGGAATGAGCTTAATGTGCCGTACAAGGCTTCACCACGTTCAGTTTGGATTTGCAGTTGATCATTATTACGAATCAAATGCTGGTATTTTAATCCACCAAAATGAGAACTCAATGGGACACCGCATCGTGAATGGATCATATCGCTGTATTGAGCATATTCACCTTCAATTTCTGATGCTCTGTTGTCTTGCCAGCTCAATGTTGGAGAGAGAGGTTTTAATGATTCTCTGTCCCAAAAAAGGAATGTGGATCTCTGGAAAGCGAACCCAATAGAATGTATTTCAAAAGAATTCTCTTTAGCGTGATCAATAGAGAGCTGTATCAGGTATTCACATGCCTGTAATATTTCCTCAGGATCGCACTCTACATGATGAGAAGCCGGTCGATCGAGAGAGTGCTTGATGCGTTCAGAAAAGACCACATTTCCTGATGGATCAAACAAAAAACACTTCGTGGAAGAAGTGCCCTGGTCTATGATAAGATAATAATTTGAACCGGAATTGTCCGGCACTGTCATTCAGCTACAGTATAATCGTACAGAGATTCAAATTCTTCAGTAGGCAGCATTCGAATAGCATCCCAGGTCAGTTTTGTGCATACTCGGGCACAGATCTGGCAGCCAATACATTCATCAAATCGAACTTGGACAGGAGGAATGGGAATTTCATATTTTTCTACGGGAACCGTTTCAATACAATCCACCGGACAAAAAGGCACACATACCTGACACCCTGTACAGTTATCTTCGTCCACAACTGCAATGAGCTTGGGCTTTTTCTTTTTTGTATTGATCTTTTCAGCCGGTTCAGGAACGGACTTATAATGATCGTATTTGTATGAATCTGCCATTATTCTTTTCGAAATGAAGAGTGAAATTATAGTGTGTTATCACAAAACCAAAACTAATTCAATGTCCTCAATTCCTTTGATCTTAAGCCAATGAGTCCTGTGATCACAGCTCCCAGGCCAAAAACCAGAAATACAGTTCGTACCGGCATATATGCTGCAAAGATACCGACCAAGGCTGAAGATGTAGCCGTCATTCCCACCACAGCCAGGTGGACCATTGAGAATAATCGCCCATGATATTCATTGGGAGTATTTCGCTGAATAATAGCTGTTCGCGAAATGGTAATTGTAGGGATTCCCATCCCATGGAGAATGATCATGGCAATGGCAAGAGGAACGGATGGGATCCAAAAAAAGAATGCATAGGTAATCCCATCCCATAATAGTCCTAATAAAAGGAGTTTTCCATTATTGATCTTATGCGCATAACGATAGACTAACCATGAGCCAATGAGCATGCCCCCGGCCATACCCGCTTCCACAAATGCAAAGTCAGAAGCAGTGCCATTTAAGGTGGTTTTAACAAAAATTGGCATTCCTACAATTGCAGGCCCCATTATGAAAATATTGTTCAAAACGGTAAGAAGGATCAAATAGCCAATAGTTCTATGTTCCTTGATATACCGGATCCCGGATATTAACTGCTGAAACGTTGCGTGTGTTTCTGTGGCTGGTTGAGTTTTTTTCCTGATGACAAATAATAATAATAAACTGGCCCCCAAAAATGAAACTGCATCAAATAGAAATAATTCACTGACTGACATGATCCCCAAAAGCACTCCGGCGATCGCAGGACCGATCAAATAGGCCAACTGTGAACTGGTGGCGATCACAGAATTGACCTGGGTTAAATGCTCCCGCTCTACCACTTCCGGGACAAATGCATTTAACGCCGGAGGGAACATTGTGCCGAAGCAGCTTCGAATAAATGCAAGAATGCCGATTAATACTGCATCAGCTACACCATAATACAAAGTAAGAGGAATTACCATCACGGTCAAGAACTGGCTTATATTCGAGATATGCATAATGGAAAGGCGGTTATATTTATCGGCAAACACACCTCCTAAAAGACCAAAAAGCATTGCAGGAAGATAGGCGCTCATGGCCACTAAACCTGTGATAATAGAGGAGCCGGTTAGATCTAATATCAACCAGATCAACGCCAGCTGATAAACTGCATCACCCATGGCCGTGATCAGTTGGGCGAGCCACAATGTCGTTACATTTCTATTCCACATGATTAAACAGCGGGAAAGTTAATGTCAAAATCCTTTCCAACTTTAAAATAACACGTCTAAATTTTCAGCTTACATTTGTATGATTAATAAACATTTGATTTAGGAGAAACAAATGACCTACATAATTGCGGAACCCTGCGTAGGAACATGTGACACTGCATGTGTCGAAGTGTGCCCGGTTGACTGTATTCATGGACCATATGATAAAACGGGTGCCGGTGCAGAAGCAAAAGCGGAGGGGTTTGTACCAAAAGATGAAGATTCACTATATATTGATCCCGAGGAATGTATTGATTGCGGAGCCTGTGAACCGGAATGCCCAGTTGAGGCGATCTTTGAAGAAAGCGAAGTTCCGGAAGAATGGCAGAAATATATTAAGATCAATTACGAATGGTTTGGTCAAGAGTATAGCGGTTAAACCCTAATATCTTAAAATCATATATCAATAAACGGCTGTTCTTACAGCCGTTTTTTATGTTAAAAAAACATGAATAAACAAGACGTACTGAATTTATTAAAAACTATTAACTATCCCGGTTTCAGCAGAGATATTGTGTCTTTTGGAATGGTACAGGATGTATCAATAGATGGCGATTCCATATCGCTAACTTTAAAGATCACCACCCAAAAGGAAGAAAAGAAAAATGAGGTGATCGAAGCGGTTAGAAGTATTTTGTCAGAAACAGATGAATTCAAAAATATCGATATTCAATCAACTGATCAAAACCAACCTCCACCAATATCACAACACACTCAACCCGCGCCATCTCCCTTGGATGGGATTAGACATATTGTTGCAGTTGCCAGTGGAAAGGGTGGTGTTGGTAAATCTACAGTTGCTGCTAATATAGCTGCTACCCTTGTCCAGAAAGATCTTAAGGTTGGTTTACTGGATCTGGATATTTATGGTCCATCCCTTCCAGTTATTCTCGGATTTAATGAAAATCCTCAATTGACACAGGATAAAAAACTAATACCTTTGGAAAGATATGATATGAAGGTCATGAGTTTTGGTTTCATAAGTGGGAATAATTCACCCACAATTTGGAGAGGTCCACTGGTTGGACGAATGACTGAACAATTTTTTCAAGATGTTATTTGGGGTGAGCTTGACTATCTTATATTGGATCTTCCTCCCGGAACGGGTGATGTTCAGTTAACTCTGACTCAAAAATTACGTTTAAGCGGTGCGGTCATTGTCACGACCCCACAAGATATAGCATTGTCTGATGTGCGCAAAGGTGCAGATATGTTCAAAAAAGTTCAAACACCTGTTCTTGGAGTGGTGGAAAACATGTCCGGTCTTGTGCTGAAAGGTAAACTTTCAGGTGATAATTCAAATATTCAAATTGATGGAATCGATACACTAACTGTAGATGATGATGGAAATTTTGAATTTCAGGTGGATATTTTCAAGAAAGGAGGCGGAAGCCAGGAAAGTGACAGACTGGGGGTCCCCTTACTTGGTGAGATCCCTATTTCAACAGAACTCATGGAAGCTACAGATAGTGGAACACCATTGGTATTAAGCCATCCGAAATCTCCAACGGCACAGCAATTCGATCAAATAACAGAACGGATCACAACGATTCTTGATTCATAAATTTTCAGAGAATAATGGTCTCTCATTTATCTGACATTCTCGTATATACTTTATTCGGTTTTTCGGTTCTTTATCCTGTCTATTTTTGGTTCGTTCCAAGGTCCAAGATCGATTCAGGATTTTATAATTTTAATTTAGGACTCTCAGGACTTATTGGAGGGATGGCGGTGGTCCTTGCATGGGCAACAGGCACAGACCAACCATTTCTTTTTGGTATGGCAGGATGGTTGTCCATTCATTTGTTGATCACATTCATAAACTGGAATAAAGAAACCGTTTCTTTTCCCACAGTCCTGTTACCAGTTATATCAGGTGGTTTTGTATTTGTAATGATCGGAATGAACATGTTTCCAGACAAAAATGTTGTGAGTACAGCATTGATAGGTCTATTAAGTCATGGCATTTTATCTGGTGTAATGTTTGCTATGATATTGGGGCATTGGTATTTGAATGTGATCCAACTTCCTATTTCACTATTACAAAAAACCACTAATGCATTGGCAGTTCTTTTGGGGGTCAGATTGATCTGGAACGGGATCAAATTACCAGCCATCACTATGACAGATACATACGGAACGACTTTTTCTGCTTTTCAGTACATGGGGACATTGGATGGATTTTTTCTGGGAGTGGCCTTGTTCTTCGGATTATGTGTTCCACTGGCACTGCATTTTTTTATTTATAGAACATTAAAGCTTCAGGCCACTCAAAGCGCCACTGGACTTTTGTACATTAGTGTACTGTCCATTCTTGTGGGTGATCTGTGTTATAAATTTGTTCTTTTTCAAGATGGGCTGTTGCTTTGATGGCATTTGATAAATGTCCCCATTGCGATTGCGAGCATTTCTACCAGCAAAAGGATTTTAATCGGGCTATTGGGTGTTTGGTCATACTATCTGGGGCTGTTTTGGTCCCATTAACATATGGTTTAAGTTTGGTGGTTGTGGCTATAATAGATTGGATACTTTACAGTCGAGTACCCGATGAAGCAGTGTGTTATAAATGCAGAGAGGTCTTCAAAGATATTGAGATCCCTGAATCAATCAAACCATTTGACCATCACATTGCTGAACTCTATGAGGAACCCGAATGACTTGTCAGCGTTATAGTCGACACATCGGTTGTTTATAGAGAAAGTAAAGAGTAATTTCGCCCGCATTTTTTTTCCGAAAAATTTGTTTCATGTCAGAAGATATATTAAGAGATAAAATCATCAAGAACGGGAATATCCCGGTCCATATTGCCGTCATAATGGACGGCAACGGACGCTGGGCAAAAAGTAAAGGACTTCCCCGTTTTTCCGGTCATAGTGAAGGAATCAATTCTGTCCGAGAGATCACACGGATATGTGGAGAGATAGATGTTAAGCATTTAACCCTATATACTTTTTCTTCAGAAAATTGGTCTAGGCCGAAAAAAGAAGTATCGGCTCTTATGAAGCTGTTATTGAAAACAATCAATAAAGAAGTAAAAGAATTGAACAAGAACAATGTTCGACTGACCACGATTGGTGAACTGGATGATCTTCCTAAAGATGCGCAACAAGGCATTCTAAATGGAATTGAAATAACAAAAAACAATACCGGTCTTAACCTGATATTAGCATTAAGCTATGGAAGCAGGCGGGAGATTCTAACAGCAGTAAAAAATATTTCAGAAGACGCCGTATCAGGGAAAATAGAACCTTCAAGGATCAATGCAGAATTATTTTCATCTTATCTGAATTCTTCTAATACCCCAGATCCAGAATTACTTATTCGGACTGGTGGAGAAAGCAGGGTAAGCAATTTTCTGTTGTGGCAGATAGCTTATACTGAATTATTAGTAACGGATGTGTATTGGCCTGCATTTAGAGAAAAAGAATTATACACGGCTATCCAAGATTATCAAATGCGTGAACGCCGATTTGGAAAGGTCAGTGAACAACTTAATTGATGTATAAACGCTTAATATCCATTCTATTTTTATCGGCTCTTTTTGCACAGCAGGAAGATCTAAAGATCAATACATTAAAGATTGAGGGGAATGACCTTACATCAGAATCTATGATACGATATACTGCTGGTTTGAATGAAGGAAGCATTATTGCCCCAGGCGATTTTTCACGAGCTGTAAAACGATTATGGCAATTGGGATTATTTAGTGATGTCCAGATCAAGATGGAAAGCGAGTCAAGCGATGGGTTAGACCTGGTGATCGTATTAGTTGAGAACTTTATTCTGGGAGATGTTAAATATGAGGGAAACAAGAAAATCAAGGATAAAAAGTTTGATGAAGAATTAGGATTGCGTAAGGGAATGCGGATCCAGCCTAATCTCCCAAATAAAACCATCACTAAAATGAAGGATCTCTATGCTGAAGACGGATATCTCCTTGCAGATATAGACCATAAGCTGGAAACACCAAAAGATAATAAAGATTCTGAAGATCTGAAGAATCAAAAAACACGTGATCTTGTTTTCATGATCAAAGAAAATAAAAAGGTCAAACTCCGCCAGATCATTTTTGAGGGGAACGAACAATATTCTTCATTTCGTTTAAGACGTCAGCTAGAGAATACTAAAATGCAAAGATGGTATTTATTTTGGCGGTCAAATTTTGATGAGAAAAAATTTGAGGAAGATAAACTCGCACTGGTGAATTTCTATCATAATGAAGGATTCAGGGATGCATCAATCATTTCCGATTCTGTGTATTATAATGAAACAAAAAAATCCATGAATATTCTCATACGGATCAACGAAGGTCCACAATATCACTATAGAAATTTTTCATGGGAAGGACAATCACTATATACTGAACAAGAGCTTGGACGTGCCTTGGATCTTAATAGCGGAGAAAAATATAACGAAGAAGAATTCAATATTGCTGTTTTTGAAAGAATGCATGGTCTATATATGGACAAGGGATATATTTACAGCAATATCGTGCCCAAGTTCACTCCAGTGGGAAAAGATTCTCTTGATATTCATTTTGAGATTACAGAAAACCATAAAGTATATGTTCGAAATATTTATGTGTATGGAAATGACAAGACTCGAGAGAATGTGATCCGTAGAGAGCTCCATGTTTTTCCTGGTGATGTTTTTAATAGACAGCTATTACAACGAAGTGCCAGAGAATTATTTATCCTGAATTATTTTGGAAATGTAATTCCAGATGTGGTCCCCGTAGATGAAGACGAGATAGATCTGGATATCACAGTGGAAGAAAAATCATCAGACAGAGCTAATGCAAATGTTGGTTATAGCGGAGTTTACGGTTTGATGGGAGGTGGTGGAGTTGAGTTTAATAATTTTCGTGGATTAGGTCAGCAGTTGGTCATGAGTTATCAAGTAGGCTCCCAGCGTTCATTGAATTATTATAGCCCCAACCAGGGATCAAAATATGAATCTTTCAGTATTCGATTTATGGACCCTATGATCTTTGATACACCCAATAGAGTTGGATTTTCATTTTATAACTCATTCCGAGGGAGTTCTACGGGGTATGGAATCCCAATAAATATCCAAGTTGTTGGGGGTTCTGTTCAATGGGGTCGAAGATTTAAATGGCCGGACGATTATTTTAGAGGATATTGGGTGTTGAATTCTTCAGTAAAGAATTATGAAGGATCCCAAAGCGATATTGATACATATGCAGCAGGTTTAGACCAAACCAGAGGATTAAGTATTACACAAGTGATAGCCAGAGACAGCAGGGACAGGCCTGAATTCACCACGAGAGGATCCCGTTTTACATGGGAGACAACTTTGTCCGGTGGACCGTTTGGCGGTAATGAGGACTTTCTGAAACACGTATTGAATTTGGAATGGTATACACCTACATTCTGGAAATTTGTACTAATGAGTTCATTGAAAATGGGTGTGGTTGACGCCATTCCGTCAAAAGAAGATCGTACGGTGATCCCTTATGATGAAAAATTCATAATGGGTGGGAACGGGATCCCTTTTGGGAATATGCTTCGAGGATACAGTGAGAATTCCATCGGTCCAAAATCCTCAAGTGGAAATACCATTTATGGTACTAAAATGCTTCGATTTGTTTCAGAATTAAGGGTTCCCTTTTCAGAAAACCCCGTTATTTATGGTCTCGCATTTGCAGAAGCAGGCAATGTCTGGGATATGAATTCCATGACAGAGCCATTTAGCATTCCACGGACAGGGCCATTAAGTCTAAAAAGATCAGCAGGATTTGGAATACGATTCTTTATGCCTATGATTGGTATGCTTGGATTTGATATGGGCTATGGATTTGATGATAACGATGGAGATGGAGAAGCAGAAGGCTGGAACTATACCATTATTTTTGGTCAACAATTTTAATAAAAGTAACAAGGAGGACTTGTGCGTAAACACATAGTTCAAATAATGGTCTCTTTGGCCGTGCTGACAACAGCATTGTTAGGAGAGATCAAGATCGGATATGTTCAGTCAGACAGGATCCGAGCTGAATATGAAGAATTCCGTGATGCAGAATCACAATTGCAAATGGAATTTCGTAAAGTTCAGATGGAATATCAAATGCAGCTTATGGCGCTTGATAGTCTTAAAAATGCCTATGAAACACAACGGTTGATGAGTTCGCCGGAGTGGCGTCGTGAAAAGGAACAGGAGATCGCTACAATGGAACGGAATATTCAGGTATTCCAGGCGGAAAAAGTTGGTCCAGAAGGCGTGCTCTATCAAAAACAAGCTCAAATGGAATTTGAGATCTTATCAAAGGTCAAACGAGCTGTGGATAAGGTTGCTGCTGAAAAAGAATATGATTATATCATAGATGGATCAGTTTCATTACTCTATGGTAATCCGGCTTATGATGTGACAGATGATATTCTTTACGAGCTCCGGAAATATAACCTCTCAGAAAGCGACAAGTAATCACACATTGGCAACCTTAAAAGATCTGGCCACTCTTACGGGTGGACAAGTCGTTGGCAATCCGGAACTTGAGATATCAGGGGTCTCTGAGATTCGAAACGGATCTCCTTCTACCATTACTTTCTTGAGTAATCCCAAGTATCTTAAATATGCTTCTGATACAGAAGCATCTGCCATCCTTGTTTCGGATCAAGATCAACTGTCAGGAAAAGATGGGATAATCGTTCCGAACCCACAATTGGCATTTGCAAAAGTATTATCCCATTTTTATACAAAGCCAAAAGTGAAAGAGGGAACCCATCCTACATCCATTATATCAGATGGTGCTACCATAGGTAAAAATGTATGCGTTGGGCCTTATTCCATTATTGAAGAAGATGCAACGATTGGTGATGATACTGTTATTGGTTCCAATGTAAATATTGGAACAGGATCTTCAATTGGATCATCTTGCGAGATCCACAATAATGTCCAAATTTATCATGAATGTTTTGTAGGAAATGAATGTACCATATTCAGCGGAACGGTCATTGGATCAGATGGCTTTGGGTATGTAGAAAATGAAGGAGTTCACCATAAGATTCCTCAAACCGGCGGTGTAAGTATCGGGAATAATGTAGATATTGGAGCAAGCTGCACGATCGATAGAGGAACCATTAGCGACACAATGATCGGAGATGGTTGTAAACTGGATAACTTGGTACATATTGCACATAATGTTCGAATTGGTAGAGGATGTTTACTAGCAGCTCAAGTTGGGATTGCTGGGAGCGTTGAAATAGAAGATTTTTGTATATTTGCATGTCACTCAGGAGTCGTTCCGCACGTGAAGATAGGCAGTAAAGCCATATTTGCCGTTAAAAGCGGCGTCACTAAATCACTCCCTGGCGGTACCATTTATGCTGGGATGCCTGCTCGAGAAATAAAAGAACAAAATAAAAAAGATGCTATTCTCTTAGAAGTTGATTCTATCAAGAAAAGATTACAAAAATTAGAATTATGACCGGAACCCACCACATACGACAACGGACCATCAAACAGGAATCATCTTGTATAGGCGTGGGGCTTCACACGGGAGTTGAAAGCACAATTACATTCAAACCAGCTCCAAAAGATCATGGAATTCGTTTCAAACGTACAGATATTAAAGGAAGCCCAGCTATTCGAGCAGATATTGATCATGTGGTTGATATATCCCGTGGAACAACAATTGAGCAAAATGGAGTTCGGATACATACTGTAGAGCATGCTTTGGCTGCAGTATCCGGAATGCGAATTGATAATATTCTTATTGAATTGACAAGTAAAGAAACACCTGTGATGGATGGCAGTGCAAAAGATTTTGTTGAAGAGCTTAAGACATCTGGGTTGGTGATTCAGGATGCTAAACGAAAAATATTACATATTGGAAATGCCGTAACCTATTTAGACCCTATCAAAGAGATCGATATTCACGTGATCCCATCTGACAGATTTCGAGTAACGTTTATGGTCGAGTATCCATTACCTCAGTTGGGAACACAGTATGAAGCAATTTATAATATGGAAGAAGATTTTGCGAAAGAGGTTGCTCCTGCCAGAACATTTTGTTTTTTAAGTGAAGTTGAGATGCTGAAAGAACAGGGATTGATCAAAGGCGGCAGTTTGGAGAATGCTGTAGTGATCATTGATAAGGAGATCGATCCAAAGGAAATTGAACATTTAAGAAACGTATTTGGGATCGAAGAGACCATTATTACAGGTGCAAATGGAATTTTAAATGGAAAAGCTTTACGTTTTAAGAATGAACCTGTTCGTCATAAAACGCTGGATCTCATTGGTGA
>LUMJ01000465.1_pt1 | contig 10886 bp, 7 predicted proteins | sample 729631 | NCBI WGS metagenome assembly LUMJ01 (sample SAMN03860266, study PRJNA289734) | marine metagenome | biome: seawater column; feature: ocean; material: water; isolation source: Red Sea water column Station 22 - depth 500m | place: Saudi Arabia: Red Sea | collected 2011-10-15 | depth 500 m | reverse complement strand
CCATGTTGTAAAACGAAATATCTTTCCAAAAGTATTAAATGACATTAGATTGTATTATATAGAATATTTTGACTATTTTATGAATCAAAAAAACTCATTAGGTCTAAACTCTTGTTTCATGGATTTAGATGATCCTTTAGAATTATTTAAAATATGGTTGGCAGAAGCTAAAAAAAAGGAAATTAGAGACCCTTCAGCCTCATCTTTAGCGACCACAAATAATGTAGGTCAACCAGACGCAAGAATGGTACTGTTAAAAGGATTAAGCACTCAGGGATTCGTTTTTTATACAAATTTAAATAGTTCCAAAAGTCATGATCTTAAGAAAAATCCGAAAGCAGCAATGTGTTTTCATTGGAAAAGCTTTAATAGGCAAATAAGAATTTTAGGAAGTGTAACTCAAGTTGATGACAAAGAAGCAGATCTTTATTTTAATAGCAGGCCTTATGAAAGTAAAATTAGCGCCTGGGCCTCAGATCAATCAAAACCTATGAAGCAAAGGTCTGAACTTTTAAAAAAAATAGAAGATATTAAAAAAAAGTATAAAGATGAAAAAAATGTACCCAGGCCCCCTCATTGGTCAGGATGGTGTTTAAGGCCTTCATCTATTGAGTTTTGGTTACACAAAAATAATAGAATCCACGAAAGACTCAGATATAACAAAGCAGGCAATGATTGGAAGAAAGAAATTTTGTATCCTTAAAAAGATCTTTCCAAACTAAAAGAAGTTAGATTTTGCAAAATTGTTTTTTCCTTTGATGGATTAAAAATATTTAAGGCATTATAGGAAATATTTATAAAATATTCAGCTCTCTTAAAGCAAGCGTTAATAGAATTATATTTTTTTATCAAATTTTGTATTTCTTTAAATTCTATCTCTAATCTTTCTTTTTTTTTAAAAATTTTTCTTAAGAATTTTTTTTCATCAATATGAGCATTTTGATATAAAAATATAATTGGCAGGGTTATCTTTCCTTCAAAAAAATCTTTACCTATTTCTTTACCAAACTTAGATTTGGTGGAGTAATAGTCTAATGCATCATCCGCTATTTGAAATGCAAGTCCTAGATTTCTTCCATAAGATTCAAGTGCATCTTTTTCTTTTCTGTTTTTGTTTGCAATGCATCCACCAACACGTGTAGCAGCGGCAAACAATACAGCAGTTTTTAAGTTTATGATATTAAAGTAAGTTTCTTCCAGCATATCTATTTCACATTTATATTCTAATTGTAATACTTCGCCTTGTGCAATTTTTGATGAAGTAGAGGATAATAATTTTAAAACTTCATGATCTCCATCTTCCACCATCATTTCAAAACAGCGACTAAGTAAATAATCTCCAACTAAAATTGACGATTGATTACCCCAAATAGAATTTGATGTTTTGATTCCTCGTCGAAGATCACTATCATCAACCACATCATCATGTAACAAAGTTGCATTGTGAATTAATTCAATACAAGCAGCTAAGTTTATATCTCTACTTCCATTTTCATAACCACACATTTTTGCCGATCCAAGAGTTAGTAATGGTCTGATTCTTTTTCCTCCAGATTTAAAATGATATTTAGTCATTTTGTGTATAAGATTTATTTCGCTTGCCAACTTATAATTTATTTGTTGATTAACACGATCAAGTTTGCTGCTTACAAGATTTTTAAGCTCTGTATAAGAACTATTTATCTCTTTTTTTAAAGGTATTACTGATCCCATTTGAATAATTATAACTTTTATTTTATCCTAAAAAAAAATTCTTTTAGTTCACTAATGACGCACCCAGAAATTACAACCTAAGGTAGCTTTATAACTTTACTTACACTTTTAAAGGATCTAAAAACTATGATAATTAGAATATATATCATTACATGTTTTCAATTTTTAAAATTTTTAAAAAGAAAAAAATAGTCCCTCATATTAGACTATCCGGAATTATTGGCTCAGTTGGTAAATTTAAACAGGGATTAGATTTTAATGGACAACAGGAAATTATTCAAAAGGCCTTTGCTATTAAGAAAGCTAAAGCGATAGCAATTTCTATAAATTCTCCCGGAGGATCGCCCGTTCAATCGCACCTAATTTATAGTTATATTAGAAAACAAGCGAAAAAAAATAAGAAGAAAGTTTTGATATTCGCAGAAGATGTTGCGGCGTCAGGTGGATATTTAATTGCATGTGCTGGCGACGAAATTTATGCTAATTCGAGTTCAATTATAGGCTCTATAGGAGTGATTTATTCTTCCTTTGGTCTACAAGAGATGATTAAGAAAGTTGGAATACAAAGGAGGATTTATACAGCTGGAAGAAATAAAAGCACATTAGATCCATTTGTTGAAGAAAAAAAGGAAGATATAGAGAGATTAAAAAAAATACAATTAGAATTGCACTCCGATTTTATAAAGGTTGTAGAAACAAGCAGATCCAGCAAGCTTAAAAAAGATGGAAATCCTGATTTGTTTTCAGGGGAATTCTGGTCTGGATCTAAAGCAAAGGAACTAGGTTTAATCGATGGATTGGGTAATGCCGATGAAATCTTAAAAGAAAAATTTGGAGAAGATGTTGTTATTAAAAAATTTGAGAAACCAAAGAGTTGGTTAAGTAAAAAGCTATCAGGTGCCGGAGAAAGTCAAATTGAAAATTTATTAAATATTATAGAGGAAAAGTCGATTTGGCAAAGATATGGTTTCTAAATGCCTAAGAAAAAAAATATAAAAAAAAAAGGAAAACCTAAATTCGTAAATTTTCAAGACACAATACTAAATTTGCAAAAGTTTTGGGGGAATTATGGGTGTGTGATATTGCAACCATATGATATGGAAGTAGGTGCTGGAACATTTCATCCTGCAACAACATTGCGTTCATTAGGGACCACACCTTGGAAAGCAGCGTACGTACAACCCTCAAGACGTCCAACTGATGGTAGATATGGAAAAAATCCAAATCGTTTACAACACTATTATCAATTTCAAGTTATAATTAAACCATCTCCCGATGAGATAAAAAAAGTTTTTTTAAAAAGTTTATCCACAATAGGAATAAATCATAAAGAGCATGACATACGATTTGTTGAAGATGATTGGGAAAGCCCAACACTTGGGGCGGCAGGACTTGGTTGGGAAGTATGGTGTGATGGCATGGAAATTACTCAATTTACTTATTTTCAACAAATGGCAGGAATTGAATGTAAACCAGTTTCTGTCGAACTTACTTATGGTTTAGAAAGAATTTGCATGTTTACACAAAAAAAAAACAATGTTTTTGATCTAATTTGGAATAATGCTGGAATAAAATATAAAAATGTTTTTCATCAAGCTGAAAAAGAATATTCTGCTTATAATTTTGAATATGCTAATACCGAACATTTGCTAAAAAATTTTGAAATTGCTGAAAATGAATGCAAATTCCTGTTAGAAAAAAAACTTCCCTTACCTGCCTACGATCAATGTTTAAAGGCTAGCCATGTTTTTAATCTTTTAGATGCGCGTGGGGTAATAGGCGTTGCTCAACGAACTGAATATATTTCTAGAATAAGAGAACTGGCTAAAGGTTCGGGCGAAGCTTGGCTTGAAAGCCAAAAATAAATCATGGCAGAGTTATTTATAGAATTATTTAGCGAAGAAATTCCTTCAAAACTTCAGACCGATACCAGAAGACAAATTAAACAAATGTTTGAAGAAAAATTAAAAGTAAAAGAAATAAAATTTAATTCAAGCAAATCTTTTTCAACACCGCAAAGACTCGTTTTTGTTATAGATGGTCTGCCTGAAACAATAGAGCAAAAAGGCAAAAATCTGAAAGGACCAAGAGTAGACGCGCCTCAAGTAGCTCTAGATGGTTTTATTAAATCAAATAATTTAAGCAAATCAGATATATATAAAAAAAAAATTGAAAAAGGAGAATTTTATTTTGCTAATACTAAACCAAAAATAATTAATATTTTGCAAGAACTTCAGCATATTGTGCCAAGTGTAATGCGAGATTACTCGTGGAAAAAGTCAATGAGGTGGTCTAGTTATGATCTGAGTTGGGGCAGACCTCTAAGATCAATTGTTGCATTATTTAACAATAAAGTAATTAATTTTGATTATTTTCACCTTCAAAGCAATAATTTAACATTTGTTGATGAAGTTAATGGAGAAAAACAAAAAAAAGTAAGTAATTTTAAATCCTATTTAAGCATCCTTAAATCTAAAAATATTGTTTTAGATCAAGAAAAAAGAAAGGAAATAATACTAAAAAAATTTAAAAATATTTGCAATTCGAGAAAACTTAAAAACCATTTTAATGAAAAACTTATTCATGAAGTGGTAAATTTAGTTGAAAAACCTCATGTTATAATCGGCAAATTTGATGAGATTTACTTAAAAATACCAAAAGAAATATTAATTATTACGATGCAGCAACATCAAAAATATTTTCCACTTTTTGACAAAAGTGACAAACTGACCAACTTATTTTTATTAGTTGCTAATTTAGCAGATAAGAAAGGATATATTAAAATTGGAAATCAAAGAGTTATTGAATCCAGGTTATCAGATGCCAAGTTTTTTTGGGATAAGAACAAAACGCAGAATTTAGTTAAACAAGTAAGCAAATTAAAAAATCTATCTTATTTTAAAGGGCTAGGAACATTTTATGAAAAGACTCAAAGATTAAGAAAACTTGCTTCTTTAATTTCTGAACAGTTAAATTTAAGTAAAGAAAAAGTCGAAATAGTATCGTCAATTTGCAAAGCAGATTTAGTATCAGATTTGGTTGGAGAATTTCCTGAATTACAAGGCATCATGGGGAAGTATTTTGCACTTGAACAAGGATTTGAAGAAGATATTTCTATGGCTATTAGCGATCACTATCTTCCAGTCGGTGTAAATAGTGATGTACCTAAAAAGATACTTAGTTCTGCCGTTGCTATAACAGATAGAATCGATGTTTTAGTTGGCTTTTTTGGAATTAACGAAAAACCAAGTAGCTCTAAAGATCCTTTCGCATTAAGAAGAAACGCCATTGGATTATTGAGAATTATAACGGAAAATAAATTAAGTATTCAATTAAAAGATTTAATTAACTATTCAATTGCTGTTTACGCAGAACAAAATGTAGAATTCTCCAACAATGCAGTTGCCAAGGATGTTTTGTTGTTTTTAAGAGAAAGATTTAAAAGTTTATTAAAAGATAAAAAAATAAGAAGTGATATAATAGATGCAGTCGATACATCGTACGCGGGTGATAATTTTTTTAATCTGTATCAAAAATGTCTAATAATTAATAAGAATATTTCAAAAGATATATGCAAAAATATTATTGGCACGTATAAAAGAGCTTCAAACATTATTGATCAAGAATTAAGAAATGAAAAAGAAAAAATTATGGGTCAGCCAGAAACTTCTTTGTTCAAAAAAGATGAAGAAAAATATTTATTTGAAAAAATAACTGAAATTCGTAAATATTTTTCAACTACAAAAAAACAAGAGAGTTACGAAGAGACATTAAAAATATTGGCTGAAGCAAAACCAACAACAGACAATTTTTTTGATAATGTAATTGTGAATGATGAAAATATAGATATAAAAAAAAACCGCTTAGAATTACTTCAAATGTTTTGCAGGACTTTTAACAATTTTATAGATTTTTCAAAAGTAGAAGGTGCTTAATTGGAAAAATTAATTTTTAGATTTAATAACCAAAGTTCTCAAAGTTTTTTTAAGAATAAAGATTTACTTGGAGGAAAGGGAGCAAATTTGGTTAAAATGACTAAACTAGGTTTGCCAGTACCGCCAGGATTTACAATATCAACTAAGGTTTGTGAATATTTTTATAAAAATAATAAAAAAATTCCAAAAAAAGTTATTCAACAAGTTAAAAAAGAAATTAATATAATAGAAAAAATCACAAAAAAAAAATTTGGAAGTTTATCAAATCCTTTACTTGTTTCTGTAAGATCCGGTGCAAAAGTTTCAATGCCAGGAATGATGGATACAATTTTAAATTTAGGTCTAAATGATAAAACTGTAATAGCACTTAAAAAGAGAACTTCCAACGGAAGATTCGCGAAGGACAGTTATAGACGATTTATTCAAATGTATGGCAACGTTGTTCTTAAAATCGAGTCATATTTTTTTGAAGAGCTCATTGAAAATTATAAACTAACAAAAGGAGTTATTCAGGATATAGAATTAACCGAAGAAGATTGGGATGGATTAATCCAGAATTTTAAGGATGTTATAAAAGAGAAAACAAAAAAAAATTTTCCTCAAGAAGTGAATGAACAATTATGGGGGGCAATAGGTGCAGTTTTTTTGTCCTGGAATAGTAAAAGAGCAAAAACTTATAGAAAAATAAACTATATACCTGACCATTGGGGTACGGCTGTGAATGTGCAGGCGATGGTATTTGGAAATATGGGCGAAAACTGCGCAACTGGAGTAGCTTTTACGAGAAATCCTTCTACAGGAGAAAAGAAATTGTTTGGAGAATATTTAATTAATGCCCAAGGAGAAGACGTTGTTGCTGGAACGAGAACTCCTCAAGATTTACTTTCTATGAATAAATCTATGCCAGTAATTTTTCAACAACTAAAAAAAATTTTCAAATTATTAGAAAGAAAATATAAAGATATGCAGGATATTGAATTTACAGTTGAAAATAATAAATTATGGATGTTGCAAACTAGATCTGGAAAGAGAACTGCCAGGGCGTCAATCAAAATTGCAGTTGATATGGTTCAAGAAAAATTAATTTCAAACAAAGAAGCAATTTTAAGAATTGATGCAAATACACTAGACACTTTATTGCATCCCACATTAGATGAAAAAGCTGAAAAAAAAATAATTGCTTCAGGTCTTCCAGCCTCTCCTGGAGCTGCAAGTGGAAAAGTTACTTTTTCGGCGAATGAAGCGGAAAGATTAAAAGAGCAAATGCAAGATACAATTTTGGTAAGAATAGAAACATCCCCTGAAGATATTAATGGCATGCATGCAGCAAAAGGGATTCTCACTGCAAGAGGTGGAATGACAAGCCATGCAGCGGTTGTAGCAAGAGGAATGGGAAAACCCTGCGTTTCTGGATCAAGTGAAATTAAAATTGATTATGAAAAAAAAATATTTAGATCAGGTGAATATCAAATTAAAGAAGGTGATATTATTACCATAGATGGTGGCAGCGGAAAGGTTATGCTAGGTGAAGTTCGGACAGTAAAACCTGATATATCAAAAGATTTTTCAAAACTAATGAATTGGGCTGACCAATATAGGAAACTTAAGATAAGAACTAACTCAGAAACACCAGCTGACACCAAAATTGCCAGAGATTTTGGAGCAGAAGGTATTGGTTTATGTAGAACAGAACATATGTTTTTTGATGGAGAAAGAATTATTTCTGTAAGAGAGATGATTCTTTCCAAAACATTGGATGATAGAAAAGAAGCTTTGACCAAACTGCTTCCTTATCAAAGAAATGATTTTATTAAAATTTTTAAAATTATGAACGGTTTACCTGTAACCGTTAGACTTTTAGATCCACCTTTACATGAATTTTTACCCAAAACAGAAAAAGATGTTGAAGATATTGCCAAGGAATTAAATATTTCAAATAAAAATGTTAAATCAAGAATTATTGAACTTCATGAACAAAATCCAATGTTAGGACATAGAGGGTGTAGATTAGGTATTTCATTTCCCGAAATTTATCAAATGCAATGTCAAGCTATCTTTGAAGCGTTAGCAGAATGTAAAAAGAAAAAAATAAAACCAGTTATACCAGAGATAATGATTCCCCTTGTATCTACAGCAGCAGAGATACAAATACTTAGAAACCTTGTTGTAAAAACAGCAGAAGAAATTCAAAAAATTCACTCCATAAAAATACAATATTATGTTGGCACCATGATTGAACTTCCTAGAGCTGCATTAAGAGCCAATGATATTGCAAAATACGCAGATTTTTTTAGTTTTGGAACTAATGACTTAACGCAAACTACTTTTGGAATAAGTAGAGACGATTCTGGAAAATTTTTAAATGATTATGTAGAAAATAAAATTTTCAACAAAGATCCATTTGTAAGTATTGACGAAAGAGGAGTTGGAGAGTTAATTAAAATTGCTACCGAAAGAGGTAGAATACAAAAAAAATCACTTAAACTAGGTATTTGCGGAGAGCATGGAGGAGATCCTTCTAGTATTGAATTTTGCGAAAAAGCAAAACTAAATTACGTATCTTGCTCTCCGTATAGAGTTCCAATAGCACGGTTGGCAGCAGCACAAGCTTATCTGAAAAAAAATAAAAAGTATAAGTAGGTTTATTTGATAAATTTTAATCTAATTCTAATTTAAAATCTGTTGCGGGCGCACTATGGGTGATTTGCCCCACGGATATCCTTTTAACTCCAGTAGAGGCAATCTTTCTTACATTTTTTAGTGTAACACCTCCAGAAGCTTCCGTTTCGTAAAGTCTCTTTGATAGTCTGACAGCTTTTTTAAGGTTCTTTAGATTCATATTATCCAATAAAACTCTGTCAAATTTTAAACCCATAATTTTTCTGAGCTGCGTAAGATTATCTATCTCTACAGTGATTTTTTTCCCCTTTTTATTTTTTATAGCTCTTTTGACTAATTCATGAATATCTCCGTCTATGGCTATATGATTATCTTTTATTAAAATTTCGTCACCAAGATTAAATCTATGATTAAGTCCTCCGCCTAACTTAACTCCATATTTTTGTATCAATCTTAAATTTGGCGAAGTTTTTCTGGTGCAGCAAATTTTGCAAGATTTTCCTTTTACTTTATCGACAAATTTTTTTGTTGTAGTTGCTACTCCTGAAATTAAACTTAAAAAATTAAGAGCTACTCTTTCACTTTTTAAAATTCCCTTAGCTTTTCCATATATAGTAGCAACAACTTTTCCTTTATTTATTTTTCTACCGTCTTTTGTTTTTGTTTTAAAATTAACTTTTTTGTCCGAATATTTAAAAGCTTCCTTTGCAAAATTTAATCCCCCAACTATACAGTTTTGATTTGAGATAATTTTAGCTTTAATTTTTTTATTGTTTTTAACGAGCCTGCTGGTCACATCTCCAGAAGGTTTTAAATCTTCTGACATTGCTTGTTTTACTAGATTTTTTCCTATCACTTTTTAATGACTACGACCTATAGCAACCATGCGTTCAACAGCTCTTTGTGCCTTTTTGATTATTATTTCAGGTATAAGAATTTCATTCGTTTCTTTTTCAAGACATTCTAGTACTTTTGGTAAGCTAATTGTCTTCATGTGGGGACATAAATTACATGGTTTAATGAACTGAACATTTGGATTATCAACTTGAACATTGTCACTCATCGAACATTCGGTAACTAACATAACTTTGTTTGGTTGTTTATTTTTAACATATTTGCTCATACCCGAGGTAGAGCCAGTAAAATCTGAAGCCGCAATAACTTCTGGTGGACATTCTGGATGAGTGAGAACTACAATTTCAGGATTTTGCTTTTTAATATCTTCAATTTCTTGCGCGCTAAACCTTTCATGCACAATACAAGTTCCAACCCACGATATAATTTGAACTTTTGTTTTTGTTTGCACGTATTTTGCCATGTATTGATCTGGTAAAAATATAACTTTATCCGTTCCCAGAGACTCAACTACTTTGACAGCATTAGCCGATGTGCAGCAAATATCTGATTCAGCTTTAACCTCAGCGGAGGTATTTACGTAAGTTACAACCGGTACGCCTGGATATTTTTCTTTTAACATTCTAACGTCTTTTCCTGAGATTGATGATGCCAAAGAACCTCCCGCTCCCATATCTGGTAATAACACTTTTTTATTTGGGTTCATTAATTTTGCCGTTTCAGCCATGAAATGTACTCCACATAAAATTATAATGTCAGCATTTGTTTTCTCTGCCTCTGTAGCCAATGCAAGTGAATCTGCAGCGATATCTGCAATTCCGTGAAAAATTTCTGGCGTTTGATAGTTATGTGCCAGCACGACTGCATTTTTTTCTTTTTTTAACTTGTTAATTTTATGAATTAATGGAGCATGAAAAGCCCATTCAATTTGTGGAATAACTTTAGAAACCTTTTCATAAATTGGATCAGTTTCTCTTCTAATCTCGTCTTTTATTTCAGCGTTTAATTCCATAAATAAAATCTATCAACTTGCAGATAAATTGTCATTCATTTATTCTGACGCACATGCGGTTATGCTGGAATTGGTAGACAGGCTTGGTTGAGGGCCAAGTGGGGTTTCCCAGTGAGAGTTCGAGTCTCTCTAACCGCACCAATTAAATCCATTCAGGTTTGAATATTTTAACTTTTGATTTACCGCACATCAGCTCAGTATTAGCGAATTCTTTTAGATCTGGTTCGATAACTTTAATTAGAGCAAACGGATAGGGTTTATCAATCATAATTTTTCCAATTTCACTATCCTTATATTTAATAATATCGTTTTCAGAAATTTCACCTGTAATTTTTTGAACAGGCAAAATTCTTCTTCTCAGTTTATTTCTTAGTTTGATTCTTGAAGTATTTTCCTGACCAATATAACACCCCTTTTTAAAATCAATACCGTTTAGTTCATCTAAATTATTTTCTATACCAAAAATTTTATCTTTTAATTTAGTAAGATTGAGCTGAGGAATGCCTAAGGCAAAGCTTTTTTCATAATAATTCTTTTTATCAATTTTTTTTAAATCAAGCTTTTTAATTATATTTTCAGCATTTTCAATTTTTGTAATTATTTTTGCTCCAAGGTTTTTATGTCTTGAATCAACATAAATCCGTTCATTTTCGCAAGATAAAGTTGAGCCTTTTTCACAAGATAAAGTTGAACCTTTCACATGCTCGGTTTTGGTAATTTCTTTAAATTTTTCTAAAGAAATAATAATGTTA
>LUMJ01001262.1_pt1 | contig 10906 bp, 7 predicted proteins | sample 729631 | NCBI WGS metagenome assembly LUMJ01 (sample SAMN03860266, study PRJNA289734) | marine metagenome | biome: seawater column; feature: ocean; material: water; isolation source: Red Sea water column Station 22 - depth 500m | place: Saudi Arabia: Red Sea | collected 2011-10-15 | depth 500 m | reverse complement strand
CATCCATATTTGCAGCTATGATGGGAATTCCTGTCCACTGATGATTGCTGTATTTAAACTTATAGGTACGTCTAAGTTCTACGTCTTTGCGACTTGATAGTGTGCTGCGCTTAGGCCGAAAGAGAACATCGGCGTAATCCAGCTTGATATCTTCTTCAATGCGCATATTTCCATAGAGGAGGTATAAAGGTTTATGATTTTAAATAAAAGCTATTTATTATATGTGGATAAATAAAATATAGAAATATATATAAGTATTTATGAAAAAGCTAAAAGCCTTACTTTTAACCGAAGGTATGCATGGGATGATTAGTCAAGTAGAAGGAATGGCTAAGGCATTAAATACTGAATACACTCATAAAATTGTAAGATTAAGTTTTCCTTGGAATTTAATACCACCCAAATTTACACCTATTTCTCAAATAGTTTTAAAAGATAAAATTTATATAACTAATAACGAGACGCCAGATTTAATAATTTCTTGTGGGAGAAAAAGTGTAATACCATCAATTTTTCTTAAGAGAAAGAATTCAAAAATATTTACAATTCATATTCAGGACCCAAAAGTAAGTTTTAAAAATTTTGATGCAATAGTGGCCCCGGAACACGATAATTTAAAAGGAGATAATATTTTTACCTCTAAAGGTGCTATCCATTATATAACTGAAGCAGAAATACAGAAAGCAAAACCATACTTAATAAAAAAAATTAACGGTCAAAAAGTAGTTTCATTAATTTTAGGAGGACCAAATAAATATTACAACTTTGGCAAAGCTGAGTTAGTTGAAATATTTAATGATATAAAAGAAATTTTTGTTTCTGATGGTTATAAGCTAATTATAATTCCATCAATGCGGACTCCCAAAGAAATTATTGATTTAGCAATAAAAGAAATGAGCTCATGTGGTCATGTTGTAAGTACAGTAGATAAGCAAGCTTATTTATCTGCATACGCACTTGCAAATTATGTAGTAGTAACATGCGATTCTACATCTATGATTTCAGAGGCCGCAACTTCTGGGAAACCTATATTTGTTGCTCACATGACGCCCAAAAAAGATAATTATAGATTTAAAAGATTTTTTGAACTATTTAAACAAATGGGGATTACTAGAGATTTAGGAAAAAAAGTTGAAACCTGGACATATAATAAACACAATGAGGCACAAAGAATAGCATTGGAGATAAAAAATAAAATAAAAAATTAATTTAATGGAATTTTTAAATTCTTTAAAAAAAAGATCCAAACATTACAGCACACCTTTCAGTCATTGGGAATTAAATGAGCCATTAACACAAGAGGCCATAAAAGAAATTTGCAAAACTGAAATTACAGATTTAACTAAAATGAATATAAATTATGATGGAACTAGAGCAATTGATGGAGGTGAAGGAAAATTTAGAGCAGGCATATCAGACGGAGGGAAGGCAATAAAGTTTAGATGTTTTGTAAATAAAGATAATTCAAAAAATTTTCCCAATCTAAATAGTTTAATAGAAGAACTTAGATCAAAAGATACTTACGGCTATATAAGCGAACTAATAAAAAAAGATCTTTCAAATTCTTATGCAAGAGTTGAAGTAATATGTGATCGCCAAGGATTTTGGCTGAAACCTCACTGCGATATCAAAGAAAAGTTGATTTCTTGCCTTTTATTTGCAAATCCATTTAATGAAGATGAAAACTTGGGAACAGATCTTTATGATGAAAAATTAAATAAAGTCAAAACAGTTCCGTACAAAAATAATTACGGATATTTTTTTACAAGTGGACCAAACACATGGCATGGTATGGAAAAAAAAGAAATCAAAAAAGAAAGAAGATGTTTACAAATTAACTATGTTTCATTTGAAACCGATTGGAAAGTCAAAGCCTAAAGTTCTTGAATAGCTTTTACATTTATTTTTTTCGATTTAAGTGATTTTATACCTTCTAAACAAGCATAAGCAGTAGACATATTTGTACAATAAGGGACTTTATTAATTAATGTTGCTCTTCTTAAAGATGTAGAGTCTTGAACACGAGAAGCATGCTTTCCACCTCCGGTATTGATTACTAAAGCAATTTTTTTAGCATTTAATATATCAACAATATGAGGAGAGCCTCCACTCACTTTGTTTACTTTTTTACATTTGATCCCATTTTTATTTATTATATTTGCTGTGCCTGGAGTTCCGCACAATGAAAAATTTAATTCAACCAATTTTTTTGCTAAATTTATACCTTCATTTTTATGTTTATCTTTTAAAGAAATAAATGCTAATCCTTTTGTTGGTAGTGAATTTCCAGCAGCAATTTGACTTTTACTAAACGCAAGACCAAAGTCTTTATCTAATCCCATTACTTCACCTGTAGATTTCATTTCAGGGCCTAGCAGCACGTCAACATTTGGAAATTTATTAAATGGAAATACAGCTTCTTTTACAGCAAACATGTTCTTATTTTTATTTGTTAAATTAAATTTTGATAATTTTGCACCAGTCATTACCCTTGAAGCAATTTTTGCTAGAGGAATTCCCTTGGCTTTTGAAACGAAAGGAACAGTTCTACTCGCTCTTGGATTCACTTCAATTATGTAAATTTCATCATTTTTTATTGCATATTGTACATTCATAAAGCCTTTTACTTTTAATGTTAATGCTAATTTTTTTGTTTGATTTTTAATTTCTGTTATTAATTTTTCTTTAATAGCAACTGGAGGTAGACAGCATGCTGAGTCACCTGAGTGAATGCCTGCTTCTTCAATGTGTTGCATTATTCCAGCAACAAACACTTCATTTCCATCTGAAATAGCATCAACATCAACTTCCATTGCATTATTAATAAATTTATCTATTAATATCGGGTTATTTTCTGCGGCTTTAAAAGCTTCTTCTACAAAATTTTTTAATTGAGTTTTTTCATAAACTATTTCCATTGCTCTACCACCTAAAACATAGGATGGCCTAACAACTAAAGGCAAACCAATTTTATTAGCAATTTTAATTGCTTCGTTATAGGATTTTGCAATTCCACTATCTGCCTGTTTTAATTTTAGCTTAATCAAAAGTTTTCTAAATCTGTCCCTATCTTCTGCAAGATCAATCGAAGAATATTGGGTTCCTAAAATAGGCAATGAATTTTCATAAAGAAATTTTGCTAATCTAATGGGAGTTTGGCCACCAAATTGAGCAATGATACCTAGCAAATTACCTTTAGATTTTTCTTTTAAAATTATGTTGTGTACATATTCTTCAATTAAAGGCTCAAAGTATAATCTATCACTAGTATCATAATCAGTAGAAACGGTTTCAGGGTTACAATTTATCATTATCGTTTCATAACCTGCTTCCTTTAGAGAAAAACTTGCTTGACAACAGCAGTAATCAAACTCAATGCCTTGACCAATTCTATTAGGTCCACCACCTAAAATAATTACTTTCTTTTTAGACGATGGATCCGCTTCACATTCTGAGTTAATCATCAAATTTCTTTGATATGTTGAGTACATATAAGGTGTAAAAGATTTAAATTCAGCAGCACAAGTATCCACTTTTTTGAACACTGGCAAAATATTTAAAGCTAATCTTTTTCTTCTAACAATTTTTTCTTTTCTATTTTCAGTATCTACAATTTCTTTAACTTGTTCTAAAAACCAGGGATCTATTTTTGATAATTTGTAAATTTTACTAATTTTAATTTTTTTACGTATTGCTTCAGCAATTAGCAAAATCTTATTTGGAATATTTATCTTTAATTTTTTTTTAATTTCACTCTTATTTAAGTGAAAAATTCTGTCTAATCCTGAAAAACCAACTTCTAGAGATACCAAGGCTTTTTGAAGAGATTCTTTAAAGTTTCTTCCAATTGCCATAGCCTCTCCAACTGATTTCATCGAAGTTCCTAATATTGCTGGAGTAGTAGAAAATTTTTCAAAAGTGAATCTTGGAACTTTAGTAACCACATAATCTATTGTTGGCTCAAAGGATGCGGGAGTTACTTTTGTAATTTCATTCTTTAACTCATCAAGTGTGTAACCTATAGCTAGTTTTGTCGCCACTTTTGCTATTGGGAAACCAGTTGCCTTAGACGCAAGCGCTGATGACCTAGATACTCTAGGATTCATTTCTATTATTACCATTCTTCCATTTTTTGGATTTATGGCAAACTGAACATTAGATCCGCCAGTTTCAACTCCAATTTTTCTAAGACATGCTATCGAAGCATTTCTCATAATTTGATATTCTTTATCTGTTAATGTTAATGCGGGTGCAATTGTAATAGAATCTCCAGTATGAATTCCCATGGGATCAACATTTTCTATTGAGCATATAATAATGCAGTTGTCATTTCTGTCTCTTACAACCTCCATTTCAAATTCTTTCCAACCTTCTAGACATTCTTCGACTAAAACTTGAGTTACGGGTGATGCTTCTAAACCTTCTTTTATAATTTTGAAAAATTCATTTTTACTTTTAGCAATACCACTTCCAAGACCGCCAAGTGTAAAAGCTGGTCTAATTATTGCTGGCAGTCCTATTTTTTTTAAACATTTTTTTGCTTGTTTTAAGTTTTTAACTATATCTGATTTTGGAAGATCTAAACCAATATCAGACATATTTTTTCTAAATTTTTTTCTATCTTCTGCATTTGAAATTGCTTTAGAATTTGCTCCAATTAATTCAATTTTATATTTTTTTAAGAGCCCGCTTTTTTCAGATTCCATTGCTAAGTTTAATGCAGTTTGACCTCCCATAGTTGGTAAAATTGCATCAGGCTTTTCTTTTATTAATATTTTTTCTAAAATTTCTTTTGTGATTGGCTCAATGTAAGTTTTATCCGCAACCTCTGGGTCTGTCATTATAGTTGCGGGGTTTGAATTAATTAAGACTACTTTATAACCCTCGTCTTTTAATGCTTTACATGCTTGGGTACCAGAATAGTCAAACTCACATGCTTGACCAATAATTATTGGACCTGCGCCTACTACTAAAATTTTTTTAAGATCTTTTCTTTTTGGCATTTTTTTTAATATTGTTAATAAATTCTTGAAATAGATAGATACTATCTTGCGGACCAGGATTTGATTCTGGATGATATTGAACAGAGAAAACTGGTTTGTTACAGTTATCAAATAGTGATTTATGAGTTATCTCAACATTTTTAGGCAAACTTTCTTTAACAATTTCAAAACCATGATTTTGAGATGTAATTTCTACATTACTATTAATTAGATTTTTAACTGGATGATTAGCTCCTCTATGTCCAAGTTTCATCTTTTTTGTTTTTGCGCCAAGTGCTAAAGCAAGTATTTGATGACCAAGGCAAATGCCAAAAATAGGTATTTCTTTTTTAATTAAAGTTTTAATAATTCCGATTGCATATTTTCCAGTAGCGGCGGGGTCACCAGGTCCGTTAGATAAAAATATACCCTCTGGCTTCATTTTTAATATTTTTTCTGCACTTGTTTTACAAGAAACTACATCTACCTCGCATTTAAAATCAGAAAAATATCTTAGAATATTTTTTTTTATTCCATAATCAATTGCTATAATTTTAAATAATTTAGTTTTATTTTTTAAAAATCGACTTTCTTTTTTCCAGGTTTTAAATCCTGACCATTTATAATTTTTTTTAGTTGTAACTTTTTCAGCTAAATCTAAATTTTTTAAGCCATTCCATTTATTTGATAAACTTTTTAATTTAATAATATTAAATTTCCCCTTTTTAGAATATGAAATAGTCCCCTTAGGAGCACCTTTGTCTCTTATAAAGTTTGTTAAACTTCTAGTATCAAGACCAGTAATACCTACGATTTTATTTTTTTTTAACCAATTATCTAAATGTTTCAAAGCCCTATAGTTTGATGGGTTTGAAATTTCAGAATTAAAAATTACTCCTCTAGTCCAGATTTTGTCAGATTCATGATCATCATTATTTGTTCCAACATTTCCAATATGCGGAAATGTAAAATTAATTATTTGTCCAGCATAAGAAGGATCCGAAATTATTTCCTGATAACCTGTTATAGAAGTGTTGAAGCAAACTTCTCCAGTTGTTGTACTTTCAAAGCCAAATCCATGGCCTTTGAAAAAACTACCATTTTCTAAAACTAAAACCCCGGTGGGATTAATCTTTTTAAGATTATCTTGCGAATTATGAATTAAATTTGTTTTTGCTACCAAATACAACTCATGAGTTAAAGGCTTTTACAATAAAACATGATTTTGTGCAAGGTGTGAAAAAGGTTTTATATCGCTAGGATAGAATTTTTTTTCTTTTGAAGAAATTTGATCAGTGAAGTAAATTGATATTTTTATAATTCATGTCATTAAGGGAAAAAATAAATAAACAGTTCAATACTGCATTAAAAAGTCAAAACAAAACTTTAATTTCTACTTTACGTTTAGTTTTGACAGCTATCAAAGAGCGAGATATTGCAAATAGAACTAAAGATAAAAAAGATGCGGCAAGTGATGCTGAAATTACAAAAGTTCTGAGAAAGATGAAAAAACAGAGACAAGATTCAATGGACTTATATAAAAAAGGTGGAAGAGAAGAATTATCTGAGGTTGAAGAAGCAGAAATAAAGGTCATCGATTCGTTTTTACCAAAACAGCTTAGTGACGAAGAGACCAAAAAAATCTGCAAAGAAATTATACAATCTTTGGGAGTTTCAAGTTTAAAAGACATGGGAAAAATTATGGGATCACTTAAACAGAAATATTCAGATTCAATAGATTTTTCAAAAGTAAACGTAATAGTAAAAGGACTTCTTAGCCAATGAAATATCCAAAAGAGTATCTTGATGAAATTAAATTAAGATTGAAAGTTTCCCAAGTTGTTGGAAAATCTGTAAAATTAAAAAAACGAGGTAAAGAATTTATCGGCTTATCACCATTTTCAAATGAAAAAACTCCTTCATTTACAGTTAATGACGAAAAGGGTTTTTACCATTGTTTTAGTTCAGCTGAGCATGGGAATATTTTTGATTTTTTAATGAAAACGAAGAATTATAAATTTGGAGAAGCTGTAAGAGTGCTTGCTTCGGATGCCGGAATGCCACCATACAGATTTACAAAACAGGATGAAGAAAGACAAAATAGATGGAAGATCTATAATTCAATTTTAGAAAAGTATACAAATTTTTGTCACGAAGAATTAATTTCGGGAAAGTTTCCAGAGGTTCTTGAATATTTAAATAAAAGAAAGTTGACGAAAAAAGAAATTGTTTTTTTTAAAATTGGATATGCATCAAGTAAGGAAAATTTTTACGAACAATTAAAAAAGGAATTTAATGAGGAACAAATTAATTCTTCTGGTATTTATTATTTTGATGAAAATAAAAAAAAATATGTAGATAGATTTAGAAATAGAGTTATTTTTCCTGTTAAGAGTTTGAATGGATCTGTTTTTGCTATAGGAGGTAGAGCGCTTTCAAAAATAGTCTTTGCTAAATATATAAATTCACCAGAAACTGAATTTTATAAAAAAGGAAATAATTTATACAATATTAATGCTGCCAAAGAATCTAGAGCCAACAGTGAGGAAGTTTTCATAGTTGAAGGTTATATGGATGTAGTTAATTTACATAAGTTTGGCATTCGAAATGTTGTTGCAAATTTAGGAACAGCGATGACGGAAAGACAATTAGAGCTAGTATGGAAATTTTTTAAAAATCCAATTATTTGCTTAGATGGAGATAGTAGCGGTCAAAAAGCTGCTCTTAGGGCAGCAGAGAAACTATTTCCATTAATGAAAGTTGATTTTAATATTTACTTTTTAACATTACCCGAAAATTTAGATCCAGATTCTTATATAAATCAAAAAGGAAAAGAATCTTTTTTAAAATTTATTGAGAATAAAAAAGAAATCCAGAATTTTATTTGGGATTCTTACTATAAAGACGTTGATAATAATAATCCGCATTCACTCTCAATATTTGAAAAGAAAATTAAAATGGTTTGCAAAGATGTTAAAGACAAAACATTAGCTAAATATTTTCTTGATAACTTCATTAAAAGAATAAACGAACTTACCCCAAACTTAAATTTTAGAAAAAGTAATTTTTTAAAATTTAAAAAAACACTTAATCCACTTCAATATACCAAGGAAATAAATAAACAAAGAAACAAATTTACAGAGAGAGAATTAAAGGAATTTTCTATCTTTTTTTTAATTATAAATAATTTAGATATTTTTAGAAAAAAAATTGAAGTGGTTTCTGAGATTGTTTTTTCAACCAACTTAAAAAATGAATTCAAACAAAAAATAATTGAAAATTTAGTATCTGAAAAATTTTTTAATAAAAAAAAATTTGAAATAGAAGATTTTAATGAAAAATTTAAAGATTTTATTAATCTAATAAATACGAATGCCCTCGTAAAAAATATTGTTGAAAAGAAAAATGAAAAAGAAATTATTATGCTATTTAACGAGATCATAGGTGAAATTAATAGAATTGATCTTCGCGAGAGAATAGAATTGCTCGAAAATAAAGTTTCATTAAATCTTGATGAAAAGCTTTATTCGGAACTACTATCTCTAAGAAATCAATTAAAAAGTGGGTAAATAAACTATAGATTTTATTTTTTTAATTACTATATATAAACCCTCTGCTTAGTTATTTATAAGGAAAAATACGTTGGAAACATTAATTACAAAGTCGTTTAAAAGATTACTAGACAAAGGAACTCATAGAGGTTTTATAACTTATGAGGAATTGGCCAAGTCACTTGGCAAAAGACATTATAGTAAAGAAAATATAGAAAAAGCTTTTTTATATATTTTTGATAATAAAGTTTGTCTTGTTGAAAAGAAATCAAATTATCGATCTAATAAAAAAAAGGATGCAGGCTCTACGGACAGCGATAAAAGCGCTGATACTGAAAAAAGTGATGATCCAATAAGAATGTATTTACGAGAAATGGGAGGCGTAGAACTTCTCTCTCGAGAAGGAGAAATCGCTATTGCCAAAAGAATTGAAGCTGGGAAAAATGTTATGATTAACGGTCTTTCAGAGAGTCCATTAACAGCAAAAAAAGTTTTTGAATGGAAAGAAAAGCTAGAAACAGGAGAATTAATGGTTAGAGAAATTATAGATATAGATTCTAACTATATGGAACTTGAGGCAGGAAATGCACCTACTATTTCTGAAAAAAATAATTTGGATGAAAAAAAAGATAAAAATATTAAATTAGATAAATCAAGAAATGTAAAAGAAAAAGAAAAAGAATCGGAAAAAAATAATAATGAAGAATTTTCTGAGGAAGATGAATTTAATGTCTCACTTGCTGCGATGGAAGAAGAGATCAAACCCAAAATTATTGTGACGATAGGTAATTTATCCAACAATTATAAAAAATTAATTAAATATCAAAATGAGAAATTAGACAGTGCTTTAAATGCTAAGCAGTTTTCCCGCGCAAAAGATATTGGCTATAATAAAATAAAGACTGAAATAGTAAAAAAACTGAAAAGCCTTCAGCTTCATCCTTCTGTATTGGAGGAATTGGTTCAAGGACACTATCAAGAAAATAAAAAAATAATCTCTCTAGAAAGCCTTTTACTAAGATCAGCAATGGATAATAAAATTTCTAGAAGTGAATTTCTTAAATATTATTTGGGAAACGAAATTAACCCAAATTTTCAATCATTCCTTAACACAAACATTACATGGAAAAATTTTTTTAAAAAGAAAAGGAAAGAATTTGCTGAAATTAGAGAGCGTTTAATTGAATTTAGTAAGAAAATGCAATTGCCTGTTAATGAATTTAAAAAATTAGTAAACAGAATTCAAAAAGGTGAAAAAGAATCGCGAATAGCAAAAAAAGAAATGGTGGAAGCAAACTTACGATTGGTAATATCTATAGCAAAAAAATATACAAACAGAGGTTTACAATTTCTAGATTTGATACAAGAAGGAAATATTGGTTTAATGAAAGCAGTTGACAAATTTGAATATCAAAGAGGATATAAATTTTCTACTTATGCAACTTGGTGGATAAGACAAGCCATAACCAGATCAATCGCTGATCAAGCAAGAACTATTAGAATACCAGTGCATATGATTGAAACAATAAATAAGATAGTTAGAACATCTAGACAGATTTTAAGTGAAAGAGGAAGAGAACCTACTCCTGAGGAACTTGCAAAAAAATTGGCCATGCCTCTAGATAAGGTTAGAAAAGTTTTAAAAATCTCAAAAGAACCTGTATCTTTAGAAACACCTGTTGGTGATGAAGAGGACAGTAGTCTAGGCGATTTTATTGAAGATCAAAATGCTTTGCAGCCTCTTGATGCATCGATAAGATCAAATTTGAGCGAATCTACCACTAAAATATTAGCAACTCTTACGCCGAGAGAAGAGAGAGTTCTTAGAATGCGCTTTGGCATTGGCATGAACACAGATCACACATTAGAAGAAGTTGGTTTACAATTTTCTGTTACCAGAGAAAGAATAAGACAAATTGAGGCTAAGGCTCTTAGAAAACTAAAACATCCAAGTAGATCAAAACATTTAAAAAGTTTCTTAGAAAAATAAAATTTTAATCTTCAATGATTAAATTATTTTGGAATACCGGTAACCAAATTAAACCATCATCAAATGATCCAAACAAAGAAGATGTTTTTGATCACATGTGGGGAGCTTATCATGAAAAAAATTCAGATAAATGGATATATTATATTTTAGATAAAGTGAAATATAAGATCATTCAAAGTGAAAAGGATTTAGAAATTGACGATATTTTAATAATAGTAGATTCAAGCATTGAAAAAAAAAGTGATCTTTATGCAAGATTAAGAATAATATGTTCTAAGATATTTTTAATACATCTGGGCGATGAAGCGGGATCTCATGATGTACTCCCAATTTATGCTGATTGTGATTTTGTTTGGAGAGCTTTTTGTTCGAATAAATATTTT
>LUMJ01000461.1_pt1 | contig 10942 bp, 12 predicted proteins | sample 729631 | NCBI WGS metagenome assembly LUMJ01 (sample SAMN03860266, study PRJNA289734) | marine metagenome | biome: seawater column; feature: ocean; material: water; isolation source: Red Sea water column Station 22 - depth 500m | place: Saudi Arabia: Red Sea | collected 2011-10-15 | depth 500 m | reverse complement strand
TCGATAAGATCATTGAAATGGAGCCGGAAAAAAAATGCACAGCTATCAAAAATGTGACCATCAATGAACCTTATTTTCAAGGTCACTTTCCCGGTCAACCTGTTATGCCGGGCGTATTGATCTTGGAGTCTATGGCCCAAGCAGGTGCCTTTTTGGTATTGAATTCTGTTGAAGATCCCATGTCGAAAAACATGTTCTTTTCTGCAGTTGAACGATCAAAGTTTCGCAAGCCAATTATTCCGGGTGACCAGGTCCGAATCGAAATGGAACTTTTAAAACTTCGTATGAATGCGGTCAAATTGTCTGGTATTGCAACAGTTGATGATAAGGTAGTTGCGGAGGCAACGATAATGGCCAATATTGTCAACCGTGCCGGAGTCTGATCATTTCTAATATTCATTCTACAGCCCTTGTTCATGAAGGGGCAACTCTTGGGGACGAGGTTACCATAGGTCCATATAGTGTAATAGAAAACAATGTTATTATAGGACACGGAACCACTATTGGAAATCACACCACGATCAAATCTGGGACAACAATTGGATCTAAATCGCGAATTTTTCATAATTGTTCTATTGGAGAGATACCTCAAGATCTGAAGTTCGGAGGAGAAGAAACTCAAACGATAATTGGTGATAATGTAACGATCCGTGAATGTGTTACTGTTAATAGAGGGACGTCGGCTCATGGATCAACCGATATTGGGAACAATGTTCTGCTCATGGCATGTACTCATGTTGCACATGATTGTATTATCGGGAATAATGTTATTATGGCAAATTTGGTTACACTAGGAGGGCATGTTGAGCTTGGCGACTGGGTCTCTTTAGGTGGAGGTGTTCTTGTTCATCAATTCTCGAAAGTTGGTGCCCATGTTTTTGTTGGAGGAGGTTTTCGGATTGTTCAAGATGTGCCACCTTTTGTTCTTGGTGCAGGCGAACCACTTCAATATTCCGGGATTAACCAGATCGGAATGCGCCGTAGAGGATTTGATGGAGAATCTCGTAAATGGGTGAAAGAAGCATATAGATTATATTTTAGGTCTGATTTAAATCGGAAAGATGCTATTGATAAAATTAAATCTGACTTGGAACAAACGGATGAAATCAAAATGATCATCGAGTTCATTGAATCCAGTGAGCGTGGTATCATTTAGCATGGGTCATGATATTAAAAAATTATATCCAAACTCTCTCGCTTCTTCCAAATATTGTTTTTTGTCAGTGGCTTTCATTTGATCTCACTCAAGCAGATCAACAACAGTTTTCACAACAAGTAAAACCTACTATAGTTACTTCTTCGTTGTCCCAAAATTTTTTTGAACACACTTTTTCAAACTCGAATAGATTAGAGATCTCGATCGCATTCCCGATTGGGATTGATCTCTCTGGTTCTTCATTCCAGGAAAACCCGCTCATTTATCCACCTATGGCATCACTATCGTATCTAATTACAGATAACTTGGCGATCACTGGTAAAATGAATTTGATGAGTATGGGAGAAGAAACAATGCATTCTGCAGGTTATAGTGGTCATTATTTAACAAATTCCTGGACAACAGGATTGGGGATCAATTGGATGGAAGGGCCAAAATATCTTCGCGTCAGATCAATCAATGGGTCAATAATAAAAGGTCAGCAGATCAATTTGTTTAATGTCACATATGGAGTTGGTCATTCAAATTATAAAGGATCAATATTAGATCTAGATGAAATAAATTCTATAAAAAGTTCCATCTCTTATTTGATTTTTGGTATTTCAACCAAAATAAATGGGATAAATATTTCTTCTCAATCAAGCATGCATTCATCCTTTGTGCAACTCAACATTCTGTTCTCAATGGCTTTTTTATAATATGAAAAAAACACTCTCAATTTTAGGAGCCACTGGATCCATCGGCACCCAAACGTTGAATGTTGTTGATCATTTTTCTGATCAATTTGATGTTCAGTATTTATCCACATACCAGAATGCTGATCTTTTGATCAAACAAGCATTGACATTCGATCCGCAAGCAGTTGCAGTTGTTGATAATCTCGCCGCAAAAAAGGTGTCGAGTGAATTGAATGGAAACACAGAAGTATTAACAGGTCGGGAAGGTTTGCTAGAATTATCCGGCAGAAACGATGTAGATCTTGTTATGAATGGATTGGTGGGATCTGCTGGGATGGAACCCACACTTTGTGCAATTAATGCAGGAGTGAATGTTGCATTGAGCAATAAGGAAAGTCTCGTCATGGCTGGGTCGATCATTGAATCGGCAAAGAAGAGTACCCAAGCACAGATCTTTCCTGTAGACAGTGAACACTCCGCTATATGGCAATGTCTTTCTGGGGAAGATATGAATGATGTCCAAAAGATCATTTTGACAGGGAGCGGTGGACCATTTAGAACACGAGACATTAATACATTAATTGATATAACACCTGAAGAAGCGTTAGATCATCCAAATTGGGATATGGGAAACAAGATCACCATCGATTCAGCCACTATGATGAATAAAGGCCTTGAAGTAATAGAGACAAAATGGCTGTTTGATATGAATGCAGATCAGATCGATATAGTGGTTCATCCACAATCAATTATTCATTCCATGGTGGAATTCAAAGACAGGTCCGTTAAAGCACAATTAGGAGTACCGGACATGAAAGTGCCCATTCAATATGCATTAACATATCCTCGACATTTACATGCTGAATGGGAATCATTGGATCTGGTCAAGATGAAAGAACTAACATTTGAATCACCAAACTTGGAACGATTTCCTTGTATCCAGTTGGCCTATGATGCACTAAAATCAGGTAACTCAACATCTGCAGTGTTGAATGTAGCCAATGAGCAAGCAGTCTATAGATTTTTGAAAAATGAGATTAAATTCACTGATATACCAAAAATTATAGAAAAAGCATGTGAAATACACTCTTCTGTTGATGATCCATCGTTGAATGATATTTTAGAATTGGAACAATGGGCCACTCGTTTTGTAAAGGAATATAATGTATAGGATAAAGCAATTATGACAACATTATGGGCGACCATCGTAGTACTTGGAGTTCTGGTAACAGTACATGAATTAGGACACTTTTTTGCTGCAAGGTCCGTGGGTGTGAGAGTAGATCGTTTTTCCATTGGATTCCCTCCAAGATTGATCACATTCACTTCTATAGATGGTGGATGGCTCTTTAGGTTATTTTTTTATACTCGGAATGATGAAGGGAAGATCGCTTGGGGTCCCATCATTGAAAAAACTATCAGTCAATATGGTCGTACTGGAAGCAACACTGAATATTGTTTGGCCATCATTCCATTAGGCGGATATGTGAAAATGGCCGGTACGATTGATGAGAGTTTGGATGACAACATAACCCATGCCCCAGATGAACTTATGAGCAAAACGCCACTTCAGCAGGTTTGGGTCATGAGTGCCGGTGTTTTGATGAACATTTTATTGGCATTCGTACTATTCACAGGCGTTGCAAAACATACTGGGATCCCTGAATTAAGTGACGAACAGTTGATCGCACCTGTTATGCAAGATATGCCCGCAGAAAAAGCGGGGCTCCAAGTTGGAGACAAAATTAAATCGATCGATGGGTATGATGTTGATAAATGGACTGACATCTCCGAAAGGATCCATCCCAATCCAAACTCAGAGATAACAGTGGTTGTTGAAAGGGATGAAAGAGAAATATCTTATGAAATAATGACTGATCATCAAATTGTGGCCAGAGATGGTAAGATCGATACATTAGGTGCGATCGGTATTATTCAGCATTATTCGTATCGACCTATAGGGTTTGCAGAAGCATTTCGAACAGGCGCTGTTGCAACGGGAAATGGTTTTGGAATGATCATTATGTCCTTATCCATGTTGGCGAGCGGCGACGCCTCTATCAAAGATATTGGAGGGCCAATAATGATCGCTCAACTGGCTGGAGAAACAGCCAGGGCAGGTTGGGTTGCATTATTGACGTTTATGGCATTAATAAGTTGTAACCTTGCATTTATCAATATACTTCCCATTCCTGGATTGGATGGAGGTCATATTTTGATCATATTGATTGAAGGGGTCATTCGACGGAAATTGACCATAAAAGCACGAATGCTAATTCAGCAGCTCGGGATGGCATTTTTATTGCTGTTGATTGTCACGGTCATCGTGAACGATATCGGTCGATTATTCTAATTTTTGATCTTATTCAATTTTAATAGCATCGACCCAAATTTCAATTTTATCTGTATCTGAACCGGTAATTTCCTTTCATCATTACTGAACCATATCTTCATATCGCCTTCATTTTTAAAAAGGGGTTTTCCTTTGCGAAAGGGCTTCACAAGTAAACATTCAAATTTTCCGAGATCTGTTTTTACATCTTCGATATTTGAAACAGATAATTGAAATGAAGTGGTTTTTTTGTTTTCGAATGATGTGAATTCAAGTAGCTGTCCCACTTCTAAAGGAATTGAACGCAAATAATAAAATAATGAATATGGATCACGCACGAAACCGTCAATCTTTACAGAATCGTTATTAATAACTGCTAATGAGTTCTGATAATCCATAATGGTTAATATTTTTTTATGATAATTCCCCTCGCGGATATTTTTTTTCAATTTATGCGTGTATAAGTCATCAGCGTCCATCCAGATATCCACCTGATCTCGTAATTTATATAAACGGTCTAGGGTTGGATTTGTAGATGCTTTAAATCGGACATGGAATGTTTCATTACCGTTTATTTCATCGTTCCCCACCACCTCCAGTGAGGCAGTTCCAGAAGGAACAATATTGAATTTTGCTGTATAAATAAGCCGTTCACCAACTTGGAATGGAACCTCATTCCCAATGATAATTGAAATAATAAAGATAAATGTGAATTGATATTTCATTATCGTATAGTTATCAATTTACCACTTTCTATCTTATAGATACGTGAACCACTATTTCCCGAAAGATCTCCCCCATCAATGAGAAGATCTATTTCTTGCTCGAATTCTTTTTCAATGGTTCTTGGTTCATTTAATGGTGGTACACCATGTCGATTCACACTTGTGGTTGTTATAATTGTAGGGCATTTCTTTGCAAGTTCATTGCAAAATGAATGATTTGGAAGGCGAACCCCCAATGACCCATCATCACCTAATATCTTATTGGAAACCATATTATTATTAATCTGAAAGATGATAGTGGCCGCTCCTGTCAAATTATCAGATATAATTTTTATGTCTTTATCATTTTTTATCCATGAAATTGCAGTTTCCAGACTATCTGTTAATACGCTGATTGGACTGTGCCTTTTTTTGATAGTATTCAATTTTTCAATGGCACTTTCATTGGATGCATCCACGCCAAAACCATAGATCGTATCTGTAGGATAAACGATCACACCACCGTTTAATATAATATCAATGGACTGGCTTATTGCATCAGTTTGATCTAACTCAATGGTGATCATAATGTTTTTTGGGTTTTGTTTTCCATCTTCTGTGAAACCAAAAATATTGTTCAGGATAGGCCTTGACCTTCTCTTCAAGTATAGAAGTAAAGGCCTGGGTGATCGATTCCACGGATGTTTCTTCTGGTTGAACTTTTTGAACATGGAGAGTATAACTGCCGTTGTTTTCCACATAACATGATATGAATAATATATCAGATCCTGACTGCTGATGAAACCGTGCCACTCCTTTAGGAGTTGAAGCTTTTTGTCCAAAAAAATCAACAAATACTCCACGGTGTTTTGCATCCTGATCACTGGCAAGGATCAATATTTTATTTTCCGCAAGGATTCGATACATATGTTTTATAGCTGACTTTCGATAGATCATCCCCATCCCTGTTTCTTGACGCAGTTCTCTAAAAAAAATATCTGCACCGACATTCTTTTGTTTTTGAGCAACTGCAATACATGGATAATCGTGGTTTCCAAGCCAAGTTGACATGACCTCCCATTTGCTGAAATGTGCTGTAGCAAGAATAACACCTTTCCCCTTTTCCAGCCCTTCATCCAAAAGCTCATGGTCAATAGTATTGATTTTTACGAATCTGAACGATTTCTTAATGGCCAAAAACTGTAGAAAAGACCTGGAAAAGAATGCATACGTTCTTTTAAGAATAGATATCCTCTCTTTTATACTTTTTTCTGGAAATGCAATGGACAAATTCTGTAATGCATCTTTTTTCCTGATCTGTAACAAATGATATCCAATTCGGGCTATACGTACAGCGAAATGATCTCGTTCATCTTCTGACAAAGTGCAAAGCCATTTAGAAAAAAGAGTTAATATTTGATGTGTTGCTCTGTGTTTGATTCGCATTGAATAATTAATGTGCTGACAGATAGTGATAATCTAAAATATTTTTAGTGATGACAGTATTGAAATTACCGACTAATTGGGGTAACATTTGCCGGATGAGATTAACCATTTTCTTTACATTCTTAATAACACTTCTACCTGCAGAAACGGTCGTATACAGGGTGCCTATACAGGGAACCATTGATCTGGGACTACCGCCGTATATCGAAAGGTCTATTGAAACAGCGGAAGAAGCCAATGCAGATGCCATCATTTTTGAGATCGACACATTTGGTGGGAGAGTAGATGCAGCAACACAAATAAAAGATGCCATCCTAGCCTCAAAGGTCCTCACTGTAGCATTTATAAACAGACGGGCAATTTCGGCCGGGGCTCTGATATCATTATCCTGTGAAAAGATATATATGACAGGAGGAGGGACGATTGGAGCTGCCACAGCCGTGGACATGCAGGGTCAAAAAGCATCAGAAAAAGTGATCAGTTATATGCGGGAAGAGATGGCTTCCACAGCTGAAACACGGGGAAGAAACACAACCATTGCTACTGGGATGGTTGATGAAGAACTGTCATTCACACATTTGGTTGTAGATGGTGATTCCATCGAAGTGACAGATCTGGAGGGACGTAAAGAGGGAAAGCTTATAACATTAACAACAGAAAAAGCGCTAAAGTATGATATGATCGATGGGGAAAAAGAAACATTTGAAGATGTATTATCTGAAATGGGGGCCTCCAATGCATCTGTTCGATCATCCAAAGAGAATTGGTCAGAGAATTTTGTCAGATTTTTAACCAATCCAATTGTTGCATCTCTTTTAACCACTTTTGGATTTCTAGGGATATTGTTTGAACTCCAGAGCCCCGGATGGGGAATCCCCGGGACCTTTGGTGCAGTATGTTTGGCGTTATCACTAGGAGCTTCTTACATTGCCCATCTTGCCACTATGACCGATCTATTGATCATTATTGTAGGTGTTACGCTGTTGTTAATAGAGATGATATTGATCCCAGGGTTCGGAGTGGCAGGTATATCAGGGATTGGAATTATATTATGGGGACTCTATGAATTACTATTGCCGGATGTGCCTGTTGGTCATGAAATTCAATCAATGGCTCTTACTGGTTTAACTATCGGAATTATTGGTGGAATTATTGGATTGGTACTTCTTTTTAGACTTATGACCAAAACAACATTCTGGCAAAAACTCTCATCTCCAAGCATTCAGGCTCCGGAAGCTGGATATAGCTCATCTATCGGTTTGGAAGAAATGATCGGAAAAGAAGGGATTGCAGATACAGATCTTCGGCCTTCAGGTTGGATTATAATAGGGGATGAGCGGATATTCGTAGTTACCGAAGGATCATTTATTGAAAAAGATGACAAAGTGAAGATACTATCTGTGGATGGCAACAGGGTAGTCGTTAGAAAAATTTAAATAATAAAGGAATCCAAGTATGGAAGTCACATCAATAATACTCTTATCATTTTTACTCTTATTTATTGTTTTCTTTTTCTATTTCATACCATTGGGGTTGTGGATCCAATCCATCGTCAGTTTAGGTTTAGGCCCTATTTCAATAATCGATCTCATCAGAATGAGATTGCGTAAAATACCTCCACGTCTCATTGTAGATGGTGTTATAAATCTACATAAAGCGGGTCTGCAGTCTATCTCAACAGATATGCTGGAAACTCACCACTTGGCAGGTGGAAATGTTATGGAAGTTGTTTCAGCTATGATTGCAGCAGAAAAAGCAAATATTGCATTAGCCTTTGAGACAACAACTGCCATTGATTTGGCTGGCAGGAAAATACAAGAGGCCGTTGCCACCAGCGTTTATCCAAAGGTGATCGATGCGCCAAAAGAAGGATTTTTATCTGCAGTTGCACGAGACGGAATTGAATTGAAAGCCCGAGCAAGAGTAACGGTAAGAACTAATATCCCAGGATTAGTTGGAGGTGCAACCGATGATACAATAATAGCTCGTGTGGGTGAAGGAATCGTTAGCGCGATCGGTTCGTCGGATAACTATACTGCTGTATTAGAAAATCCGGACAATATTTCTCGAGCTGTATTAGAAAAAGGATTAGACGCAGGTACAGCATTTGAGATTTTATCTATTGATATAGCTGACCTGGATGTTGGAAAGAATATTGGAGCGCGGCTTCAGGCCGATCAAGCTGAAGCAGACCTGCGAGTAGCACAGGCTAGGGCAGAGACAAGAAGAGCGATGGCAGTCGCAGAAGAACAGGAAATGAAAGCCAGAACCCAGGAGATGCAAGCAACTGTTGTTCAAGCTGAAGCAGAGGTCCCGAAAGCATTAGCGCAGGCATTTCGTGATGGGAATCTAGGAATCTTCGATTACTACAATATGCAGAACATCAAAGCAGACACTGGGATGCGGGAATCCATCTCTGGTATGAGCGATGAAGAGCCAAAAGGTCCAGAGGATAACGATTGATGGAAGGATACGGTTATTGGTTATTTCTTCTGATCATGTACATGTTGTCCACCATGATGAAAAAGAGGCAGCAAAAACAGCGTTATGAAGAATTTGATCAAGAAGAAGATAATAACTGGAAAACACCTGAATTTGTTAAGGATATATTCACAGATTTTGTAGATAATGCGAAAGAGTCATTTATTGTTGATTCGACTGAAGAGACTGAAAATGAATTAGATTTTGAATATACGGAAGAACCTAACGATGTTGATCTAGAGTTTGTACACACAGAAGAACAAAAAGAGCTTTCACTAGATCATATGGATTTTCAGGGATCGGATCTTTCTACTTTTGATAGGCATGATGAGATCTCATCTATTGAACATCAAGAGGTTAGACAAAAAAAGAAAGTTCATCATAAATTATTCAGACATAATAATGATTTGCTAACCGCAATTATTTATAAGGAAATATTAGGAAAACCCCGTTCCCTCCAGCGCAGCATTCGTTAAACTATCGTTTGATAAATACTGGTAATCTCTTCGCGTAGGTAGTCTTCCGTACTATCATTGTGGATCACAAAATCAGCTAGTCCCATTTTTTCTTCTTCAGACCATTGAAGGTCTATCCGTTGAAGAATATCCTGGCGTGTCAATGACCCCCTGTTCAATGCCCTCTCCATCCTGTTCTTCATAAGTGCGGTGACAACAATAACATAATCCAGATGCTGATCATAACCAGATTCATAAATCAACGCTCCGTCCACAACAAATATAGTTGCATCACCTTTTGAAGATATCTTATCAAATTGCTTGTCGATCAAATTGTAAATATAAGGATGTACAACAGAATTCAATCTCATTTGGTGATCCTCATCCTGAAATGCAACCCGTCCCAGTTTTTTTGGATCAATTATATTCCCGGGTCCCATTATGTCCGTCCCAAATTCTGCGATCAATTCACTTTGAACAGTTTCATCTTTTGTCAATAAAGATTTGGCTTCATTGTCCGCCTCAAAAATATATGCACCCAGTTCCTGCAAAACTGCACTGGCTGTACTTTTGCCACAACCGATACCACCAGTTAACCCTATTTTTAACATATTAATTCAAATTATTTAATATCTTTTCAGTGATCTCTTCAATTTCCCCAATACCATTTACATCTTTAACAAGTTTTGATGATCTATAATATTGGATCAATGGTTCTGTTTGTTCCTTGTACACATTCAATCGTTGTCTGATCACATCAGGAGTATCATCTGATCTGCCGGATGTTTGTCCTCTTAATACCAATCGATCAACCAGTTCCTCTTCATCAGCATCAATACTGACAACGGCATCCAGAGCGTGATCAAGGTTATTCATTATAGTGCTTAAACCTTCAGCTTGAGGGATCGTTCTGGGAAATCCATCTAAACAGTATCCTTTTTCACAATCGTTCTGGGCCAATCTAATTGACATCATTTTTAACAATACATCATCAGGAACCAATTGACCAGCATCGATGAATGTTTTTGCTTCAATACCTATTTCTGTATTTTTAGATATCTCATCTCTTAACAGGTCGCCTGTGGATAAGTGCAAAATACCAAAATGGTCACAGATACGTTTTGCCTGGGTACCTTTACCTACACCGGGGGGGCCTATAAAAATCAAACGCATAAGATAAAATTCGTTTAGTGATTATAAGATTTAAATCAATATACCTGCAATAGTTGCTGTAAGCCAAGATGCAAGTGCTCCACCGATCATGGCTTTTGTTACCAATTTTGCCAGATCAGTTTTTCGTTCTGGGGCAATACCGCCGATCCCGCCCAATTGGATGCCAATGGAACCAAAATTGGCAAACCCGCATAATGCATAACTGGCTATGATAGCTGTTCGATCAGAGATCTCCCCTGAAGACATCAAATCTTTCAGATCCCCATAAGCGATCAACTCGGTGAAAACGATCTTTTTCCCCATGAGCATTCCCAGTGAACCCGCCTCCGACCAAGGGACACCCATTGACCATGCAAGGGGCTTAAAGATCATTGCCAGTATTTCTTCCATGGATGTACCCACAAAACTCAACAAGTAATTAAGCATGGCTACCAATGAGATAAATGCCACAAGCATAGCAGCAACGTTTGCAGCCAGTTTTAATCCGGTTGTTGCGCCATCTCCCAACGCTTCCATGG
>LUMJ01000585.1_pt1 | contig 10996 bp, 10 predicted proteins | sample 729631 | NCBI WGS metagenome assembly LUMJ01 (sample SAMN03860266, study PRJNA289734) | marine metagenome | biome: seawater column; feature: ocean; material: water; isolation source: Red Sea water column Station 22 - depth 500m | place: Saudi Arabia: Red Sea | collected 2011-10-15 | depth 500 m | reverse complement strand
CACCAAGGAACAGTGAGCGGAAAGTGGCCTAGATCACCTATCAAGTCAAGAGAGTTGCAAGGTAAAACAATAGGTTTACTCGGTTTTGGCGTTATTGGTAAAAAAGTATCTATGTTGGCCCAAGCATTTGGATCTAAGATTGTGGCTTATGATCCTTATATCCCTCAATCAGATGCTGAAAAATACAATATATCCCTAGTTAAAAGTCGTGACCTTTTTGAATGCTCAGACATTATATCGATTCATCTTCCGCTAACTAATGAGACAAAGAACTTGTTGAATTACAGTTCTTTCTCTGAAATGAAAAATAAACCAATCATCATTAATTCTTCCAGAGGTTCGATAGTTAATCAGAGAGACTTAATAAAGGCATATAACGATGGTTTAATTAATGGCTTTGCCTTAGATGTTTATGAATCTGAGCCAGTCAAGGAAGATTTTTATTCAAACATTTCAAGCACTATGAATTGCATCTTAACTCCCCACACTGCAGGCGTTACAATTGAATCAAATAAAAGGGTTGGTCAATTTATTGCAGACAAAACTATTCAATTTTTTAAGTAACTTAGAGATTAAATTCACTCATTTCTACAACCCTTCCCTCCTTTATTGAGAGTTCTGCTGCTTCTCCAATAGCGACCGCCATTAATCCATCACTTAATGAAACCTCTGGTAGTGAATTATCTTTAATAGCTTTTATGAAGGACTGATGTTCGTAGTAGGTTGAGCCATGATGGTGACCTGCTGCAAGGATTTTTTCGTCAACTCCTATAGTTTCTTTTTTTGCTCTAGTGCTATTCCTTAAACCGATCCTGACGTCGGAAAACGCGATACCTGAATCGCTGGATGGAACTGCCGTTTCTATTTTTCCTGTTGAGCCAATAGCACACAATTCTTCTTGATATTGAGAGTTAGTCTCATTAAATCAAAAAAATGACAGCTCTTCTCGACCAATGTTCCTCCAGTGTTTGTAGCAAATCTGTTCCAGTCATCTACTTTATGTAGAAAAGGAAACCTATGCTCTCGAATGGATAGCATCTTGAGATCGCCTATGGTTTTTTTATGAATCTCTTCAATCATTTTTTTAACTGGTGGCATGTATCTATATTCCATAGCCGTCCAAATAATTCCAGGGTAGTTATTTGTTAATGATTCAAACTCTTTACAGTCTTTCACTGTTGTACATAGTGGCTTTTCTATCATCAAGTGTGCATTAGTTTTGACTAAACTTTTTAGAACTTCTATATGGGTAAAGTTTGGTGTTGAAACAACATAGGCATCAGCTATGTTGGCTTTAATGAGGTCGTCGCATTTTCTAAATGTCATAACATCATTATTTAATAGCTCTAGGCTTTGGCTAAGTGACTCGGCATTAGTATCGCACAAAGCAACAACCTCAGCGTCATCAATAATTTCGATGTTGAGTATATGCTCTCGTCCCATGCATCCCGTACCGATAATTGCGTATTTAATTTTATTTTTCATAGCGTATAAGTTGGGATGTCCATTTGATTGCCAAGATGAACCAATTGATCAGATACATCGCCATAAGTAAAGGCTACGTGATGCTCCAGCCCTCCTTTGAACATCTTCTCCGCTTTATGGGCACTATCAGAACCCAAACTGATTACGCCTGATGTTCCGGAAAAAGAATTTGGCCTATCTATAACCGTTCCCTTTAATACAAAAAATTGTAGCTTATTTCGTGCTTTAGAAACCCGAAAAATGGTTATTTCTCCGGCTTTAAGACTAAAGTCATGAAGCAAAGGCTTCTTTCTGTTTGAATGAATTCCAGATTTAGCGGTGCCTTCTTTTGCCATACTGATTGGCGCCAAACCACAATGCCAAAAAACAAGAGAATTGTCGGCTTTGTCAACATCAACTATATCAACCAACAATGATGGCTTATCATTGATTTGATTAAGTATATTGCAACTAATTCCTCCTAAAACGTCCGCTTCGCAAGCGCAACTAACCATCTTTTCATTCATCATGGCCATAGGGCCGCAAGACGCACATCCATATTCAGTGAATGTTTCGGGCCAACATCTAATTGCGAAAGCATCCAAGTTGTGCTTCTCCTTTATACTATCCAGGCCATGATAAATTGAAATGCTCTTGTCAAACTCATCCTGCTCAAGCTCTTGGGTTCCCTCAAGATAGCTCTCGATCCTTTTTTTTGTAGATGCAATCGTGCTGCTGTTGACATTTCTTGATTCCTCAAATAGGTCATCCAAATCTATATCAACGAGAGAAACATTAAGCTTATTTTTGACTTCAACTGAATCATAGTCACAGGTATCGAAGCCTTCAGGCCTTGTCCCGATTACGCCAATTTTTTGCATGTCAGCAGTATCACCAAAACTTGGCTGAACGCTGTTTGTTGTGGCTTTTTTCCATGCAGTTTTCACACCAATATTGTTACTTTCAATGAACTGAGAAAACGATAATTTATTAGATTCGCTATCATCTTCAATGATAATAAATTCAGGTGAAATATTATTTTTAATTAGGGAGTGCATTCCAAGATTAAGACCACAAATAGAATTCAACCTCAATCTTCCGCCAGTCCTTGGCTCAGGAAACGAAACAATACAAATTGGTTTCTTTACATCTTGTGCAAAATTTAAAATAAATTTTGCATCAGTAAAAGTTGTTTGAAATAAGAAAATTTTGTCACATTCATTCTTAGCAAAAAAATCCAAAGCTTTTTTACCAATATCATCGTTAGTAATCAATTGATTAAAGCCTAAAGCTTCAGAAGTGATAGACTTCAATAGATTTTTGGCTTCACTAAATTTTGATTCAGCAAAATCAACATCAAAAGTTTCTCTTGCCAGCGCCAAGTATCCAATCATTTAAAGCCTCCAAAGGGCAGGTTTATTCATTTTAAACTTCATTGTTATTAATTATCTAATTAAAGAGATTTTCCAGTCGAATTAAACCAGTGCGCATCACTCAGATTAAATCCAACATTAACTTTTTGTCCAGCTCTAATATCAGTTTGATTGTTCAATTTGATAGAAATTACCTGCCCCTCAATAGCCTCTCCATAAAGGTAGCTATCAGCGCCCAATTGTTCGACATTTTTTACCTCTAAAGGGAGTGAATTTTCTTCTGTAATTGAGAGATGTTCAGGCCTAATACCAAATACAGATGAACTTGATGGGGCTATTTTTTTGATATTTACTGGTAGTGATGAAAAATCTAAAAAGTTCATTTTTGGAGAACCAATAAAGCCGGCAACAAATATGTTGGCAGGCTTATTATATAATTCTAATGGAGCTCCAACTTGTTCAATAATACCTTCATTTAAAACTACAATTTTATCAGCCATTGTCATTGCTTCTACTTGATCATGTGTGACATAAACCATCGTGTTACCTAGCCTTTTATGTAAAGCTTTCAACTCAACACGGGTTGCTACTCTTAGCTCGGCGTCTAGATTTGATAATGGCTCGTCAAACAAATATATGGAAGGTTCTCTCACAATAGCCCTTCCAATTGCAACTCTCTGCATCTGTCCGCCAGACAACTGTCCAGGACGCCTCTTCAAATACTCTTCCATCCTAAGCAGTCTGGCAGCCTCTTGGATTCTTTTTTCAATTTCTGGTTTGTCTAGCTTTAAATTCTCCAGACCGAAAGCAAGGTTTTGGCGCACACTCATATGTGGATACAAAGCATAGGACTGAAAAACCATCGCTAATCCCCTTTTAGCTGCGGATATATTATTAACTTTATTTTCATCAATAAGTATTGAACCGTCGCTGATTGCCTCCAATCCTGCAATCATTCTAAGCAATGTTGATTTTCCACAACCTGATGGTCCAACCAACACACAAAACTCACCATCTAATACTTCAAGGTTAACCCCATGAATAACTTGCGTTTTTCCGTAAGATTTTTTTATATCTATAAGTTTAAGATTTGCCATAAAACTATTTTATTCCTGTTGTTGCTATTCCAGTTGTAATATACTTTTGAAGAAAAACAAAGACCAAAGTTGTAGGAACTAAACTCACCACTGTCATTGCCAATCTATAATGTTCTTGGGCAAGGTATTCACCTTGAAAGTCTAATAAACAAAGCTGTATTGTATAGGCGGCCTTGGTCGTCGAGACAGCTATCATAGGTAGTATCAAGTCGTTCCATCTCCATATTATCGACAATATACCGAGGACAGCTACCGCAGGAAGAGCCAGAGGGAGAACTATACGCCAATAGATGGTCCATTCACTGGAGGCATCCATTCTCGCGGCCTCCAATAGTTCATCAGGAATTGTCAACATATACTGCCTCAACATAAATACCCCGGTCGGGGTTGCCGCTCCAGGTATTATGACTCCCCACAAAGACCCCGCTAAACCGGTTACCGACACCATTTTAAATATACCTACAATCAGCACTGATGCTGGCACCATCAGGGTAGCCAATATAATTATAAAAAAAATGATTTGACCATTGAAGCGATATTTGGACAACGCAAAGGCTGCCATGGAATTGATTAAAAGAGTTATTAATGTTGCCACGATAGTGACAAAAACAGAATTATTCAGACACCTAATTGCATCAAAATCCATACCGGCAACGTTCTTCGTTAATGGGTTGGTGTAATTAATCCAAGACGGCTTTAAGCTTCTGTTTAGAATGATTTCATTTTTTGGTAATTTCACTATCCCGGCCTGCGGATTACTAATTAATCTAGCATTCACTGTGTCTTGATTTGGGCTAATTCTACTTACCGAGTACTCTGTAACCTCACTGGTTTCAGGGTCAACTGTAGTGACAAAAATTTGCGATGTAAAACCATTAGGCTTATACGGTTTAAGGCCTAAATATTCTGACAATAACCTAATCTCTTCAATGTTTAACAAGCTAATTACGGATTCGGGATTGTATTCCTTTTTAGCACTCGGAAACATGCTTGGATATTTAATTAGCCATTCTGGTAAATTTTTATTAATGATTAACTCTTTGGCTTGCCCAGGAACTAGTCCAAAATGGGTTCTCAGTGCATAAAACTCTTTGTCGTCATATTGAGAAATAAATGAATTAACGTCGTGATCAGATCTTTCATCTTCACTCAAATCGCTCCAATACAAGACCCAAGAAGGTAAATCTTTCATCATAAATATCTCTTTACCCTCGGGACCATAAACAGTCGCCCTACCAACCCTCTCATAATCCATTGGCAATATATTTGTGTCCAACTTTTGTAACAAGAATTGAGACTTAACTGAATTTAATATGAGCCACAAGACTGGCAAAAAAATCATTAAAAAGCCAAGAAATAGAAAAATATAAGATACCCAATCGACAAGACTTAGCTTCTTTTTACCCTGCGTTCTGGTAAAGAATTTAATAACCGCCGTCATAGCTTCACCTGTCTCCTAGTAAGATAGAATTGCAGTAAGGAAAGAATGATCAGTACTAGGGCCACAATTAGTGACGCCATAGCTGCGATCCCTAAGCCGAATTCAGTCTTCTGACCTCTTAGACCTGAGGTCTCAAAAATGTAGGAAACAAGAGACACCCAACCAACCTGTAAGGCGAACAATTCCTCAAAAGCTTGAACAGCCTTTATCAAAGATAAAACCGTTACTACCAACAAAATTGGCATCAATAAGGGTAACGTAATCCTCCAAAAAACGCGTCGGTCAGAGGTGCCGTCCATTTCTGCGGCTTCATAAAGGTCCCTCGGGATGGACTGAAGCCCTGCAAGCAATATCAACATATAGAAACCCAGATGAGCCCAGGTGTATACAAAAACAGACCAAAACATGGTCCAGGACGGATCAACCAGCCATTGAATGGGCTCGCTAATCCAATTCCAATCAATAAGTGTTTGAGACAAAAGCCCCTGCCTCTTGAGAATCAAAGTCCACAAAAAAGCGACTACAACTGGACTTAGCATTACAGGATAAAAGAATACCGCTCTCCAAAAACCCCTGCCAACAATTTCCCTGTTCAGAACAACGGCAGTGAAAAGAGCGATTAGAATCATAATAGGCACTTGAAAAACGACAAAGATAAACGTGTCTGCTGCCGCAGCCATAAATTTATCATCCTCCATATTTTGAATTCCAACATCTATTTGCGTTTCCGATACGATCCTGGCAAGGTTATCTAGTCCGGAATAATCTCTAGATGAAAAATTGATACTTGCGCCGTCCGTCAAAGAAAAGCCAAAATTCATAAATAATGGCATGAAAGTGAAGAGGCCAAAGACTAATAAGTTTGGAAACAGGAACAAGTAAGGCAAGACCTTCGTTCCTGCCATCTTCTGTGAAAGTTCAATCGGCCATCCTACTATGGCCATGATCCTTGGTGTCAGACCAATAATGTCCCTGGATAAAAGAAAGCCAATTAAAAGATAGAAAAAAGAAACTAAATACCAATTATTAATATTTAAAAAGTTATCTAGCATTTTGAAAATTAAGCATTAACATAAAAAAAAAGGCCGCCATGAGAGACGGCCTTATTGTAACCAATATTAACTTAATATACTCTATTCAGCAATCTTGGCTGCTACATCTGCATCTATTGCATCTAAAGCATCATCCAGGCTCATTTCACCCGTAATCGCTTTAGTTATGTAGTCAGGAACAATGCCATAAATGGCAAAGTTTTTGTTGTAACCTTGGAACCAGTATGCTTGCGGAGTTGTTTCGGCCGCCTTTCCTGCATTGGCTGCAAAGGTTGAAAGACCTGCAGAAACAACAGGGCTAACACCTGAATAGTCGATACCTGACTTTTGCAAACCTTGATGCGCTGTTATATTGCTTGTATTTGAAGCAAAATGTCCAGCACTACCAGTCTGCGCTAGGAAGTTAATATAAGAAGCTGCCACTTCTGGATGTTCGGATGACTTAAATGCAACTACACCAGAACCTCCTGGCATTGCTCCACAGCCACCTGTACCGCAAGGAATTGGTACAACCTTCCATTCGAAATCAGTTATGTTTTTGTCATAATTGTTCAACATCCATGATCCTGACATGTGCATCGCTACAGTGCCATCTAAGAAAAGAGGCGCAGCATTTTTATACGCAGTACCTGCTCCTGCCGGCCAACCTTCTGCAGGCATCAAGCCTTCTTCATGCCATCCAACGAACACTTCAGCAAACTTTCTAAATCCTTCATCAACTAGGATTGGTACACCGTCTTTATGGAATTTTGCTCCATATGAGAAGGCAGGACCTGCCCATCTATGAGCCGTTCTATCCAATGCAAGACCAGCTGTAAGACCAAGCTCAGATTTAACCTGTCTCAAGGCATCAGCCCAATCATCCCAAGTCGAACCTTCTTCAGGCATATCAACACCTGCATCTTCAAACATCGTTACATTGACATAGGGACCAGTAACCGTTAACTGAGTTTGCCAACCATAGATACCATTATCACCAGAAGGTTTTCTGTACCATGGCAAAGTGGCACCATAATTTTTCTCCCAGTATTCAGCATCTACATAAGGCGTTAAATCTAAGTAGAATTTATTCAGTCCACCAAGATTTGTAACTCTTGCTACGTCAGGTGCTGCATCAGATTCTAGAAGGTTTTCGAGTTGCTCTCTTACAACCTGATATCCGACCGTCTCTATGTTGACTGTATTACCGGTGGAAGACTCCCACAAACTAGACATTTCTTTAATAACATCACACTCATTAGAATCTTGATAGCAAACAAATTTTATCTCTGCTGCATAGACACCAAATGAGGAAACGATAAGAAAAAATGCCAATAAAATACTTTTTTTCATATATCTCTCCGATTGTCATTTGATAAAAAATTTACAATAATTAAATAAAATTTAAAAAATTAATTTTTAAATAACTAATGAATTTCGAGTATACATGAACTTCCTTTAGGATTCTATTAAGTTCGATATTTTTCATGTCACGTCAAAACTCAAGGTAAATATATATGAAATATGTTCGTTTGTCAACTAATTAGAAAAAAAAAGAAAAAAAATGAAAAAAAGATGAAATTTATAATATAATTAGAAAAATTATGGAAATACTCAACAAACGCCAACATGACATACTTTCTTTTGCAGAACAAGAAGGTTATGTTAGCGTTGAAAATTTAGCTGAAATATTTGAAGTCACTCAACAAACCATACGACGTGATATAAATAATTTGTGTGATCAAGAATTATTAGCGCGTACTCATGGTGGCGCCTTTTACTCTTCCGGGGTGCACAATTTTGCTTACAGCTCTAGAAAATCTTTAGCCAGTGATGAAAAAAAAGAAATTGCAGATGCCGTTGCCGCAATTATTCCAGACAATTCTTCTATCGTTATAAACATTGGAACAACAACAGAACAAGTGGCACAATCACTTCTTTCTCATCAAGGACTTAAAGTAATTACAAATAATATTAATATTGTTAATATTTTTTCTAAATCTAATGATGCTGAAGTTTGGCTAGCGGGAGGCAAGGTTCGAAGTCTTGATTCTGCTGTCATTGGAAAAAATACAGCTGATTTTATTAAACAATTCAAAGTAGATTATGCAGTTGTAGGAGTCTCGGCTATAGATAACGATGGCTCATTAATGGACTTTGATTATGAAGAAGTTATAGTTTCAAAAGCTATATTTGAACACTGTCGAAAGTTGATACTTGTTGCAGATAATCTTAAGTTTGATCGTACTGCACCAATGCTAATTGGTAATATTTCTGAAATCGATACATTGGTCACAGACATTCAACCTTCCCCAGAAATAATCAACCTATGTAATACAAATAATATCAACATTATTGTTGCCAGTAATTCCGATAATTAGGTAATAAATGGCTACCGTATATGATGTTTTTGTTATTGGTGGGGGAGTCAATGGCTGTGGCATAGCAAGAGATGCTGCAGGGCGTGGTTATAGCGTTTATCTTTCAGAAAAAAACGATATTGCGAGTGCAACATCATCTGCTTCCTCTAAATTGATACATGGTGGACTACGTTATCTAGAAAACTTTGAATTTTCTCTTGTGAGAGCATCTTTGAAAGAGAGAGATATTCTGATAAAAATTGCTCCACATATTATGAGAGAGATGCGCTTTGTGCTGCCACATCACAACAAACATCGACCAGTATGGCTACTTAAACTGGGTATGCTGCTGTACGACAACCTATACTCTTCCAAGTATGTCAAGCGCTCTTCCTATATCAGGCTTTCTTCACATGGATCTAAATCAACTCTAATAGAGTCTTTTAAAAAAGGTTTTGAGTACTCTGACTGTATAACTGACGATGCTAGACTTACAGTTTTAAATGCCGCTGATGCCAAGAGATTGGGCGGCAATATTAATACCAGAACAATTGTAAAAAATATAGAGCAACAAAAAGGTGTCTGGAATATTGAGATCATGAATACAATTACTAATGAAACAAAATATGTTCAGGCAAAAGTTGTAGTAAACGCTACGGGCCCGTGGGTTGATGATTTTTTAAAGAATCGTACCAAACAAACCAAGGTTGACAACGTAAGGCTAGTTAAAGGAAGTCACATTGTTGTCAAAAAGTTATTCAATCATAGTTATGCATATATTTTGCAAAATAGCGACAGCAGGGTCTTTTTTGCTGTGCCATGGGAGAATGAATTTACATTTATTGGCACTACAGATGTTGACTTTAAGGATAACCTTGATAGTTTTTCAGCCTCTGATGATGAGATTAACTACCTGTGCAAATCTGCAAATCAATACTTCAGGAGTGACATAACAAGCAACGATGTTGTCAAGCACTGGAGTGGTGTGCGCCCCCTCTATGATGACGGTTCAATAAAAGCTCAAAAGGCCTCACGCGATTACACAATAAGAATAGATAGCCAAGACAATAGCAGCGCTCTGATTAATATCTTTGGCGGCAAGATGACAACATTTAGACAGTTGTCGGAAGAGGTGGTAAATAAAGTAGGATTAATTTTGGGTAAAAACAAATCTCCTTGGACGAGTGATGTTCAATTACCAGGTGGAAATTTTTCATTAAGTGAAAAACCGAAAATAATTGACGCCCTTGCAAAAAAACATGACTATTTAGATGTCGACTACATTGAACGCTTATTTAACTTGTATGGCAACAGGGTCGAATACATCCTGAAAAATGTTTCCAGTATTGACAACCTGGGCCTGCATTTTGGCAGAGATTTATATCAAGTTGAGGTTGACTATCTGATGCAAGAAGAATTCGCGCTTTTTCCCGAAGATGTGCTTGAAAGAAGAACCAAACTATATCTTTTTTTAGATTATGATAAGATTGAAAATCTGGATAATTATATGCAGAAAAAAAGGAAGGTTAGACTCAAAATATAGCAATATATCAGTAAATCATACTTCAGAAAATGGCTAAATCAAAAAAATACATCTTGTCTATAGACCAAGGTACTACCTCTTCTCGCGGGGTTAAGGTACCACGTCCTCTCGCGGGGTTTTATTTGACTCAAACTATCAGATTGCATCAATAGGACAGAAGGAGTTTACTCAGTTTTTCCCCAACTCTGGATGGGTTGAGCATAAGCCAGAAGAGATCTGGCAATCAACTCTTAAAAGTTGCAATGAAGCTATTTCAAAGGCAAAAATATCTCCAGATCAGATAGCCTCGATAGGCATCACCAATCAGCGTGAAACTACGGTTGTATGGAATAAAGAAACCGGGAAGCCAATCTACAATGCAATCGTCTGGCAGGACCGGAGAACTTCCGAAGAATGTCAAAACCTTCGAGAACTTGGTCACGAGTCAGTTGTTACAAAAAAAACAGGACTTTTGCTTGACCCGTATTTTTGTGCCACCAAAATTGCCTGGATTCTCGACAATGTATCCGATGCACGTAAAAAAGCTAACGATGGAATGCTTGCGTTTGGAACAATTGATAGCTTTTTATTGTGGCGCCTTAGTGGCAAAAAGGTTCATTCAACTGACGCCACCAACGCCTCAAGAACGCTTTTGTACAATATCCATGAGGGTTGCTGGGATGAGGATCTTCTGAGTCTATTTAACAT
>LUMJ01000459.1_pt1 | contig 10998 bp, 10 predicted proteins | sample 729631 | NCBI WGS metagenome assembly LUMJ01 (sample SAMN03860266, study PRJNA289734) | marine metagenome | biome: seawater column; feature: ocean; material: water; isolation source: Red Sea water column Station 22 - depth 500m | place: Saudi Arabia: Red Sea | collected 2011-10-15 | depth 500 m | reverse complement strand
GCCGGGGCCCCGCGAGATCGGGTTTGATTACAGTTTCCTTCTTCCTACTACCAATGATCGCGTCCCCCAAGTGTATGTGGAAAACCACAGAGTAAGAAACTTGAATTCAGATGATCCGCTCTGGGTGGGGTATGAGAAGCCCAGTGAAGATCACCCCACCGGCATCACCCATCGGAACAGACTGCGGATGAATTGGAATGACGGACACAACAATACCATCCACAACGGGATAGGCAGAATCGGATTTTATACCGGCGGTCATTCCGCACGCTTCAGGGACGAAGATCTTGCCGATGAGTGGCAAAAAGAGGCCAGCAGGTGGATCGAGAGAAACAGGGACAATCCTTTCTTTCTTCTATTCTCCTCCCACGATATTCATGTGCCGCGTATGCCCCATGAGCGATTCCAGGGCCTCTCGCCGATGAGTTACAGAGGCGACGCTATTGTCCAGCTTGATTGGAATGTTGGCGAAATCCTCAAAACGGTGGAACGGCTGAACATGACAGATAACACGCTGATCATTTTCGTTTCAGATAATGGTCCTGTGCTTGATGACGGTTATGATGATTTGGCCAATGAGAGATTGGGCGATCATAATCCGGCCGGCCCTTTCGCAGGTGGCAAATACACCGTCCGTGAGGGCGGCACCCGCGGCCCTTTTATCACTCACTGGAAAGGGACAATTCAGCCCGGCGTTTCTGACGAAATGGTTTCCACCATCGATCTGGCGGCGAGCCTGTCGGCCTTGTCGGGGGTGGAGCTCCCTGATGACGGAATCTTGGACAGCTTTGATGTGCTGGACGCCCTCTTGGGAAAGACGGGTGCAGAAGGGAGAGAATATATTGTGTCACAGGATAACGGGCTCCGGGGGAACTACGGCCTGCGTGTGGGCAAGTGGAAACTCCAGCGGCACGATTCAGAAAGAATGTATAATGGCGATTTGTCCATGACTACGTGGTCAGTGCCCCGATTTGCACTCTTTAATCTCGAGGAAGATATTAAGGAAGCGAAGGAGGTCTCTGAACAGAATCCAGTGATCTTTGAGAGGTTGAAGGATCAGTTGCAACTCATTATTGATGAGGGCAGAACCCGCCCCGTGAGAGTTGATTAGACCGGCTGAAGGGTCAACGTGCTTCTTCTCCTCCCACCATAACTTGACTCCTGTCATCCTGATCCAGACGGAATGTCAGGGGAAGAGCTGAACCACGTCTGGTAATCGGGAACGTGGATGAGATTCTTCGTCGCACACCCCTAGTCCGATAAGCATCCTTGCTTGTCGCTCCCCACACATGTCCTTATGGACAACCAAGGATGGTTCTCCAACAGAATTGCTGGAAACATTCAGCTTGAGGATTAGATGATTGAACGAGGAACGAATTAAATGTGACTAAAACTGAAGCATCAAGTGTAATGAGGTAGCTGCCGGCTTCAAATAAAACTTCATAAATGGACAATAAGCTCTCTTATTTCATCGATTCAAACCAATCAATCATATGCCTTATTTCTTCATTCCTTGGCAGCCTGTGCCCACCTTCAAAAGTTATAAGCTTTTTGTTAATTTTTGGTGTACCAATTAAGTCAAACATTGGTTTCACTTGAGTTTCAAATGGAAAAATAGCATCATACTTCCCATTAATCATTAAAACAGGTATTTTAACTCTAGGAAGATAATTTACAGGATCCGCCTCTGGATGTCTTTTCTGAGTTCTTAACCCACCAACATAAAGTAACGCTGATTTGAATCTCAATTCAGTTGCAAGCATTATACCAGCTACCCTTGCTCCCCAACTCAATCCAAAATAATGGATATCATTGATATCAACGAAATCCGTTGTTATTAAATAATCAACAGTTGCTTGAATATCCTTGCTCCATTTTATTACCCTATCTCTATAAGATAAGTCATAAAAGGGGACAACATTGGCTAACCCATCTCTTCTTTCGTAAGTGCTGGCATATATAGGAAAAACAACAACCATATCGAGTTTCAAAAAGAATTTTAAACCTGACGGAATCTGATTAGAAAATTCAGCACTCGATTTTGTATTTATCGCGTTGGCCCCAGGGAAAAAAACTACGGTTTTTCTAGGTTTCTGTACACCATTGGGGGTATATATGTAAGAAAACATATTTTCCCCATAGGGAGTTTTATAAGAGACTTCTTTAATATTGTAATTATCGACATTTCTCTCTTTGACTACATTGGACTGCAAATCATATCCCGAGTACTGAAACATAGATAAATAGGCATTAAAAACATCCGTATCAACTGGCTTCACATTTTCAAAATCTCTTAATGGCTTACTGACCAATCTATAAAGGTTTTTATTTGTTTCTTCTGTGACTACACACCTACACCCATTTGCAGCATTTCTATCCCAAGGGTTTTTGTTGTATAATGTGTTAAACATATAACCAGAGTCCTTCCAACTTCCTCCCAGTAACACTCTTGAAGAACCATCTGATTCATTATATATCCATTCTGATACATTTCCAGCAATATCATAAAGTCCGAATCCTGAGATTATTCTTTTAGTTCCAATCGCCATTTTATTATCAGATTGAAAATTGCTCCTTCCAATTATATCGCCAGAAAACCCTAAAGTAGCTGCATAGTCCCACTGGTATATATTTGGTAAAGATTTACCTATTGAACGGCAATAGGCCGCGGCTTCGAACCAGCTAATTCCTGATACAGGATAATCTGATTCATTATCAGGAAACGTACCCAATTCCCAACTCGAAGGGCCCTTAAATCCGGTTTTATCTATAAATATATTTTTATAATCTACTCCGCTTAATTCCTTAAATGACCATAGTGAGTCTGTATCATATCCTCCATTTTCTATAAACTGTGCATATTCTTCATTTGTAACTTCAAATTTATCGATTTGATAATCCGCTATAGGTTGAGGATCAAAATGATCTAAGCCAGCCACACGAAGTTTTCTTGTTCCCCTTTTAATATATACCATCTTTTCAGAAACCGGTTTATCTTGATAAAGTGTCACAGATAAAGAATCTCGGATTGCCCATAGCCTTTCGACAGTCTTGTGATTTTCACTTTGAAATTTATATTTTAGTCTTCCTCTAGGAATTCTTACATCGCATGGGACATCACACAAAAACTCCCATTCACTTTCTGATAATTGATCAAGGTTATATTTAACATATGCTTTGACGTTAGAAATTTGAGAGGTAATTCTAACCTTAATACTAAACTCATCTAATCTACCATCAAAAATATGGTGATTTTTGTTTTCCTTATAAAGGTTGAAAGAATTCAGATAGTTGGATTCAGCAATAAAGTTTTCAAGTTTTGAAGATAATTCAGCTGTGCGTATGCCACTTATCCTTGTAGAAAAAAACTGATAACCATTCATTATCAGGAGAACAACAATAATAGATAGTGAAACAGGGACCATGTAATTGTTTTTAGATTGTTTATCAGTATACGTTGTTGGTTTTGAATCTTTGCCCCCCTTAACATTAAATATGATAATGAGGATCAGAACTCCGATGAATATGTAGACAAGGTAAACAATGAAGTTATCGGGCAAAGAGAATGGTTCACTTAAGATGTCTACAACTTGTAATACAATGAATACGAAAGCGAAGTAAGTACTCAGAAATCTGAATGTTTTTGATTTTTGAAGACTATTAATGTTCATTTTCCGTAAAGAATCAAAATTCAAGATGGTAATTCATTAGATTGCGTTCAATATTGATAATTTCGTCAATCTAAGAAAGAATAAAATAACATGCAGTTTTTAATGATACTGTCAGAGTAATATTAAGATATTGTTTAATATGTATGGATAAGCCAGTCTCAAAAACTGAGCCGAAATATCAATCCCTATTGAAGGATTCAGGTAAATCGTTTTAGTAAGAAAAAAGGGCAAGAACAGTTGGCCCTTTTTCATAAACTGATATAGAGAGGAGTTTAGCCGCCTCGGCCATCACCATCTCCTCCCCGGGGACCATGTCGGTGGTGCCACCGCATTTGGAGATAGCTATGGATTTTCATAACCTCAATCTGGGCTTTCGTCAGAATCTCAGCCGACTTCTCCTTCTGGGCTTTCCAGATCTCTTTCATCGCCTCGCCGGCTTCCTTTCGAGTCATTTCTCCGGAATCAACTTTTGCTTTCAACGCTTCTATCGCCGTTTTGGTATCAGCTCTGGCTTCCTCGAGGGCAGCGAGTTGCTCGTCCGTCAGGCCCAGCGCTTCGATCTTGGCTGCCTTAACCGCTTCGGCAAATTCTTTCTTCTTCGCTTCGCGCTCCTCCTTTATCTGTTCCAGTTCTGCCTTCTGTTCATCGGTGAGGAGGTTGTCGATAGCTTTCTTGAGTGATTCGTGCAGTGACTTGATCGCTTCGCCGGCTTCTTCTTTTGTCATTGCACCGGCCTTCGCGCTTTCGTGAATAGCGGCCATCTGCGTCCGGAAATCTGTCATAATCTCATCAAAAGTGGACTTCTGCTCATCCGTCAATAAAGAGAGAATAGCCCGGAAAGCACCGGCGTCATCTTTATCTTTGTCGTGCCCCCGTGCTTCGTTACGCCTACCGTCCTTACCATTCTTGTCGTGCTCTTTCATCCGTTGCATGCGGGCAAAGATTTTCGCCTTCTCCTCATCGGACAATTTTTCATGCAGTTCGGCGGCAAGTTTCCATAGGAATCCCGGATCATCATTCCATCGCCCGCCATTGCCGTGGCGGCTTAGGGCGGAGCGCAATATGTTGGCACTTGTGCCCGAAAGTCCCAGATCGGTCTCAAGATCGGACGAAAAGAGTTCGAGCTCTTCGGCATCGAGTTGAACTTCATCGTTGTTGTTAAAAGGGTTTTCGCATCCGGCGATGAAAATCGCCAGCGTCATAATAAGGGGAGTGAATAGAAGTTTACGTTTCATGACTATTCCTTTCACTGTTTGCCCTTTTAGACTTCTGAACTTTCATAATAGTTAAATATACAACCGCTTCAGGATGATGGAAAGGCTTGCTTATGACGCAGCGCTGAATGTATTCTCGAGCGTTTAGAAATAAGAAGATACTGCTAAGATGATCGTATAAGGGGTTAAGGATTCCCATCTGTCTGAGGGTCGTTCAAGATAAGGAGTGCCCATGAACTTCACATACTCAAACCGGATTTTTTCCATTCTCTCACAAATCTTGCTGTTTGTTGCTATAGAGCAGACGGCATTGCTCCGTGCTCAGGATGTACAGGAGTACAGGACACCACCTGACGAGATTAAGTGGCTGGTCAGTTCACCACTTGCGCCCGACATGATGCTGAGCCCATCGAAAGAGAAGGCGCTTTTTATGGAGCGTCCGGCAATGTCGGGTATTGATGAATTGTCCCAACCGGAACTGCGTATTGCAGGGCTGAGGATCAATCCTGAGACGAACGGCCGCAGCCGGCGGAGTCACTACAGTTCCCTCACCCTTCGGCCGGTATCGGGCGGGAAAGAGGTAAAAGTATCCGGTCTGCCGGCAAACCCGAAGATCTCCAACATTGCCTGGTCTCCCAATGGAAAACAGCTTGCCTTCACCGTTACCTCCATGGACGACATTACACTATGGATCGTCGATACGAAACGGGGGAGAGCGAAGCAGGTGATGAAGAGTCATCTGAACGCGGCCTACGGCGCTCCATTCAGGTGGCTGTCAGACAGCAGGGCAATTGTCGCTCTTACCGTTCCCGAAGGGCGGGGCGCGGCGCCGGCGGAGAGTCGAGTTCCAAAGGGACCTGTCATTCAAGAGAATAGCGGCGGCGAGGCGCCGGCACGAACCTATCAGGACCTGTTGACTTCGCCACATGACGAGGCGCTTTTTGATTACTTCCTCACATCACAGATTGTTCATGTAACATTGAAGGGGAAGGTGACGAAGATAGGGAAAACCGCAATCTACGCCCGGGCGGAACCTTCGCCAAATGGGCAGATGCTTCTGGTGGAGACAGTCCATCGCCCTTATTCTTACCTCGTCCCTGTTTACCGTTTTCCCAGGCTAGTGGAGGTATGGGACCTGAAAGGGAAGGTCGTCCACACGGCGACTGATATGCCGCTGGGTGAGCAGCTTCCCCTCGGTTTTGGCGCGGTGCCGACAGGGCCCCGCTCCTTCGACTGGCGGTCCGATTCAAACGCCACGCTATATTGGACAGAAGCCCAGGACGGTGGCGATCCCAAAGCTGAAGCAGAGGTCAGGGACCGACTTTTTGTCCACACCGCGCCATTCACAGGAGCATCGTCCGCTTTGATCGATCTTCCTCTCAGATACAGCTATGTTCAATGGGGAAGCGACGACCTCGCCCTTGTCACCACTCGAGAATGGAGCACGCGGAAGACACAGACGTGGGCCGTCTCGCCGGGCAATCCCAAAGGTCCTCCAAAGCTTGTTTTCGATCGCCTTTATGAAGATCGGTACAGCGATCCGGGTTATCCCATGACTAAAATGAATGACAACGGTGCCTCGGTCCTGCTGATGGGGAGCGGTGCAAAATCCATCTTTCTATCCGGCACCGGTGCATCTCCCGAAGGGGACCGTCCTTTTCTGGATGAACTCAACATAGAGACGGGCAACACGACAAGGTTGTTCCGCTCCGAAGCTCCCACTTATGAACGCCCCACGGCGGTGCTGGACGTAGACAAGTCGGTCATCATCACCTCTCGTGAAACGAGGGACGAACAGCCGAACTATTTCATTCGGCATCTCAAGAACGGGAAGATGAAACAGATGACTTCATTTCCGCATCCCTATCCCCAGATGAAGGGTGTTTATACAGAAATGGTAAAATACAAGCGGGCTGATGGTATTGATTTAACGGCAACGCTCTATCTTCCACCGGGGCACAAACCGGCGGATGGCACAATCCCAATGATTGTCTGGGCTTATCCCCGGGAGTTCAAGACATCGACGGCGGCATCTCAGGTGATCGGTTCGCCCCATCGGTTTCTCCGGATCAATCCAACCTCCAGTTCCACGTCGGCCCTTTCAATGCTGGTTCACGGCTACGGCGTTCTCCTGAATGCCACCATGCCCATCGTGGGGGAAGACAATGCCCAGCCCAACGACACCTATGTGGATCAGCTGGTGGCCAGCGCCCAGGCGGCAGTAGATTATATGGTAGAAAGGGGTGTCGCCGACAGAAAGAAGGTAGCCATCGCAGGCCACTCCTACGGCGCTTTCATGACAGCGAACCTGTTGGCTCACTCGGATATTTTTGCCACGGGGATCGCCCGGAGCGGCGCCTACAACCGATCGCTGACCCCATTTGGCTTTCAGGCCGAGGAGAGGACTTTCTGGGAAGCGCCGGGAATCTACTTCGCCATGTCCCCCTTCATGCACGCCCAGAAGGTGAACGAACCACTGCTGATGCTCCATGGAGAGGCGGATAACAATTCAGGCACGTTTCCAGTACAGAGCAAACGGTTCTACCACGCCCTGAAAGGGCACGGTGCCACGGTGCGATTGGTGATGCTTCCCCATGAGAGTCACGGCTATCGCGCCCGGGAATCAGTGATGCACTCTCTCTGGGAAACCGCCAACTGGCTTGACAAATATCTCAAGGGAAGCCAGCAATAAAACGTGAGCTACGCCATGACCTCCCGGAAAGCGCGGACGAAGAGAGACATCTGCTCAGGTTTGACAAGGCTAAGTCGGCACCAGTCGAGGTAAGGAGGGAAGGGCCTGCCGACCCGAACGCCACGTTTCTCCATTTCGGCTTGAAACTCTTTGATGGGCTTGCCAGTGTGGAAGAAGATAAAGTTAGTCTCTGACGGGGCATATCGCCTTCCCATCTCGTCCAACAGATCTGTGACGACCTTTCTGGCTTCATTATTTTTCCTCAAGCAGAATGCCTGATGATCGATGTCCTGATAACTTGCCAGTGCGGCCCGGAGTCCAACAATGTTGTTGAGACTCATGGCAGTCATATTTGGTTCCAGAGCCGAAACAATCTCCGGCTTGGCCATACCAAAACCGATCCGCATGCCGGCGAGGCCGTGAATCTTTGACGCCGTACGGGAGACAAGCACATTCTTCCCCGCCTTTACCATGTCAACCAGGGATTTGTAACGACGATCCCTTACATATTCGTGATACGCTTCATCCACGAATACCAGCGCTTTCTTCGAAGCGTCTTCGCAGAAGGAGCGAAGTTTTCTGTCAGGCGTAATATTCCCCGTGGGATTGTTGGGATTGCAGACGTAGATCAGTTTCGTCTTGTGGCTCATGGCTCGCCGTAAGGCAGGAATGTCCATCTCGAAATCATCTCTAAGAGGGACTTTTTTTAAAGAGGCACCGATAGTTTTCCCGTAGACATGAATCGATTCAAAAGTGGGATCGGAGGTGAGGATTTCACCGCTGTTCTTTCCATAAATCAACGCGGCGGCGTTGAGGATCTCTGTGGAGCCGACACCGATAAAGATATGTTTCGGCGTTAGGCCGACCTGCTTGGCGATGAGCGCCTTCAGCTCGGGTACTGCAATATCCATATTGTAGAGGTTGGCTTCATCCAGGGCTTCGCGCATGGCACGCCGCACTGATGCCGAGGGACCATAAGGATTTTCGTTATACATCATTCGCACCGGTTCACCTTGGGGGAATGTTGTCGAGGCGACTGCGGGCATTGGTAAAAAGCCTGTTCCGGCGAGGGCCGCACCTCCGCCAAGCTTCAGTCCTGTAGAGAGCCATTCACGTCTTGTCAATGTTTGGTTCATCGTCTCGTCTCCTTTGATAAAATGCGTCCTTGTTGTCTCGTCGGCAGATTAGAGATAATTGCAGAAAGAATCAACCCAAAGTTTTCGTCCTTTTCTTTAGAAGAAAAGGACGAAAAGAATCGTCGCTGCAGAAAAATCTTATCCGTCTTCGCCATCGTTTCAGGAATGAATTGAACTCTCCCGAATCCGCCTCCTTGCGGATCGGGCTCAAACAGCAATTCATTCTGATCCGAAACAATGGCTCGAGCCGCGTGGAATCGATCTATGGAATTGGACCCTGCCAACAATGATGCACGAGGGTGGCTGTTGCTGGCCGGAAAGAAATCAGGCTGATTCACATCGAATTCTTCCTGAACGATTTATTCACATTTAGTTTGTAGCAAAAAATAAATATTTCTATTTTACTCTGTAAGGCAAAGTACAATTATACGCAAAGTAAATAATACTCGGGGGAAAAATGATGAAAGAACTTTCATTAAAAAACATAGAACAACATCTTTATTTAAAATATTTAGATGATGGTCTGATAGAAATTATTTATGGATTTGTAATAATTATATTTAGCCTTGGGATGATAACCGACGCTGCGTGGTTAGGTGGTGTGTTCGGCGCAGGGGCTATATCCATATGGATCCCGTTAAAAAAGAAAATCACCGAACCAAGGATAGGACAACTCCAATTTAGCTCAATTCGAAGAAAAAAAATAAATCAGCAGTATATGATATTTATATTTTTGGGTTTAATTACTTTTTTAGGGGGTATAGGAACATTTATTATTTTTAATGAAACACCCAATGGAATCCTAAGAAGTTTTGAAAATTTTCCCCTATTACCATTGGGTATTATCTTTTCATTACCAACATTTCTTATGGGTTTATTAAATAAAATAATTCGATATTACCTATATGGTATTACAATAATCGTCATATTTGTATTGGGTGGTTTATTAAAGATTGACCCAACTTATTATGTTATGGTGACTGGAATTGTAATTATGATCTCAGGATTGTGGTTGTTGCAAAAATTTATTAAGCAGTATCCTATAATTAACGAGGAGAATTATACTGGCAATAATATTTAAATCAATTTATCATTATTGGAATTCTATTTTTCTATTTTGAATTGATATGAATATAAATTGGTGAAGTCGCCGGACAAATTTTAGATTTGATTTTGGCTATTATTTTTTTAATCGCAGGATTTACAATGCTTTACAAATTTATAAAAACCATCCAATGCCAGAATTTGTTGAAAAGGAATCACTAACTCAATGAAGAAAAAGAACCTAAATCCATTTTTTAAAATCAATAAATTAGTGCATGAACCAGCGCGACTCATGATTTTATCTTATTTATATGTTGTTGACAGTGTTGATTATGTATTTCTAGTTCAGCATACCGGGCTCACATGGGGAAATTTATCTGCGCATATAAATAAATTAGAATCGGAAGGATATATTCAAGTAAAAAAAGAATTTGTGAATAAAAAACCAAGTTCACTTATTTCAATTACAATAATGGGGCGCAAGGAGTTCGATAAATATAGAATCCATATGAAAGGGATTTATGACGATTTTCCAAATAAATAAAGGAAAGTGCTATGAATAACAGATTAAAATCACCGGCAGGATTATTGGAGATGGCTTCGGGTATTATCGCATTAATAGGTGTAATTATTTTTTGGTTACCGTCTCCAGAAGAGAGGCCAAAAGTGTATGAATTATATTTGGCGGGTGTTTGGGGATTAATGACAATATCATTTATCTCTACATTTAGAAATTGGCCGTCATCTCAATGGAGCAGAAAAATCATGTCTGTTGCGGCATCATTTATGGCCTTGTTGTATTTGCAAAAATATTTAACAGTATAATTCAATAGTATGGAGTTGGTAAATAATGTAATCTGAAATACAGGATTGATTATATGATCCCCATAACCAAAAGGTGCGGATGCATTTTCTAATTACGAATATGGTCTATCTTCCCAGCCTGCCCCACTCCGTGAGTGGCTGGCAGGCGTTAAGAGAGAAACGCTGTTCGAAGTCCCGCCAGTGCGGGACAAGTTCGTTTCTCTCGGGAAAATTGACCGATGTTTTAGCAAATATTCATGCAGCCGTGATTTTTTGGTTCTTTTGTATCTAGACAAAAGAACAGAAAAGAGAGTAATGAATAGCTTTGGCCCGAATAGCAAACTTCAACTCCCGCTCACCAAGTCTACGTTAGTACGAGCACGCTGATCCCGACTTGTCGGAAGAAGGGTGACTGTTGGTTGTCCACGGCATCACAT
>LUMJ01000873.1_pt1 | contig 11001 bp, 11 predicted proteins | sample 729631 | NCBI WGS metagenome assembly LUMJ01 (sample SAMN03860266, study PRJNA289734) | marine metagenome | biome: seawater column; feature: ocean; material: water; isolation source: Red Sea water column Station 22 - depth 500m | place: Saudi Arabia: Red Sea | collected 2011-10-15 | depth 500 m | reverse complement strand
CTATTGCTGGAACTGTTTTTTCAACATGAGCAATAGTTTTCCTTACTGCCATTCCTTCATCTGATTGCATAAATCCCATGAATTTTTCAAATTTTCCTTCACCAGATTTAAGTTTTGCTATTGCAAGCATTTCTTTTTCCATATTTTCTCCTTTTTAATAATTAATAAATTTAAATATGAATAGAGTTTACTAGAGCCAGTTTGGATATGGCAAGCCTTTTTCTTGAAGAAAAGATTTATTAAACAACTTACTATTGTATCTGTCAGATTTATCACAAAGAATTGTGACAATTGTTTTACCAGGACCAAGTTCTTTTCCTAATCTTATTGCTCCAGCAATATTAACTCCACTGCTAGTTCCTAAACTCAAACCTTCATTTTGAATCAAATCAAAAATAATAGGTAAAGACTCTTTATCACTAATCGAAAAAGCTCCATCTATTTTAGCTGTTGCAAAATTTTTTGTAACTCTACTCGAACCAATTCCTTCGGTTATGGATCCACCTTCACTTTTAAGTTCTCCATTTTTAATATAATTGTAAAGAGCAGAACCTGTTGGATCAGATAAATAAACTTTGATATCTTTGTTTTTATCTTTTAAATATCTACTCACGCCACCAATAGTTCCTCCTGTACCAGAAGAGCAAACAAAACCATCAACCTTACCATCTGTTTGCTCAAATATTTCAGGTCCAGTTGTTTCATAATGTCCTTTAGAATTTGCAACATTGTCAAATTGATTTGCCCAAATGACACCTTGGTTGTTACTAGCTTTTAATTCTTCAGCAAGTCTTCCTGCAACTTTAACGTAATTTCCATCATCTTTATAAGGTTTTGCTGCTACCAATCTTAGATCTGCACCGATATTTATTAAAGTATCTTTTTTTTCTTGAGTTTGATTGTCATTCATTACAATTATTGTTTTATATCCTAGAGAATTTCCTAAAAGACAAAGCCCTATTCCTGTATTACCAGCGGTTCCTTCAACAATAGTTCCACCTTTTGAAATAAGTTTTTTTTCCTCTGCATCTTTTAACAAAGCTAAAGCAGCACGATCTTTTACCGACCCTCCTGGATTTAAATATTCAGCTTTACCATAAATATCGCATCCTGTTATTTCAGATGCAGCTTTTAGCTTTATAAGAGGTGTATTGCCAATCCCTTCAATAAAAGTTTTTTGTGAATTTTTCATTTATCAGTTTTATTACTATCTTCTTTTGCAATTCCATAAGGAGTAAAAGTTTTGTCAGCAGAAGATACAGTACCAACATTCTTAGCTGGTATACCTACCATTACCGCATTATCAGGAACATCTTTTGTAACAACTGCATTTGCTCCAACTTTTGCATTTTCTCCAATAGATATTGGTCCTAAAATTTGAGCTCCGGAACCAACAACAACATTATTTTTTAATGTAGGATGTCTTTTAACATTTCTTTGTTTATCAGAATCTATACTTGGAGAGATACCACCTAATGTAACTCCATGATATATTGTGACGTTGTCACCTATCTCTGAAGTTTCTCCAATTACTACACTCATGCCATGATCAATAAATAAATTTTTTCCAATTTTTGCTTTAGGATGAATTTCAATACCTGTAAGGAATCTTGAAAATTGAGAAATTATTCTTGCTATTAAATCAAACTTAGCTAAACAAAAAAAGTTAGCTATTCTATGAAAAACGATAGCCTTAACACTAGGGTAAGTCAAAATTACACTCAATCTTGATTTTGCAGCAGGGTCTCTTTTAATTATTGAATCTAAATATTGTTTTATCATTTAATTTATTAGAAAGTTTAAAATTAAACTGCAAACTAATTGCAGCAACAGTACTTACACTCGCATGTAACAGTATTACAACATTCTTTACATTCGCAATTATTGCAACTGCAGTTACTACATAAACAAAGTTTTTTTTTGTAAGACATAATATTGATATAGTAATTAAATTCAGTAAATTCAATGGTGTTATTTATCCCTAAAATCAAACTTTATCTAAGATAATATCTATTTAATTTCCTTCTTCAAATTTTTCCAAGAATATTGTTTATAATAAAAAAATTTAATTATTTATTATATTTTTTCATAGAAACATTGGCTAAAATTAAATTAGGATCTAAAAAAATTTTAGATAGTTTAACTTTTTTAAAAGATTTAAATGCAAAAATTGCCACAGGTAATTCTGTGCATCCAAGTATTATTTTTTTACATTTCATTTTAATTAAATAATTAATCGCAGGTTTTATAGCTTTTTCCGCGTTTTTAATTTTTCCCATTTTTACATACTTTATTGATTTGTTAACGCTTCTTATTTGTAAATATTTTTTTGGATTTATTAATACAAAATTTTTATCAAAAAATTTATTATATACTCCAGTTTTTAAGGTTGCTTCTGTAGCAAGAATTCCTATTTTTGAATTTTTTTTACAATTTTTTTTAGCATGAAGATAAACTTCTTTTGGCATGTTTATTATTGGAATTTTAGTTTTTCTTTGTAAGTCATCATACCAATAATGTGCAGTGTTACATGGGATAACAATAAACTTACACTTGTTTTTTTGAAGCATAAGACATCCTGTGCTTAAACTTTTTAAAACCTTATTATATTTGTGTAAATTTTCAGGTCTTCCTGGAATATTTGACTTATTATATAAAATGAAAAGAGGATATTTCTGATCAATTTTACCTCTGTTTAACATTGCTAGTTTATTACAGAAATCAAGACCAGCTTGCGTTCCCATCCCACCTAAAATTCCAATCATAATAATTTAATTCTTTCAAATTTTTTTAACATAGCTATTTTTTAGTGGTTCGTTTCTATCTCTTAAAAAAACTAAAGCTAAACAACCAATTTTAGTGTGGGAAGAATGAGAAGATCCAGGTTTGAAGGTAATAAAATCTCCTTTTTTAAAAATAGTGTTGTCAGAATCGATTAATTCACCATCTAACACTAAAAATTCTTCATAGTTAGTATGTTTATGAGGTAAACTTTTTGAATCAGGTTCCATTTTTAAAATGTAACTTCCTTGACCAGTTTCTTTATTATAAGAAATTTTGTGCCAACTCATTCCAGGAATTGGAGCACCATAATTATCAAAAGGTTCAAATTTTACATTTAAAGGATTGGTTATTTTTCTTTCACTCATGTTTATTTATTAATATTATTTAAATAAAAAAATTATATTATTATGAAACATATATATATTGGTGATGAAGGCAAGGGGTCCCCTTTAGTACTAATTCATGGATTTTTAGGTTCATCAAAAATGTGGGAGCCACAAATTAATTTTTTTAAAGATCATTTTAGAGTAATCACTCCAGATTTACCTGGTTTTGGAAAAAGTAATAAAGCAAAATCACATAATAATATTCAATCAATTGCTAATTTATTATTAAATTGTCTCGATGAAAAAAAAATTGATAAGTTTTATTTATTAGGCCACTCAATGGGAGGAATGATCGTTCAAGAAATGGCTAAGATATCTGGTAATAAAATAATAAAATTAATTTGTTATAGCACAGGCCCTAGAGGTGAAATGCCTGGTAGATTTGAAACAGTAGATCAATCTAGAGAAAATCTTAAAAAAAAGGGTTTAGAAATTACAGCAAAAAGTATTGCAAAGACTTGGGGTAAGCAACTTTCAATAGAGACAGTTGATAATGCTCTTGTCGCATTTAAAAATTGGGATGGGGTTGAGACGTTGAAAAACATTAAAAATGAAACTTTAATTGTATGGGGTAACAAGGATAAATCATACAATCTTGACCAAGTTCAAACTTTAAATAAAAACATACCAAATAGTTCGTTGTTTATTTTTGAAGGATGCGCACACAATGTACATTTAGAAAAAACTGAAGAATTTAATAGAACAATTCTAAATTATTTAAATAAATAGCACATAATTTGACAAAATAGTTCTTGAAGTTTTTAGTAATTTAATCTCAAATATTAACTTAAACAAAAAAAAGAAGGGAAATAATGAAAATAATAAAAACAGCAATTATTGCTGGAATGATTTCTCTATTAACTTCATTTTCAAGTTTTGCTGAAAAAGTAAAAATTGGAGATCCGGGTTGGACAGGCGCAACTGCAATTGCAAATTTACTTGCAGCAGTTGTTATTGACAAAATGGGTGGTGAAGCAGAATTAGTTCCAGGAAACAATACTGCAATCTACGGAGCAATTGATAGAAGTAAAGGTGAAATAGAAGTTCATCCTGACATTTGGTTACCAAACCAAGAAGCTTATACTAAAGATTTAGTTCCAAAAGGAACCCTTAAGTTAAGTAGTAATCCTTATGAAGGAAACCAAGGATATTGTGTTTCCCAAGACTTCGCAAAAAAAATGAATATTACTGCAATCGAAGACTTAGGAAGACCTGAAGTTGTTAAAGCAATGGATAGTGATGGTAATGGTAAAGGTGAGTTTTGGATTGGTGCAGATGGTTGGGCTTCAGCAAACGTAAACCAAGTAAAACTTAGAGATTATAAATTATATGATGCAGGTATTGAGCCTATAAGAGCTGCGGAAGCAGTTAAGAATGCTAGAGTTCTTGACTCAATTAAAAAAGGCGAAGGTTATGCATTCTACTGTTATAAACCTCATGCAATTTGGGGTATGGCAGATGTAGTAATGTTAGAAGAACCTCCTTATGATCCTGCTAAATACAAGATGCTTCAGCCAAAAGCAGATCCTGATTGGTATAATAAATCTTATGTTGCATCTAAAGATGCTCTTAAACAAATACAAATCGGTTGGGGAACTTCTTTAGAAAGTAAATCTCCAGCAATTGTAGGATTCTTCAAAAATTTCAAAATAACAGCAGATGATGTTTCTTGGATGGCTTATGAAGTATCAGTTCAAAAAAGAGATCCAGCAGAAGTAGCAAGAGATTGGATGGATAAAAACAAATCCACTGTAGACGGCTGGTTAGGACTATAAACTAGTTTATTATTATATTTACCTGGCGACTTTGAGTTGCCAGGTAAGATATTTTCAAATAGATTTTGATAAATAAAAACTGTACGCATGGAAGTAGCTATTCAAATTCAAAATGTCTGGAAAATTTTTGGCAATACTTCCAAAGAAGCTTTAGATGCTATTCAAAATAAAAATATTTCAAAACAAGAAGCATTAGAGAAATATAACTCTGTAATTGGAGTTTCTAATGTTTCTTTTGATGTAAGAAAAGGAGAAATATTTTGCGTAATGGGACTTTCAGGAAGTGGAAAATCTACATTAGTAAGACATATTAATAGGCTTCTTGAACCTACTTCAGGAAAAATCTTAATAAATAATCAAGATGTCATGCAGTTTAATAAAGAAAATTTACAAGAATTAAGAAATAAAAAAATAGCAATGGTATTCCAAAATTTTGCACTGATGCCTCATCGATCAGTACTAGATAATATTGCCATGCCATTAGAAATAAGAGGTATCAGCAAAAATGACAGGTTAGATGCTGCAAATAAAATATTAAATAATGTTGAACTACAAGGCTGGGGAAATAAATACGCACATGAATTATCAGGAGGTATGCAACAAAGAGTAGGCCTAGCCAGAGCTTTAGCAGCTGATCCAGAATTTTTATTAATGGATGAACCATTTAGTGCACTTGACCCTCTAATTAGAAGGCAACTTCAAACAGAATTTATAAAACTTTCAAAACAAATGAAAAAAACAACAGTTTTTATTACGCATGATTTAGATGAAGCAGTCAGGGTTGGACATAGAATAGCTATCATGAGAGATGGCATGGTGGTTCAGATTGGAACACCTGAGGAAATAGTAATTAATCCAGCGGACGAATATGTTGCTGATTTTGTTAAAGGAATTTCAAGATTAAAAGTAGTCCAGGCAAAAACAATTATGCAGCCCATAAATCAATTTGACAATAAATCAGGTTTATTATCAGACGATAACGAAACAGTTGATGAAAATGACTTACTAAGTAAATTGATTGAAACATCTATTTCAAAAGATAAACCAATTATTGTTGTAAATAGAGATCATCAAAAAATAGGGGTTATCACTCAATCAGACTTGTTGAGAGCGGTGATAGAAGGAAATGATAACGAATAAAGAAAATAAGAATTTATCTAGGTCAGAACTTATTGCTAATTTTGTAAAAACTAATTCAGAATATTACATAAAAGAATTTAAAAAAATTGGTAGCAAACCTTCGTATTCTTTTTCATTTAATTTATTTGCTTCTTTACTAGGGCCTATATGGTTCGGGATGAGAAATATATGGAATTATGCATTAGCATTTTTAATAATTGAAACATTTGCAGTAGTTCAAGTAATTAGAGGTTTATTTGGCAATATTACTAAAGATGCACTGGAAAAAATTGATAAAATTCAGTCGACGATTGACTTTAGAAACAAACAATTAGAAGCAGCAATTCAAAATAATCCTGACAAAGTAGAAGTATACAAAAGAGCAATAAAATCTTTAGATGATGCTATGAAAGAATATGTTTTAGATGTTCAACAAATCGAAACTTCCGCAATATGGATTACAATTTCTGGAATTGGATTACTAATAATTGTTAAATTAATTCAAGGAGTATTAGCAAATACTATTTTGGAAAAAAGATATTCAGAATGGCTTTCAAACAAATTAATAAGTCCTGGAATGAAAATGAAAAATTATATATTAAGCGGAATATTCACTGCTGTAATAATGTTGTTCTCTGTAGTTCATTATAGTTTTCCTGGACTAATGGAAATTATGAACGATTTTCCAACTCATCCAGAAATAAGATTAACGTCTATACATTGGGTTGAAACAGTTTTTGATTATGCAGTTATAAAAGGAGATGCATTATTTACTGCGATCACTATTGGAATAAGATCAGTCCTAGATTTTTTAGAACTACTATTTGTAAAAACTCCATGGGTTGTGATTATTACTACCATAGTGGTTTTAACAGCTTTATCTGCAGGAATCAGAACGTCAATATACTCAGCAGGATTTTTAGCTTATATGGGTTTTTTAGGTTTTTGGGTTAAAGCCATGACTACACTTGCTTTACTTGGAACTGCGGCACTGTTAAGTATAGCGATAGGAATTCCTCTTGGAATTTATTGTGCAAGACGTCAAAGATTTTATTCTATGATTAGACCAATCATGGATTTTATGCAAACAATGCCAGCATTTGTTTTTATGATCCCTGTCATTGCTTTTTTTGGAACTGGAAAAGTTGCAGCAGTTATAATTACAATGATTTTTGGAGGAACTCCTGTAGTTAGATTAACCGTATTAGGTTTAAGAGGTGTTCCTGAAAGTATTAGAGAAGCAGCAATCGCTTATGGTGCATCAAAATGGTATTTGTTAAAAAAAGTAGATTTACCATTAGCTACACCCTCAATTCTTGCAGGAGTGAACCAAACAGTAATGTTAAGTTTAGCGATGGTTGTTGTTGCATCTTTGATTGGAGCAAAAGGTTTAGGACAAGATGTTCTTGAAGCATTACAATATGCAAACGTTGGGCAAGGAATACTTGCAGGTATAGCTATATTATTTGTAGCATTAATTTTAGATAGAGTTGTTCAAGGTAAAAAACGAGTTTAGTTAATTAATAATGAGTTATCTAATTCTTGGTTTTTTTACAGGGTTAAGTTTAATTTTAGCAATTGGTGCTCAAAACATTTTTGTAATAGAGCAGGGACTAAAAAAACAATATGTATTTTTAGTATGTTTAATTTGCTCTTTGTCAGATTTAATTTTGATTTTTTTGGGTATATTTTTGTTTGAATATTTTAGAAGTTTATTTACTTATAAAATAGAATTAATATTCAATATATTATTATTTGTTTTTCTTGTTTATTTTGTAATTAATAAAATTAGAACTAAGTATGATAGTTTTGATATAAATCCTGAAAACCAAGATATATCTTTTAAAAATGCAATAATTAAAACATTAGGATTTACATATTTAAATCCTCATGTTTATTCAGATACGGTTTTTTTTCTCGGAAATTTTTCTAAAAATTTTTTAATAATACAAAAATATTATTTTGGAATAGGAGCATCAATTGCATCATTTTTATTTTTTTTTTCTTTAGGCTATTTGTCCAAATTATCCTCAAAATACTTGCAAAGCCGAAATACATGGAAAGTAATTAATTTATTTATAGTAGTTTTTATGAGTATTTTGGCTTTATATGTTTTGGTTGATATTTTTAATTTGAAAAACCGTATTTTTTAAGTCTTACATCACCAGTTCTTGCGTGTGCTTCCATACCTTCATATCTTGAAAGTCTTGCAGCAGCAGCCCCAACTAATTCAGTAGATTCTTTTGTCATTCTTTGAAAACTTAAAGTTTTAATAAATTTTCCGACAAATAAACCACCAGTATATTTTGCTGCACCTTTTGTTGGAAGAATATGATTTGTACCAGAACATTTATCTCCATATGCTACGGTTGTTTCTTCTCCTAAAAATAAAGACCCATAATTTTTTAATCTTTTTAACCACCAGTCCAAATTTTCAGTTTGAACTTCTAAATGTTCAGGAGCGTATTCATCACTAATTTTTGCCATTTCTTCATTATTTTCACATAAGACTATTTCCCCATAATCTCTCCAAGCTGCTTCAGCATTACTTCTTGGAAATTCTGGTAAATCTTTAATAAGTTCAGGAACTCTTTGCATTACAACTTCAGCTAAATTTTTGTCAGTTGTAAATAGCCAGGCTGGAGAATTATATCCATGTTCAGCTTGCCCAACCAAATCATATGCAACAATTTCTGGATCAGCAGTTTTATCTGCAATTATGGCTATTTCAGTTGGACCAGCGAATAAATCAATACCAACTTTTCCGAATAATATTCTTTTTGCTTCAGCTACAAACTGATTTCCTGGTCCTATTAGAATATCAGAAGGAGCATTACCAAAAAAACCAAATGCCATTGCAGCTATTGCCTGAACGCCTCCTAAATTTAATATGACGTCAGCTCCACAAAGATCAGCAGTATAAATAATTTTAGGATGTGCACCAATATTAGGTTTAGGCGAACTACAACAAATAATATTTTTTACTCCTGCAACTTTTGCAGTTGTTATACTCATTACTGCAGAAGCAATATGAGCATATCTTCCTGCAGGAACATAACACCCAGCAGTATTTACCGGAACTAAGGTTTGTCCAGCAAACAAACCTTTAGATAATTCTACTTCAAAGTTTTGACCGTAATTCTTTAGTTGTGCTTCAGCAAACTTTCTCACTCTGTCATAAGAAAACTGAATATCGTCTTTAGTTTTTTGATCAATACTTTTTTTTACTTCTTCAATTTTTTCTTTTGAAATAATTATTTCACCTTCATATTTGTCAAATTTTTTGGTTAGTTCTTTACAACCTTCTTCTTTAGATTTTTCTAATTCAGTTAAAATATTTTGAACAACTTCTCTTGTTTTAGTTTCATCGCTCGATGATGTTTTTGTAGCTTTTTTTAAGTATTGAATAGACATTTTATTTAAATTTTATCCTTTTATTTAATTATTTCAATCTAATGCAACAACTGCAGCAGCTATCGAAGCTAATCTTGCTGGCGCTTCATCTGATCTACTTGTAATTACAACTGGAACTTTTCCTCCAACAACTACACCAGCTGCGCATGCTCCCATAAAATAAATCATCATTTTGACTAATGCATTTCCCGCTTCAACACTTGGCACTAGTAATACATCTGCTTGACCAGCTACTGTGTTTTTTATTCCTTTTATAGCAGCTGATTTTTTTGAAATACTATTATCAAAAGCAAGCGGTCCAAAAACATCCGCATTTAAATTCTCTTTTTTTGCTTGTTCAGTAATTTCTTTTGCATCTAAAGAACTTTGTACACTATCTAAAACTTCTTCAGTTGCTGATAATACAGCTACTTTAGGTCTATCAATTCCAATTCTATTAGAGAAGTTAATTACATTTTTAAGTATATGCATTTTTGTATTTAGGTTAGGCAATACATTTAAAGCTCCATCGGTAATAATTAGAGGTCTATCTTCTTTTTCAAGTGTCATATGCCATATGTGACTTAATCTTGTTTTGCCAAGTAAATTATATTCTCTTTTTAAAACTTCTTTCATTAAAATATCTGTATGAATATGTCCTTTTACAATTATTTTAATTTCATTTTTTGAAGCTAGTTGAGCGGCAACTTTTGCTGTTTTATTTTCATCTGGCTCATGAATTATTGTGTATTTTGAAATATCCCATTTTAGATCTTCAGCACATTTTTTTATTTCATTTTCATTACCTATAAATAAAGGAATAACTAAATTTTCGTTTACCGCATCCATTACTGAATGCATAGGTAATGGTTTTCCAGCATTAACAATTCCTACAGTTGCCCCCTTTTTTTTGTTAGCAACATTTAATAGATTATTCGGACAAATAATTTCTTTATTTGATAGCATTTAATTTTTTTATGTCTTGTAATATATTTTTGGGTATTGCAATACCTTTTTTTAAATTGGTTTTATATCTTTTAAATTTATTTTGTCCTGGATAAAAAATTTCTTTTGTACCTTTAATTTTTGGTAATTTTTTTATTCTTTTAATGTTTTCTTTTATTCTTTGACTATAATTTCCAACAAAAAGATTAGGCTTTATAACAATAAATAAATGACCAATATTTTGTGGACCTGAAAAATCATCAAAAGGATCTTTTACTTTTCCTCCATGATTACCACCAGTAAAGACACCACTTAATATATCAACCATCCAGGCAAGTCCCGAACCTCTAAAACCTGCTATTGGTAACTGAACACCTGCTAAAGCTTTTTTTGCATCTATTGTTGGTTTTCCAAACTTATCCAGAGCAACTCCTTCTGGTATTTTTTTTCCACTTCTTGCAGCAACTCTTATTTTTCCTCTATTAATTACCGAAACAGATGTATCTAAAATGAAAGGAACTTTAGATGACGTTGGTGTACCAAAACAAATTGGATTTGTTCCAAATAAACTTTTTTTTGCTCCATGGGGTGCTATTGCA
>LUMJ01000494.1_pt1 | contig 11015 bp, 12 predicted proteins | sample 729631 | NCBI WGS metagenome assembly LUMJ01 (sample SAMN03860266, study PRJNA289734) | marine metagenome | biome: seawater column; feature: ocean; material: water; isolation source: Red Sea water column Station 22 - depth 500m | place: Saudi Arabia: Red Sea | collected 2011-10-15 | depth 500 m | reverse complement strand
AGATACTAGGAATAGAGATTATGAAGGTAAGTGATGAAGAAAAAAATGAAATTAGCCGGATGATAAAGAAACGGGATGAATATAGAATAGAAAAAAACTATGAAGAGGCTGATAAAATTAGGGATGAAATCGCAGGAAAAAATATTATCTTTATTGATCATAAAAATAGGACAGCGTGGGTAAAGCAAGAAAAAATTAACGCTGAATAATTATTTTTTTGAAGCATTTACGAGTGAAATTACATCTCTATCCCGTAGCTGGTAATTAGTTGGAACTCTCAAATTATATCTCAAGTCTTTTGCATATAGTAGACCACTAGTTAAATCTGAATGAATTTCTTTTGCAAGATCAATAACCGTTGCACCATCCTTTAACAAAACAAGATCAGGAAGAACATTTCCTTTTTTATCAGAAAGTTTTTCAGGGTTAGCAACAGGATAAATTGAATTCATTTTTAGTAATTTAAAAACAGTCACGTTAGTAGCAAATTGAACACCAGTTCTCATATATTCTCCCATGATATCGCTTTTGATAAAATCTAGGGCATTTTTCTGCTTTTGGTTAAGTTCCTTAGATTTTAGTATATCAAATTGTTCTGAACCAGGTGAATATTTTATAAGCCCTTTTTGCTCTGCACGCCTTAGGCTAAGTTCACTATCAGCACTTGCTGGAACAACAATCATATCATTAAATCTTTCACGAAGACGTTGAAAATTTTTATCAGCTCCTGGTACATCGATTTTATTTGCTACAATCAGGGTTGGTTTTGAAATTTTTCTTAGATGAGTTGCAAATTTTTTGCTGTCTTGAACATCAAAATTTTCAAAGGATTTATCTTCAAGATTTGTGATCTTTATCGTTTCTTTGATGTGACTTTCCTTGATGCCTATTCCCTGATATAATTCTGTAAAAGCAGTTACCTGATCAGTTTCAGATTTAATGGTTTTTTGTAATTTTTCACGATTACCTTCCAAAATTTTTTGGTACCACAAAGTTAGTTCTTCTTCTATGTCAGCAAAATCAGAAACTGGATCACCATCGCCTACCTCTGTGATTCTACCTGTAGAATCAATACTACCTGAAGCATCTACAATATGTAACAAAGCATCAGATTGAGATGCAATTGTAAGAAACTGATTTCCAAGACCCTTCCCCTTCCATGCATCCTTGATGAGTCCCGGTAAATCAATTAATTCAATTGGAATATATCGCCAACCATCTGTACATTTTGAATTACGAGGATTATCGTTAATACCAAATTCTGGGTGGATACAAAGCGTTATGGCATATCCGATAGAGGTTGATGGTTTTTTTGTGGTAAAAGGATATGTTGAAATTTCAGCGGATGATAAAGTAGATGAATTAAAGAAAGTTGTTTTTCCGGTGTTTGTTTTGCCAATGAGGCCAATCTTAATTGGCATGAATAAAAAATAAATTCAAATTATTTATCTCTGCTGTACTATTCTACTTTCCATCTTTTAATTTATTCAATGAATTCTGTAATTCAGAAATCATCCATTGGATCTCAGACGCATCTTCAGTAGAAATCTCATCATCCCATCTTTCTAGAACTATTTTTGAAATCTCTACACAGCTGTAAAGTAACTTCCAGTAGGGATGATGTTCAGCTGTTGTATCCGCTAATTCAGCCATTTTATCAACAAGATCTGTTACTTCCTTTACAAGTTGTGTGAAATTTGAATTTGACATATCACATTAAACGTTGATGCTCTGCTAACATGCATCTGTTAAAAACAACATCAATTCCGTGTTCTCTAGCAAGATCCTCAGCCTCTAAATTATGTATACCCTCTTGTAACCAAATTACCTGTGGATTCTTTTTGATTGCTTCTTGAACTACTGACAATACTTGATCAGAGGGTCTAAAAACATCTATTATATCAATAGAATGTTCTACTGATGATATGTCAGGATAACATTTTTTCCCTAAAATTTTATCGGCATTTGGATTAATAGGAATTATATCAAATCCTTGTTCGGACAAATATTTTGGAACAAAATGAGCTGCTTTAGCGGAATGCCTTGATATTCCTACAACTCCAACTTTTTTCAAACTAAGAATTTGTTTGATTTTTTCATCTGTATGATGATCTTTTTCCATAACATGAAGAGATAATTCGCTTTTAAAATTTTTATGCTATTGTTACAATTCTAAAATAATTGAATTATGATATACAATTCATTTGATAATGCTAGTATGATAAAGATTCTTTCATTACTAAAATCACATAAATCTGAATACCTTTCTGGACAAGATCTGAGTGACGTTTTAAAGATAAGTAGAGTTGCCATATGGAAACACATTGAAAAAATTCGCTCGCTAGGTTACAAAATAGAATCCAGACAACAGTCAGGTTACAAATTGATAGACATACCAGATCTTCTTTTGCCATGGGAAATAACCGAGAATTTGAAAACAAAATTCATAGGAAAAAGAGCTTATTATTTTGACACGATAGATTCAACTCAAGATTTTGCATTAAAAATAGCATCACAAGATAATGAGAATGGAACAATAATAATTTCAAAAAAACAAACCGGAGGAAAAGGTAGGATGAAAAGAAGATGGTTTTCTCCAATTGGTGGTATATGGATGTCAATAATCATTCATCCTGATTTTGATATTTCTAATACCACACTTGTACCAATTGCTACATCTCTAGCACTTTGCAAGGCTATAGAAAAAACAACAAGGATCAAACCAGAATTAAAGTGGCCAAATGACATTACGATAAAAGGAAAAAAGGTTGCAGGGATTCTAGTTGACACGTCAATCGAATCTAATAAAATTGAAAGTTTAATCTTAGGTGTTGGAATTAATTTTAAAATTAAACAAGATAAGTTGAAAAAAAATATAGTAAACTCACCAAATTATTATGGTGCCACTACACTTGTAAAAAAAAATGAAAGTGCATTACATTTGGTTCAACAATTTCTGTACGAATTAGAAGTAATTTTTCAATGGATTAATTCCGGGTTAACTAAAAAAATTATTTTTGAATGGACAAAAAGATCTTCTACAATTGGCAAAAATATTTCAATTATAAACGATAAAAAAACTGTAACGGGTAAAGCAACCAAAATAGATAATGATGGTGCACTGATTATCTCAAAAAATAAAAAATCAACGCGAATTTTGATTGGAGATGTTACACACCATAAGTAGTATATTTTAATAGAGATTTCTAATTAGGTGTATAATTGATATAAAATGATCAAAAACTTTCTGAAATTATTTTTTGTTTTTTCGCTAATTATGGTATTTATTGTTGGTACAGCTTATGCAGATGAGCAAGCAAATATTTCTCAACTTGTCAGTGAGGCAGAGATTTATTTTATGAAGGGGGAGTATGCAAAATCTATCAAAATCTATGACCAAATACTGGAGACTGCGCCTGATTCAGAAACTTATACAATGAAAGGCATAGCATTACACAATTTAAGATTTCAATCGACTTTAGCACATCAAGCGCAAGAGATTATGGGAAAATATGAACTAACAGCAACTAACAAATGGGCTATGATTGAATTTTACAAAGCGTTAGAAATAGACCAAAATGATGTGAAAGCATTAAATGGAATGGGTTTAGGCTTTGGAAGTTTTGGTGAATATGAAGAGGCAAAAAAATATTTCAAAAAAGCGTTGAAAATTGATCCAAATAATATTATCTCTCAAAATTATATCAATCATCTGGAAAAAATTGAAAAAAAATTTCCGTATGAACCAACTGAAAAACCAGCATTCCTTGAAAAGATTGAAGAAAATAAAATTCCATTATGGATTAAGAATAATGCAGCATGGTGGACACAAGATAAAATTTCAGATACAGACTTCGTGCAGGGTATTGAGTATCTAGTTCAAAAAAAAATTATCAATCCAGTAGTTTCCGATACGGTACGGACTACAAATACGGAGAATACTGATGTTATTCCTAATTGGGTTAGAAACAATGCCAAATGGTGGTCTGCGGGACTAATATCAGATGAAGAGTTTCTATCAGCAATAGGATATCTTATTGAAAATGGTCTTATAATATTAACAGGTGAGAAAAATTCTGAAGTGGCAAAAAAAGAGACTGAACGAATAGCTTGGAATTTTGAACAATATCTAATCAACTTAGAAAAAAAAATTAAAGATGAAGGAAAATACATTGAATACCCTAACCCTAGTGCAGAAGTTATAAAAAAATATGTAAGAGATTATCAAAAATATAATTATGATGGTTACCTAGATACAAATGAAAATTTTCCTAATAGGGAAGTTACTTTTATTGATGATGTGTATTACGTAGAATATCTTTATCATGTTGCTGATCAACCGGCTTCGCTGCCACAAGATCACGTAAGTACATTACAACGGTCATTTGATTTTTGGGAAGCACAAGAATGGTATAATGTTGATGATGGTAAAACAGCTAAGGTAAAATTTACTGAGAGTAATACCAGGTCAGGTGCAAATGTTTGGATTACTTGGGTTGTGAGAAATTTAGGTGAAAATGTTCTTGGTCATGCTCAATTAGGAAAAGGTGTTGTAGAAGTTGCACTTGGTGGTTTTGGTTGTGATGGTAGCTTTCAATTGTATACAATTGATACTGTTGAAAAAGTTATGACACATGAACTAGGACATTCACTTGGATTACATCATGTTAATAATCCAAATAGTATAATGTACCCAACATTGAATCCCGACTTTTCCTATTGTTTGTTAAACTAGTAAGATAAAAAATAGAAAAAAATCTTATTCTAGAAAATTAGAATGAGTATTAGCTTAGCCTTCACACAATTAATCATAAATCAATAGTAAAATCGTTATAAGCAAATTTTGCTATTATATAATATGGATAATATTCCAATTTCTAAACAACGCTGTCCTTCTTGTACTAAAACCAAAATGATACTGGATGAAGATAAGGGTGAACTATTCTGTAGTTTCTGTGGATATGTTGCACCTGAACAAATCGTACAAGATGGTCCAGAATGGCGTTCATTTTCAACCGATGGTAGTGATCGTAGTAGAGTTGGTGCTGGTACATCAATTACAATGCACGACATGGGACTTTCTACTGTTATTGGAACTCAAAACAAAGACGCTACTGGTAAACCACTTGATTCATCTATGAAAAAATCCATTAATAGACTTAGAACATGGGATAGTCGTTCACAAGCTCACACTTCGGTTGAAAGAAATCTTCGTCAAGCATTAAGCGAAATGGATAAACTGCAGGATAAAATGTCCTTGCCAAGTCAAGTTATTGAAAAAGCTGCATACATTTACAGAAAAGCAATTGAAAAAAAGCTTGTTAAAGGAAGATCTATACAAGGTTTAGTAGCTGCATGTGTTTACGCTGCTTGCAGGAATACTGAAACACCTAGAACATTGGAAGATGTTGCATCTGGTATAAACATTAGACGAAAAGATGTTGCAAGATGTTATAGATTAATTTTCAGGGAACTTGACCTAAAGATCCCAGTAGCTGATCCTGTCAAAGGTGTATCACGTATTGCTAGTATTGCTGGGTTGGGTGAAAAAACCAAGCGAAAGGCAATTGAATTACTTAACAAAGCAAAGAAGATTGGAATGGTTGCTGGAAAAGATCCTATGGGAATAGCAGCTGCGGCATTATACCTTTCCTGTATTTCAACTGGTGGAAGTAAAACTCAAAAAGAAATCTCGATCGCATCAGGCGTTACTGAAGTAACAATTAGAAATAGATGTGCTGGGTTAAGAAAACTTATGGATTAGCAAGTGATCTGACAATTTCTATTTTAAAATAAAAAAAAAGAAAAAAAGAGTTTTGGTGTTTTATTTGTCGTAGGTGTAACTTGTTCCGTATGCTGGCTCACCGTTCTGTGAAATATCAACTCCAACTTCTTCTTCTTTTGGAGTTACTCTAATTCCACCGGGCCAAACTGCGTCCATTATCTTTAGTATTACGATAGTGATCGCGAACGTATAAGCTACTGACATGCATGCTGCTGCTATATTGATGGCTTGTTGTTCATATCCTTCTGGTGTTCCAGTCCATGCGCCAGTACCGTCACCGCCTGTATCCCATATATGTGGGCTAGCAAGTGTGCCGGTCAAAACTGCACCTGTGAAACCACCTATTCCGTGAACGCCCCAAACATCAAGAGCATCATCCCACTTTCGTGAGTTTTTGAACGCAACTGCGCCGTAACATACTGTTCCGGCAGCAACGCCAATTATGATTGATGCCATAGGACCAACCCATCCTGAAGCTGGTGTGATAGCTACTAATCCTGCAACTGCACCTGATGCTGCTCCAACAATACTTGGTCTTCCAGTATGTGCCCATGACATTAACATCCATGCTAATGATGCCATACCGGTTGCCGTATTGGTTACAACCCATGCGCTTACAGTAATGCCGTCTACCATTACTTCACTTCCTGCATTGAATCCGAACCATCCAAACCAAAGTATTGATGCACCGAGTACAACCATAGGTACGTTATGTGGTTCCATTGGAACCTTACCGTATCCGAGTCGTCTACCCAGTACCAATGCTCCAGCTAATGCTGCGAATCCAGAGGTAATGTGTACTACAGTACCGCCTGCAAAGTCAAGAGCGTAACCTGGATACAAATCTGGATCAAAGTCCATGTTTCCTATGTATCCACCTCCCCAAACCCAATGTGCTATTGGATCATAAACGAAGGTTCCCCATAGAAGTATGAAGATTAATAGAGCACTCCATTTCATTCTATCGACTAGTCCACCAACGATAAGAGCAGGTGTGATTATTGCAAATGTTCCTTGGAACGCTGCAAATAATGAATGCGGAACTGTTCCTGGCCATCCAGTACTACATATCGCGTCCTCATGGAACGTTTGCATTTGATATGCAGCAGACCATGTATCAGTACATGGTCCTATTTCACCTAACGGAGCGAAGTTTGATACTTGATTAAATCCTAGATAATCAAGATCTCCCATGAACATATTTGCTTCGCTATCTCCTGGTGAGAAGGCCAACGAATATCCCCACAAAACCCATTGTACTGACATTAATCCCATTACGATAAATGTCATTCCAATAGTGTTTGTTGCACTCTTTGATCTTGCAAGTCCTCCATACAAGAAGGCGACACCTGGTGTCATGAACAAGACCATAGATGATGCTGTTAGCATCCATGCTGTATCACCTGTATCAATCATACAAGGTAGCTCATCTTCTGTCCAACATTCATTTGGATTTCCAGTGTAAATTCCGGATGTTCCGAGTACGTACCCGTCCATTCCGTCAGTTATCTGCTGAGCCATCGCTTGTGATGTTGCTCCTATTGCGGTTGCAGCGACTGCAGCCACAAGTAGCAATGCATACTTGTGATGCCTATTACTCATTTCGAGTATACTCATTGAGTTTCCCAAAAATCTTTGATATATACGGATAGAGAATTTTTATTCAAAAATCATGAGAATAACATAATTTCTTAATTTTATGATATTATATTATACTAGATGTGCCGTAGAGAGAGAAATTTGGGATTAATTTTGTCTCTTAAAATTAGTAGCATGATAATCCGATCTGTTATAGTCAGATCACTACTTGAACAGTTTTTAAAATGAATTTTACCGACTACAATATTCCTGTTAGTTTTTATCAAATGATGACTATATAACTATCAGTTAAAATGATGTTGATCTGGATTGGAATAGCGGTTGCAGTAATTATTCTGGTAATCTTATTTACTAAAATACTACGTAGTAATTCTACCGATGCATACATTACTAATTTTGTATGTAAAAAATGTGGACGTAAAACACAAGGATTAAAATGTATTTGGTGTGAGAAGAGAAAAAACTATAGAGATTTTATTTGATGATCATAAATTTAGTCTTGAGAAAATACCTTAATTTTTTAGTTTTTTAGTAAATCTGTATATTCTCTATAAGCCTCAACTAGCTTTAAGCAACAAACATTCATCTTTTGTAGCTTCATCCAAATTGTATTTTTAAATAATGATTCATCGTTTGTCTCGTATTTTTTAAATTCCTCAGATATGGTAGATAACTCCCTTTCTAGAACATTGATTTTTGTTTCTATTTTTAATAATTCATAGCCTTTTGGTTTACTACTCAATGTATTAGTGTAGATAGTTTTCAATTAAAAATTTTTAATTTTTTGTACGAATATTTCACTATTATGTAATGTTTTACTACAATATACTAGGATTTTGATTTAATATGTTCTATAATCTATGTTTGGCCTTCAATGCCCATTAAGGTCAAAGTTGAGCGAATTTTTTCTATCTTACGAATCTTCCAGGTTATAGTCTCACGAATGATTTCTACATTATCAGCCTCAACTTTTGCTAGTATATCATAAGCACCAAAAGTTCCATGTACTTCTATTACCTCACCAATTGAGTTTAATTTTTCGATAACAGATTCTTCCGAACCAATCTCACAATTAATTAAAACAAATGCTTCTGCCATTTGATATCTAATTCTTTCTGATATATAATATTCTTGCTTCTATTTTCAATATGTTTGGGTTTATACTAAATTAATCACACTTAATCTAATGGTCACTATAATTTTTTTGAAATTAGCTAAATTTTTAACGATGAGAATGAATTTTAATTTCTAATCTAGTGAGGAAAAAATTTGGATCTTCTTAATCTTGCCGAACAATATTATGCAATTACCTTTATCATTGTTTTGGGAATTGGTTTTCTACAAGGCTCCATATTAGGAAAAGGAATTCGCTCAAAATTTCCAAGTCTAAAAAAACATGCTCGGGTTGTATCGATTATTTTGTTAATACTTTTTTCAATTAACTCTATATCAGGTGTATTAAAATTTGCTGAACCTGCAAAAGTAACAGTATCTGAATTATCCATTCCTACAACCGTCGAGGAAGTATTTTTCTTAGTGGTTAATCTGTCAGGTATTAATGCTGGTGTTGGCGCGGTTATTGCAACTTTTGTAACAATAACACTAATCTTATTTTTGAGATTAGCTGATATACATCAGATAGCTCGATATTTTATTTTTATTTTAAGCTGTACGGTTTTATCTGTGTCACTTCTTGGAAAATTTACTGATTTTATACCAAATACATTCCAGATAATGTCATATGCTTTTTACCAGTTTGGAATCACATTAGGTATATTCATTATAACCCGTCGTAAAGAATTTGATATGTTTTCAGAAATTAAATAAAAAACTTGATTACATTACATCTTACATAAAATTAGTAATGGAATGTTTGGCTACCTATCTGCTTCTTCCAATCAGCTCGGACACCTGGTCTGCCTTTTAATTTCTCAATATAATTAAATGCAGAAAGACCAGCATTAGAACCATCACCACATGCAACAATAATTTGCTTGTATGGAATTGTAGTACCATCACCAGCAGCAAATATTCCTGGGTGACTTGTACTTCCACCGGATTCAATCTCAATCTCTCCTTTAGTATTTATTTTTACCAAGTGCTTAACAAAGTCAAGATTAATCTTTGAACCCATTTCAACAAAAAGACCATCTACATCTAAAGTTTTTTCAGCACCAGAAGAATCTACGATTGTGATATGCTGTAGAACTGTGTTGCCAGATATTGACTTTACAGAAGATTGTGGAATAATCTCAATATTTTTGTTATTCTCCAGTGCTGCAATAACTTCTTTATCTCCTCCCAGTTTTGCTCCCTTTAAAATAAGATACACCTTAGACGCCATTCGTGATAACAACATACCAGATTCTAGGAGGTAGGCTCCTACACCAATTGAAGCTGTAGTTTTTCCTTGATAGAATGGTGCATCACATTTTGTACAATAATGAATTCCTTTGTTATAATACTTGGATTCATTTTCTAGACCCAGCATATTTGGAACCTTTCCTGGTCCCAGAACAACTGCTTTTGCAGTATATTCAGAACGGTTTGTCTTTATTTTGAAGCCATCTTCGTATTCATCAATTTTTTCTACAGTGTCAAAAACTATCTCACCCTTAAATGTCAAATACTGTGTTTCGAGTATTTTCGCTAATATGGGACCGCTTGACATTATATTACCAGGATAATTTTCCAATTTTGGAATAAGATTCATCTGCCCACCCAGATCCTTTGAGATGATAAGGCATGACACATTTTGCCTTGCAACATAAATTCCCGCGGTGAGACCAGCAGGACCTGCACCAACTATTACAATTTCAAACTCTTGGGGCAATTCCTACTGTAGGTAATGTTTGAGCAATTCTTACAACATCTTTTTGCAATTTGTGGTCTACATTTAACAAAACATAGGCTTCATTCATTGATTAGAATTATTAATTTGACATTAAAAGAGTTTTTGAGTTCTATAAATTAAAACACTGTGAGGGCAAGAACTATCCGCTGTTTGGTACTAGGATGGGAGTTTTATTTTGCATCCACCCTCGTGCAAATAGTTTCTTACGCACGCCTCTCACAGTAATCCAAGGAAAATACTACACCTCATATATTCTAAATCATGGAAATATGATGATTATAGTCGTGTATAGTTTTCACTAGTTTGATTAAAAATATGAATCATCGTGTATAGTCTCTATGTACGTGGCCGTGCTGATGTGTTGGTCTATTAGTAATGACATGCTCGTCACTCGCCGAAGCTTGCGACTTATACATTCATTCTATCAACGCAGTCTTCTGCTGCGAACCTTCATCTTACGAAAGGCTGTCTTGTCTCGGGTTGGGCTTCGTGCTTAGATGCTTTCAGCGCTTAACCCAAACGGCTTAGCTGCCCGGCCTGCCTTATCAGACAACCGGTGGCCCAGTGGCCACGTTGCTCTGTTCCTCTCGTACTCGGAGCAACTTCCCCTCAGACAGCCGCACTTCCATCAGGCAGAGACCGACCTGTCTCACGACGGTCTAAACCCAGCTCATGTTTCCTTTTAATAGGCGAGCAGCCTCACCCTTGGCCCCTGCTGCAGGACCAGGATAGGAAAAGCCGACATCGAGGTACCAAACCGCGGGGTCGATAGGAGCT
>LUMJ01000456.1_pt1 | contig 11019 bp, 12 predicted proteins | sample 729631 | NCBI WGS metagenome assembly LUMJ01 (sample SAMN03860266, study PRJNA289734) | marine metagenome | biome: seawater column; feature: ocean; material: water; isolation source: Red Sea water column Station 22 - depth 500m | place: Saudi Arabia: Red Sea | collected 2011-10-15 | depth 500 m | reverse complement strand
GTGTTCTATTTGGTGCAAAAAAACTTATTCGTAATTTCACCAACTCGGGTAGAAGAAAGATTCCAAATCGTAATACATACATCGATATAGAACCAGAGATTATTCATCACCAAAAAAACTTGGATTTACTTGGAATTACAAAAGAACAGATTGTTGACATTGGTATACTTGTTGGAACTGATTTTAATCCTGATGGTTTTGAAAGGATAGGTCCTAAAACTGCATTGAAATTCATCAAGGAATATGGTAAATTGGAGGATGTACCGCAAATACAGGAAGAATTAAAGCAAATAGATTACAATCAAATAAGAAATATTTTCCTACAGGCTGATGTAAAAGAAGTGGATAAAATTGAGTTTAAAGACACAAATCATTCTGGAATTATAGATTATCTTTCCAATGAGAGAGGTTTTTCACGTGAAAGAGTTCAATCCTCATTAAACCGGTTAAAACGTGGACTTGAAAAGCGAAGTCATACACTTGAAAAGTGGTTTTAGAAGAAATTTCGCTAGGTATTTGAAACCCTTACGATATTAAAAATTATGCAAACAAAGGTTGGTGTAGAGTTTGAGATAGACTTTGCCCATACATTAAAGGGTCATCCTAAGTGTGGTAAACCACATGGACATACCGCTAAGATAATCGTTGAAGCATCTGGTGAACTAAAAAAGGGTTCCACGTATGAAGAAAACATGGTAATGGAATTTGACGAGATGAAAAAAGTTTGCTGGCAGATAATCGAACAACTTGATCATACGAACCTTGATGTTATGTTTGATTTCCCTACATCAGAAAATATAGCAATGTGGATTTTTGATAATCTAAAGGATAAAATTCCAATTTCAAGCGTTAAATTCTTTGAGGGTACTAACAAGTACTGCGAGATTTCAAAGTAAATCATATTTTACAAAGCTAATCAATTATATACATGCCCTTCAAATGAAAATAAAATGGAAAATGGTACCGTAAAATGGTTCAACCGAAGAAAAGGCTACGGCTTTATTCAAAGAGAAGGCAATGACGACTTGTTTGTCCACAAAGTAGACGTTGATGGATTTATCAACGAAGGCGATAAAGTAGAGTTTGAGATCGGTCAAGGAGAAAAAGGACCTAACGCGACAAATGTGAAAAAAATAGAATAAGGCTAAGAATAGGGCAAATTGCTTTTGTAATAGTTTTTTACTAATTGCGTACTAATTTGCTTAGAATATACTGCGTTATTTTTATTTTCAAATATTACAATGTTTTAATTTTTATTTTTCTTAACTGCTTTTTGCAGATCATCAAATGCTGTTTGAACTTCTTTTACCGCAGTCCCATCTTCAAGCGTGCTAATATCTCCAATTTTATCATTATTTGCAATTGACTTTAAAAGACGCCTCATAATTTTCCCGCTTCTAGTTTTTGGTAATTTTGATACAAAATAGATTTGTTGTGGTGTTGCTATTGGTCCCACACCTTCTTTAATTATATGTATTAATTCTGAGCGCAGTTCATCACCATTTTTTATGGCATTTTCTTTTAAGACTACAAACGCAATAATTATTTCACCTTTAATCTCATCTGGAATTCCACAAACAGCTGCCTCCGCAATATCATTATGTGTCACTAAACTACTTTCAAGTTCTGCTGTCCCTATACGATGACCAGCAACCTTTATGATATCATCCGCACGACCAAGTAACCAAAAGTATCCGTCAGAATCCTTAATCGCATAATCGCCTGGATAGTATGTATCCTTAAACTTTGACCAGTAGACGTTTTTGTATTTTTCATCATCATTCCAAAGTGTTAAAAGCATTCCTGGCCATGGTTTTCTAATCACAAGATAACCTTTCTTATTTGGTGGTTGCTCATTGCCATTCTCATCTACTACTGAAATATCCGTACCAGGAATAGGTCTTGTTGTTGAGCCAGGTTTTAGTTGTATTGTTTCTATACCTGGTAGCGGAGATAACATCATTCCACCTGTTTCAGTCTGCCACCAAGTATCCACAATTGGACATACCGATTTTCCAATAGTCCTAAAGTACCAACGCCAAACTTCTGGGTTTATTGGTTCACCCACAGTTCCTAATAGTCGAAGGCTAGAAAGATCAAAAGAATTTGGAATTGAATCACCAAACTTCATAAACATTCTCAGTGCTGTTGGTGTAGTATAAAATATGGTTATGCCATATCTTTGAATCATCTCCCACATTCTTGATATTTCTGGATGGTCAGGAGCACCTTCATACATTACTTCAGTGGCACCATGAAGAAGTGGTCCATAAACAACATAACTGTGACCTGTAACCCATCCAATATCAGCTGTACAAAAAAACACATCTGAATTTTTTATATCAAATGCCCACTGAAATGTAGAGTACAGATGTGTTAGGTATCCACCTGTTCCATGTAGTACACCCTTTGGTTTTCCAGTTGTTCCAGAAGTATATAGAATGTAAAGCGGATGATTGCTATCTAGCTCCTCTGCCTTACACTCTTGGGGTGAATTTTTCATTAACTCATGCCAAAGAGTTTGCTTTGGTCCAAGTAATGGCTGTGCTTCTGTTCGTTTTAATACAATTATCTGCTCAACAAAATCAAGATCTTTAGTAGCTTCATCAGCAATTTCCTTCAGTCTTACGATGTTACCTTTACGAAACCCAACATCTGCCGTAACAACCACCTTAGACTTGGAATCATCTATTCTATCTCGCAATGAGATTGCGCTAAAACCAGAAAATACGACAGTATGTATGGCTCCAATTCTAGCACATGCTAGCATGGCAACTGGAAGCTCAGGTACCATAGGTAGATAAATCGTGACACGTTCACCTTTTTTTACTCCTAGTGATTTTAGAATATTGGCAAACTTACAGACATCAAGATATAGTTCCCTGTATGTGACAGTTCGTGTTTCCCCATTTTCGCCTTCCCATAAAATGGCAGGTTTGTGTGCTTTATCAATCTGATGTACATCTAACGTATTGTAAGACGCATTAATCTTTCCGCCAACAAACCATTTTGCAAATGGAGAATTCCAATCAAGAGTTTTTATCCATGATTTAAACCATGAAAGTTTCTTCGCTTGTTCATCCCAAAATGAGATAAAATCAGATTGTGCTTTAACTCTAGTTTGTGTGTCAAAATTATTTAAACCAATTTTATACTCTTTACTCATCTATTTTCAATTTGGATACACATTAGTTATTTCTAAATGTTAAAAATAACATAAAAGGTAAAATTTCTTACTAAGATTGTATTCTAGATAACCAATCTGGGTCAGACTCAGATTGATGTTTGGAATCATCTGCATCTTTAATTGATTCTTGAGTTGATGATTCCATATTCCCAACCGGTGGTTCTGGTAGAGTATTTTCTGGTTCAGAATCTATTGTCCCAGGAGTTATTGGTTCATTGTGATTTAATTCAGTTATGGTATGACCAGATGAATCAAGGTAAGAAACAGCTGATTCTTGTATCATTTCTTTCGGGGTCTTGATTACTTCTATACACTCCACTGAAAGATCGTCAAGACGTCCTTGGACATTCTTGATTTCATTCTTTTCATGTGATAAACGTTCAAGAAGATTGTTACAATGTTTCTGTATAGACTCGAATGTGAATTCTGATATTTCCTCACTCTTGAACTGAACTTTTGCATCAAATAAAATTATTTTAACTGACTTTGCTTGATTGTTTAATTCATCTATACGTGTTACAAGCTGGGTCTTAATTTTTGCTTCAGCATCATCTAAATTCATCAATTTTGATTTGTATGTTTCGTGAATTAATTCTGCATCAGATTTCATCTCATCGTTTTCTGATACTATAGTCATCAATGCTTTTAGGCGTCTAAGAGTCAAACCCTTTTCTCTCAAAACTTTTTGTGCTTCTAATCTCCAGTTAGGAATATAGATTACAACTTCACCCTGTAACACAAGTTGCTCAAATGAAATTTGCTTAAGTCCTTCAGAACCACAATCAACACCAACTGTCTGAATACTACCATCAATGTCAGTGAATGTACCAAGTATTTTTCCTATATCAGTTCCATACATGTCTCTGACTGGTTTACCGATTATAGATACCTCGTCCTTAGCCATATTCAATTGTTTTATGATACGTATAACCAAGAAGGTGTGAAAATCGTTACTTGTTTTGGTAAGAAGAAATTAACCAATTATGAAGCGTTAATATAGAAATTTTAAAATCATTAACCAATAAAGTGATATAATTGCTTGAAAAGGAAGAACTAAGCCAGATTCTGGCATTTGTTGCAAAAAGATGGACAGACTTGAGTCGTGACCCAGATAATAAAGCTGTTAAAACTCTGCCAGACACTTTTTGGATGAATTCAACTGGTGGTCCAGCCGGTAAAGGTAGATGGGTTACAACCCTATTGTACACTGAAAACGAAAATGACGCAAACAATTTCAAGGAGGTATTAATAAGATGGCATGCAAAATCCCAACGTGAAAAATCACCAGATTTGATTCAGATAAAAGGTGCAGAAGAAAAATCTGAAAATAAAAATTAGTGAAATAAACACGAATATTTTTTAGATTGATCTAATCGTGCTAGTCATTACGATATAATTTATTACACCATAATTGATTGTTAAACAATGACTGAAAAATTTTCATCTTCAGAAAGAAAAAAACTTTTAAAACATTTTTCTAATATTGATAGTTCAGTTTTTGTCATTACAACACCAAAACAGGTTGATCGAGGTGCACTCATGTCGAGATACAGCAGAACAGACAAAAATATGCGTAGAGTATTTCTTGATGAATTTCTAAAAAATCAAAATCGTGGAGAAGAATTTTACAAACGTGTTCTACTTGAATATGGTGATGATTCAGTTGCTGAATTAGGAAGTGCACAAATTGCTATTGAAGGATTGTCAAATATTGCTGTAAAAAAAATTGAGGATAGAAGAATTGGTCTGTCTTATCTAGAAAAATCTTCAAGGTATGTAGCTTGGGATAAAAAATTAAATGGTAAATACAAATTTTTCCGTGAGCCAATTTTAATGAAATCGCATTTTGCTGATAACTATTTGGAAGCATGTAATCTAGATTTCAACATATATTCAAAGAATGTTCAACCCATGTTAAAACTCATACGAGAAAATGATCCTATTGAAAATTATAAATTTAAATCGCAGGATGGTACAGAAAAAAAAATTTCTAAATTAAAAAATGAAAATGATATAAAATCAGCTAATATAATTTATCGTGCTGCAACAAAGGCAAAAGCACTGGATGTTTTACGTGGAATCTTACCGGCATCAACACTAACAAATGTTGGTATAACTGGAAATGGACGTGCGTTTGAATATCTTATAACAATTCTATTTAGCTCTAAATTAACTGAAGAAAAACAACTTGGTGTTAAAATTAAAAATGAACTTGATAAAATGATTAAATCATTTGTTAGTCGGTCAAATGACAAACATGGGAAGGCATTACAAAAATACTTTAACGATATTAAAAAAATTTCATATAACGCATCCAGAAATAATATTCGTGGTAAACCAATTCTTGGAAATAGTGTAAAATTAGTAGAATTCGAGCCTGAATTAAGATCAATGAACAGTATTATCACTGCATTAATTTTTGAACAATCTCCTAGCCTTTCGTTTGACCAAATTTTAAAAAATGTGAAAAAAATGGGTAAAAAATCAAAAATCAAGATCATTGAACATCTAATCAATGCAAGGCAAAATAGAAGACATAGACCTCCAAGATCCTTTGAAATGACTGCTTACACATTTGATCTACTAACAAACTTTGGGATGTTTAGAGACCTTCATAGACATAGAGCACTTACACTTGAAAGACAATTACTTACAACAGACCATGGTTTTGACATACCAAATGAAATTATAGAACTTGGAATCGAAAAAGACTTTGATGACTGTATGTACCTGACTAAATCTGTTTTTCAAAAAATGAGACGTAAATTTCCAGAACAGTCACAATATATTGTAAATTTTGCTTACAATTATCCATATTATATGCGCTATAATCTGCGAGAGGCAACACATCTAATTGAATTAAGAACAGTGCCACAGGGTCATGCAGACTACAGAAAAGTTGTGCAAGAAATGTATCGCTTGATTAACAAAAAACATCCGATATTATCAAAAATCATAAAATTTGTTGATCTGAATCAGTATGGTCTAGAAAGATTTGAATCAGAGAAACGTACAGAAGAAAAAAGAAAAAAAATTGAATAATAAAATTTCTAAAACAGATGATGAGTGGAAAGGTCAGCTGTCACCAGAGGAATATAATATATGTAGGAAAAAAAATACGGAGCCGCCATTCACGGGAATTTATTGGGATTGTAAAGATAATGGAACTTACAAATGTACTTGCTGTGGTTTAGAACTTTTTTCATCTGAAACAAAGTTTGATTCTGGAACTGGTTGGCCTAGCTTTTCTCAGGCATTAAATAATGATAACATCGAATTTGTGAAGGATATGAGTTATGGAATGTCAAGGACTGAAGTAAACTGTAAAAAATGTGGTTCACATTTAGGACATGTTTTTGATGATGGTCCACAGCCTACTAACCTCAGATATTGTATAAACTCGGTCTCTCTACGTTTAGATAAGTTAGACTAAATAATCCATTGAGAATTACTATACCATGCGAATAATACTTTGTGGATTTGGTGTTGTTGGTCAAAGCTTTGCCAAGCTATTAGAATCAAGATCTGAGGATTTGTATGCAAGATATGGTCTCAAGCCTAAGATTGTAGGGGTTTTCGATAAAACAGGTGGAGTTACTGATACATCTGGCTTAGATGTATCTAGATTAATTGATACAAAAAGAAAACACAATTCTGTAAAAAAATACTCCGAAAAAGAAAACAATTTTTCAGGATTAGATATGATTAACGGTTTAAATGCTGAGGTACTTGTTGAGACAACAGCAAGTAATTACAAAGATGCTGAACCTGGAATGACACATATCATAAATGCGATGAAACAGGGCTTACATGTTATATCTGTCAACAAGGGTCCTTTGGCACTTGCATTTCCTTCTTTATTAGAACTTGCTGAATACAATAATATTCTATTCCGTTTTAGTGGAACTGTAGGTGGTGGTACGCCTATTTTGGATTATGCAAAAAATAGTTTGGGAGGTGAACAGATAATCTCATTTGATGGTATACTAAATGGTACTACAAACTATATTCTAACTAACATGGCAAAAGGAATGTCATTTAATAACGCATTAAATGATGCCAAAAAAAGAGGCTATGTCGAAGCAGATGAATCACTTGATCTGGATGGTCTTGATGCTGCTGCCAAATTAGTTATTTTAGCTAACTGGATAATGGGAATGAAAGTAACTATGCCTGATATCAAGAGAACCGGTATTAGAAAAGTGAATGAAGAAGATATCAAAAGTGCTGCGTCAAAAAACTGTGCTGTAAAGTTGATTGCGTCATGTAACAAAGAATTAGTTGTTGGACCAAAGGAAATTCCAGTTAATGATCCATTATGTGTAAGTGGAACTTTAAACGCAATTTCATTTACATCTGAACATTCAGGAACTCAAACTGTAATTGGTCGTGGTGCTGGAGGAATAGAGACCGCTAGCTCAATTTTACGAGATTTGATTAACATAAGAAATGAGATTGCAAAAATTTGAAGTCTAATCTAATATCTAAAAGTGAAACTGCTCAAATACTCTCGCAAATAAGAGCACAGTGGAAAATACAGCCTCCAAAACTAAAGAATGTTAAATTTCATCATATAGATGACAAGGGTATAATAATCACCGGTATAGGATTGACCGCGTTAAAGATTGGTGAAGATATTATGCCATTTTTGGATGATACAACAATGCTTGAAAAATTTCCAAACGTAATGGTAGACATGGGCGCGGTAAAATTCATCTGTAAGGGAGCTAATGTAATGAGACCTGGTATTACAAAATTTTCTGATTTTGATGTGGATGATATAGTTTGTGTTATTGAAGAGTCACATCATAAATTTTTAGCGGTTGGAAAGGCAAAGATGTCAAGCAAGCAGATAAACGAGATTGCGAAGGGTGAGGCAATAAAAAACTTGCATTATATTTCAGATGAATTCTGGGAAACCAGAAAAGAGATAAAGTGTTAATTGACGTTTTTAGTAGTTTCCTTGACACCATTCTTGTCTATTACTAAAACATCTATGTTATCGCCACTTGCCGAGTCCCTCATAATAGCAGCTCGGATGGATTTCACAGCAAGATCAGTGGCTTCCGCTTCATTTAGTTCCTTTTTGTATTGCTGATCCAAAATACCTAATGCCATTTCTGCACCAGTACCAACAGCTGCATAATCATCAGGTAAAACTGAACCAAGTGGATCTAATGTAAATATAACTGGACTACCAACTAAACCTCCTACTATAACCTGTGTCAATAATGGGAAAAACCTTCGTTCATACATCATATTTGACATCATCTTTGCAATTGTGTTTGGTGGCACATCTCGCTTAATCTCCATTTTTCTAATTTTAGCCAGTGCTGAAACTTGCAATGAAAGAATTTGCATGTCAGCAACTAATCCAGCACATGCTGCTCCAACATGAGGCGTAATAACAAATGTCTTTTTAGTGGTTTTGCTAACTACAAAATTTCCATAAGCAATTCTGCGTTCGCTCGCAAGAACTAGACCACCATTATATGTAATACCAACAGCTGTTGCACCTGGCATATACATTGCTGTCATAGATCAAGTGGATTTAGAGGAGAATAAAAGTTATTGCGATAACGTTTTTACAAAATATTAGTTAGATCTAGCAAAATTATCCAAGATAAGACACATACATTTCGTGGTCTTTTTTAGTAGATCAATACGCGTAAACTCGTTAGGGGAATGGATCTGGGAAAACACATATGTTGAGCCAACAGCAATAGCTGGTGCCTTTAGGATATGTGTAAATACATGCATTGGACCAGTTCCTGCGCTAGATACACTTAGTAGATATTTACCGAAAGAGTTTCGTGCAGCTAATGTGACATTGGAAACAAACGGATGTTTAGGATTAGTTCTTGCAGGAGCTTCGCCGTGATATACCTTAATCTTAATGTCACCAAATCCCTTTGCTTTTAGATGACGTTTTAATCTCACAGCTTGTTTTTTTGGATTCATGTTAGGCACTAACCTAAAATCAATTTTTACGCGTGCCTCTGCTGGTAGTACAGTTTTTGCTCCTTGACCATAATATCCTGAAACTATTCCAGCTATATTGCATGTTGGTTCACCTGCCAGAGATTTTTTAATTTCAATACCAGTCTTCTTTCCTAAAAACTCTTTAATTCCATATTCTTTTTTGAATTCTTTCTCATCAAATGGTAAAGCTTTTAAAATTTTAATATCTGATTTGCTAAGTTGTACTACTTCATTATACCAATTTTTTATCAAAATTTTTCCTGAAGAATCACGAATTGTTTTCAGGGCTTCTATTAAACGCCAAACAGGATTTTTGATCAAAACAGCAAGGCTTGAGTGGGAATCCATATATGATTCTCTTAATGATAGCTCAACGTACAGTAAACCCTTCATTCCAAGATCTATAATTGGTCTATTTTTACTATCAACATGACCAAATTCCCATATTATACCATCGCATGAAAATTTCTTTCTATATTTTTTTAAATATTCTTCAATGTGCGCGCTTCCAGTTTCCTCCTCTCCCTCTATAACAAATTTTACATTACATGGAACATCTCCAGTCACTTTTAGAAATGATGCGACAGACCTTATTCGCGTAATTAATTCGCCCTTATCATCAGATGAACCCCTGCCATAGATTTTGTTTCCTTTTATCTTTCCGCTAAATGGATCATCATCCCAAAGTTCAACTGGGTCAACAGGTTGTACGTCATAATGGTTGTAAAACAATAAGGTTTTGTTTGGATTTTTCTTTGATTTTACCTCACCATATACAATGGGTGGATAATCCTTCATGCTCAAGATTTCTGCGTTTATGCCAGATTTTTTTAATGTGTTTTTGACAAGATTAGCACATTTTTTTATTCCCTGATTTTTGGCAGAAACACTTGGTTGCCGTATTAATGCACAAAGATCTTTGATAAGTACAGTCATGTCTTTGTCAACACACTGCAGAATTTTTTTGGTACTCATTTTATTTTATCAAATGATTTCATAACATCTGGTAAATTATCTAGTAAATCAGTTGCTGTCATGTGATGCCCAAGTTTCTTTTGTGTCATCTTACCAGCAAGACCATTAAAGTACGCACTAATTACGGCAGATTCTAGTGTATTTCTATTATGTGCAAGCATTCCAGCTATAATACCTGAAAGAATATCGCCTGTCCCGCCAACCGTCATTGCAGAAGTATTTGTTGGGTTGAGATATGTTTTTGCGCCGTTAGAAATTATGTCAGTTGGACCCTTTAGAAGAATCGTAACAGAATGTTCTTTTGCAAATTTTTCAACTAATGTAATACGCGCCTTTTTTGACTCTGGTGGCGTCTCTCCAAACATCTTTTTGAACTCACCTGCATGTGGAGTGACAACTACATTTTTCCCAGACAAAAGTGGAAGAATGTAATTTACCAATGCAGTAGCATCAAGTGAAAGCCTAACATCTCTATCAAGTAATGATTTAACCAGAAGCTTTAATGCCTCAGGATCCTGAATTGAAAGACCCATGCCTATAGTAGCAGAATCTAGATCATTAGGTATTTGACCCAGTAATTTGTTAACCGCACCACGAGTGAGTTTTGAGTCAACCAATGGAATTACAATAAGATTGGGTGAAACGGCACGAGTAGACTGCACATTGATTTTTGGAACGCATGTGTAAACCAGATCAGCACCTGTTCTTAATGCAGCAAGAGATGCTAAGGCAGGTGCGCCATGATAGATATAGCTTCCACCAAGAACAAGGACTTTACCATTGTCTCCCTTTCTTGAAGATGATTTTCGTACAGGTACGAATTTTTTTACCAGTTTTGGTGTTATAGCGTTTGACAATATACACACTTACTTTTT
>LUMJ01000454.1_pt1 | contig 11020 bp, 9 predicted proteins | sample 729631 | NCBI WGS metagenome assembly LUMJ01 (sample SAMN03860266, study PRJNA289734) | marine metagenome | biome: seawater column; feature: ocean; material: water; isolation source: Red Sea water column Station 22 - depth 500m | place: Saudi Arabia: Red Sea | collected 2011-10-15 | depth 500 m | reverse complement strand
GCAATTCGAAAGTGGTTCAAGAATTGGAGGGAGCCTTCCGGGGGGCCGGCTGGAATGTGATTAAAGTGATCTGGGGCGAGGACTGGGATCAATTTTTAGATGGTGATCATGGCGACCTACTTCTAAAACGACTGGAAGAAGTGGTGGATGGTGACTTGCTGAAATATGTGGTGGAAGGCGGCGCTTATATCCGGGAACACTTTTACGGAAAATATCCGGAACTGCTGAAAATGGTGGAACATATTTCCGATAAAAAATTAGCTAGATTGCGATTGGGCGGCCATGATCCATTGAAAATTTTCGCTGCTTATAATGAAGCAGTGAATTTTAAAGGGAAACCAACAGTGATTTTGGCACGAACCATCAAAGGTTATGGTTTGGGTGAAGCAGGCGAGGGACGAAACATTACCCACAACCAGAAAAAGTTAAACCGAGAAGAACTTCTGTATTTCCGCGATCGGTTTAATGTTCCCCTTACCGACGAGGAAGCCATGAAAGCGCCCTTTTATAAATTTGACCCATCAAGCGAAGAGTACAAATATCTACAAGAACGCAGAGCGGAGTTGGGCGGCCCGCTCCCCATCCGCACAAATCAATCCACACCGCTGGACCTGCCGAATATTTCAATTTTCCAGGAGCTGTTGGATGGTACAGGCGACAGGGAAATATCCACCACCATGGCGTTTGTCCGATTGATAACCATCCTGACGAAGGATAAAACTGTCGGTAAAAATATCGTTCCCATTATTCCCGATGAAGCGCGCACTTTTGGGATGGATCCCTTGTTCCGGCAACTGGGTATCTATGCCCACAAAGGGCAACTCTATGATCCTGTAGATTCAGACCAATTTCTCTTTTACAAAGAAGTTAAAAATGGCCAAATTTTGGAAGAGGGCATCAATGAAGCCGGCGCCATTTCTTCATTCATTGCAGCGGGGATGAGTTACAGCAACCACGGCATTCACATGATTCCTTTCTACATTTATTATTCCATGTTTGGGTTCCAGCGAGTGTGGGATTTTATTTGGGCAGCCGGAGATATGCGCGCACGGGGATTTTTGTTTGGTGGTACTGCGGGACGCACCACGCTGAATGGCGAAGGGCTTCAGCACCAGGATGGGCACAGTCATTTAGCTGCGGCGGCAACCCCAAACATTAAAGCCTACGATTTAGCCTATACCTATGAGATTGCAACTATTATTCATCACGGGATGAAGGAAATGGTCCAGGACAATAAAGATGTCGTTTATTATCTCACGTTGGAAAATGAGAATTATGTGCATCCGCCTATGCCGGCGGATGTGGCCGATGATATTATTAAAGGGCTTTATAAAATTCATACCACGGAGAAGCCGGTGATCCGTTTGCTTGGCAGCGGCCCCCTCATGGGGGAAGTTTTGGCAGCGGCAGAATTGTTGAAACAAGATTGGGGCATCGAGCCGGGGATTTGGAATGTCACCAGTTTCAGTGAATTAAGACGAGATGCGGAAGAGGTGGATAGGTGGAATTTGATCCATCCCGATCAGGAGCCAAAACAATCCCATTTGGAGCGTAAATTGAGCAAACATCGTGTACCAACCGTTGTATCCTCGGATTATGTGAAAATGGTTTCAGAGCAAATCGGCCCCCATGTTCCTGGCCCTTATTATGCATTGGGAACGGATGGATTTGGCCGTAGCGATACCCGGGAAAATCTTCGCCATTTTTTCGAAGTGGATCGTTATTATATCGTTCTCACAGCCATCCGCGCTTTAGCGCTGGATGGGAAAATGGATATGTCCAAAGCGGATGAAGTCATGAAAAAATATAATATAGACCCGGAGAAACCGAGTCCCATCACAGTTTAGGATGAACCATGATTAAAGAAATTATTCTACCGGATTTGGGTGAAGGCATCGAAGGCGCTGAAGTCAGTGAAGTGTCCGTTACTTCCGGTGATACTGTTTCCCCTGATGATACTATTCTTGTTTTAGAATCGGATAAAGCATCCATGGAAATTCCTGCTGAAGTTAGTGGAATAGTTAAAGACATATTGGTGGCTGCAGGAGATGAATTAAAAACAGGCCACCTTTTGATGAAAATAGAAGTGTCTGACACAAACGGTGAGGATGGTGAACCGGAAACCGCCGTGGAAGAAGAAATCGAACCAACCGCCGATCTAGAACCAGAAATATCAGAAACGACCCCAATCCCGGCATTAGAAGATAGTGGGTCAATGGATCATGTGTTTGCTTCCCCCGGTGTCCGCCGCTTGGCTCGGGAATTAGGAATTAATCTCCAAACGATTCAAGGTACGGGCCTGAAGGGACGTATTACAAAAGACGATCTTAATGCCTATATCAAACTTCAGATGGCCATGTCCTCCGGAACGTTGCCTGCACCACAACCGGAAATTGATTTTTCACAATGGGGAGACATTGAAGTTCAAAAACTCACTCGCATCAAACGTATCACCGGCGAGCGCCTCCAACAGGCTTGGCAGTCGATTCCACATGTAACGCAATTTGATGAAGCAAATATCACAGAACTGGATGCTTTACGAAAAGAAATGAAAACAGCCAGCGCTGATAAAAATATTAAAGTCACCTTTCTGCCCTTTTTAATGAAAGCCACCGCCGCGGTATTAAAGGAAATGCCCGAGTTCAACAGTTCCCTAGACCATACAGGTCAAAATTTAGTTTTAAAAAATTATTATCATTTAGGCATCGCTGTAGATACACCGAGCGGGCTTACAGTTCCTGTGGTAAGAGATGTGGATCAAAAATCCATTTATGAACTTTCAGAGGAACTCATGGACCTAAGCACACGAGCAAGAGATAAAAAATTAAAACCGGACGAAATGAAAGGCGGAACATTCACGATCTCAAGCTTGGGTGGCATCGGAGGCGCTTTTTTTACACCTATCGTAAATCCACCCGAAGTTGCTATTCTGGGCGTTTCGCAAAGCGCATGGAAACAAGTTTTTGATAAATCGTCTGGAGAGTTCTCAGCAAGGCTTATAATGCCTTTTTCTTTGTCGTATGATCATCGGGTGATTGATGGCGCTGCCGCCGCTGCGTTTACATCAAAGTTTGCAACAACGCTCACAGATTTAGATCTTTTTAAAGGCTAACGCCAATGGGAGAGTCTAAAAAAATAGAGATTGTAGTCATCGGCGCTGGTCCTGGCGGGTATGCTGCAGCCTTTCGGGCTGCTGACCTTGGGAAACAAGTTTTACTCATTGACCGAGATTCAGAATTGGGTGGCGTATGTCTGAATCGCGGTTGTATCCCCTCCAAAGCATTGCTTCATATTTCCAAGGTCATGGATGAGGCAAGTCATCTTAAAAAAATGGGCGTGACCTATGGCGAACCGGAGATTGATATTAATCAAATTCGGGCCCACAAAAACAAGATTGTGTCTCTGTTAAATGGTGGCATTGCCCAAATGGCGAAAGCCAGAAAAGTGGAAACCCTTCAAGGTTTGGCTTCCTTTATATCCGATTCAGAATTAATTGTTCAAACGGATTCCGGTGATGTAGCGGTGACATTTGACCAATGCATTATCGCCGGCGGTTCCACGTCGGCTATGATTCCGGGTGTACCTGCAGATCATCCATCTGTCTTGACTTCACGTACAGCGCTGGATTTGGAAGATATTCCTGAAAGATTATTAGTCATCGGTGGCGGAGTCATTGGCTTGGAATTGGGACAAGTATATGCAGTCTTGGGCTCTCAAGTTTCTGTAGTGGAATTTTTACCCAATTTGCTTCCCGGAACTGATGCGGATTTAATGAAGCCGCTCCAACGAAAATTGAAAAAACAATTCGAGTCTATTCTGATTTCTTCCAAGGTCACAAAAGTTGAGCCCAATGAAGATGATACTTTAACCATTACCGTTGAGAATGAAAAAGGAATCTCAACAGACAATTTTAATAAAGTATTAGTGTCGGTGGGACGTAAACCCAATACCGGTTTGTTGAATTTAGAGGCCACAGGTGTTCATGTAAATAAACGAGGGTTCATTGATGTAGATGTGTATCAACGAACATCAGTAAAAAACATTTTTGCAATTGGCGATATTGTAGGGGACCCCATGTTGGCTCACAAAGCAGCCCACGAGGGAAAAGTCGCCGCTGAAGTGGCTTGCGGTTATCCCGCAGCATTTGATGTGCGGGCAATCCCATCGGTGGTGTATACGGATCCGGAAGTGGCTTGGGCCGGACTTACAGAAACAGAAGCGAAGGAAAACGAAGTGCCTTACGAAAAAGGTGAATTCCCTTGGGTTGCCAGCGGGAAGGCCATTGCCATGGGCGCGAACCAAGGTAAAACAAAAATTTTGTTCGATCCGGAATCCAAGCAGGTTTTGGGTGTTGGCATTGTTGGCCCCGGTGCCGGCGATATGATATCCGAAGGAATGTTGGCCATTGAGATGGGCGCTGATGCAGAAGATATCGGCCTCACTGTTCACCCCCACCCCACCCTGGGAGAAACTTTTGCTATGGCCGCAGAGGTATTTGAAGGCACCATTACGGATTTATATGTCCCCAAAAAATAACGAACCCCATGACGGGTTTGACTTTGTTAAATCCTCTGGCGGCATTGAAGAATACACACTAAAGAAAAACAACCTAACCATTTTGGTTTTAGAAGACCGGTCCGCGCCGGTAGCCACATTTATGGTCACCTACCACGTGGGTTCTCGAAATGAAGCCATAGGACACACGGGCGCCACACACCTTTTAGAACACCTCATGTTCAAAGGTTCTAGAAACTTTAACAAAGAAAAGGGGACGGCAATTTGGACAGAGCTCCAAAACCTTGGCGCTCAAATCAACGCCACCACGTGGAACGACCGAACCAATTACTTTGAAGTCGTTCCCAGCGAGCACCTTGAGCGCGCAATTGCTATAGAGTCTGATCGCATGCGATATGCTTTTTTAAGAGACGAGGATAGACAGCCCGAAATGACAGTTGTTCGGAATGAGTATGAGCGCGGCGAAAATAGCCCCTTTGATGTTTTAGATAAAAATATCTGGGCCACAGCCTATCAAGCCCACCCCTATCACCACTCCACAATTGGGTGGCGCTCCGACATTGAAAACGTTTCTACAGAACGGCTTCAGGAGTTTTATCACACATACTATTGGCCCAACAACGCAACAGCAACAGTCATCGGAGACTTTGATAAAAAAGAGGCGCTGAGTTTAATAAAAAAATACTTTGGCGAACATACTGCCTGCGAAAATAAAATTCCTGAAATGTACACAGAAGAGCCAGCGCAGGAAGGGCCAAGACGAACAACGGTAAAGCGAATTGGGCAAACCAGTATTGTGGGGGTTGCCCATAAAACGCCAAAAGGGCTTCACCGCGACACCTACAGCTTTCAACTTTTGGGCAAGATTCTCGCAGATGGGAAGACCAGCCGATTTCATAAAAAAATTATAGATCAAGGGTTGGCAACCTCAATCTTTATGTATGATTTTCCCTTTAAAGACAATGGTCTATTTATTACATATGCGTTTTTGACGCCGGGGGTTGAGCACCATAGGGTAGAAGAAATTATTTTAAATGAATATGAAGACACCATCAAGAACGGCGTTTCTTCAAGTGAACTCAATCGCGCAAAAGCCCAAATGCGCGCATCTGTGGCATATAGTCGGGATGGTTCTTATGCTGTTGCCAGCGCTCTAAACGAAGCCATTGCAATTGGTGATTGGACATTTTATACAACATTTATGGATAATATTGAATCCGTTTCTGGTTCAGATATTCAAGAGGCCGCTAAAACATATCTTAAAGAAAACCAATCAACGGTGGGCTATTTTATTGCTCTGGATCCAAAATAATTATGGACAATTTTAAAGATCGGGTAAAACAAAGCACACCCATTGAGGGCCTTTCTTCATATGTAATGAAAACGGGCGCGAAGGATATCGTTACTCTTTCGGGCAGTTTTTTGGGGGGCGCTCTATATAGCCAAAGTCACAAAGAACAAGCAGCCACCATTACCGCCTCTATGTTGGACAAGGGAACCGAAAAGAAAGATAAATATGAGATTAGCGATCAACTGGAATCGGTTGGGGCAGAAATTCATTTTGTGTCTAACCGGCATCACACACACTTTTCAGCGCATTGTTTAAAAGACTATCTCAATACGGTTATTGCTCTTTTGGTTGAGCAGTTGCGCGCCCCAAGTTTTCCGGAGAAGGAATTATCAACGCTAAAAACAAGAGTAGTTGGCAACCTTACCCGGGCGAAAGAAGACACAAAAAAATTGGCATCTATTGGTTTGCTGCAGACACTTTACCCGGAGGATCATCCGAACCATCGAGTTTCTTTGGATCATACCATAAACAGCGTGGAAAAGCTAACCCGGTCGGATATTGTCGATTTTTATAACAAACGATACGGGTTGGGAAGCATAAATATTGTAGCGACCGGGGATGTTGACGCAAACGGGCTAGAGGATTGCATCACAAATGAATTTGACGGATGGGTAACCCAGAACACAGGGCCGCTACCAATAAGATGTAAGGCGAATGAAAGTAAACGAGAAGATAAAACCATCCACGTTCCAGACAAGACCAGCGCGGATTTATACATAGGACAGCCCATTGGCATTGATAGAGACCATGAGGATTATTATGCACTTATGATGGGTGTATATATTTTAGGGGGCAACTTTTCCGCCCGCCTTATGCAAACTGTAAGAGACCAACAGGGGCTTACTTATGGGATTGGCTCTTCAGTTTCCGGTGTAGGGTTTGGCGCAGATGGATACTGGAGCACTTGGGGCACTTTTGCCCCCGATGCTATATCCAAAGGTAAAAAAGCAACGATAGAACAAATTGAACAATGGTATAAATCTGGTGTAACCGAAGAAGAACTTTCGGCGAAAAAAACAACAATTACGGGCGCCTATAAGGTGGGAATGGATACAACCGGTGGTCTTACGACACAAATATTGACTAACGCCGAGCGAGGAAGAGCTATCGACCATCTTGATATTTATCCCGACATAATAAACAGCCTGTCTCTAGATAAAGTGAATGGGGCCATTAAATCTTATATTAACCCAGACCGATTGGTAACAGTTGCTGCTGGCACATTTGAATAACAATTCGTGGATGTAATATTAATTGCCGCCGGAACGCAGGACGGCTTCATTGCTCGCCACAAAGGCGAGACGGTCACTTGGTCGAAAGACCTTCACTTGTTTAAAGAACAAACCATGGGATTCCCCGTGATTATGGGATCGAACACGTTTAACTGTATTCAAAAAGTACTTACGGGTAGGGATATAATTGTTGTCCACCGTAACGACAACCCGGGGGAAATTTTGAAAAAATTAAATTCCGAAAAATGTTTTATTGCCGGTGGCGGAAAAACAAACGCGAGATTTTTTGAATATCTGACTCACGTTTATCTTACACCCCATCCTTTGATTTTTGGGGAGGGCATACCGCTTTTTTCTGATTCAGTTAAAGAGATGGAATTGGTTTTAGAGAAAAAGATTCCTGTTTTGCCAGGCGCAGGAATTGATCAATATCAATATAAAATAAAATAGATATACTATCGAGGGGGTCGCTATCTTTTCGCCCGTTTCGCTTTTACGACTGCTGCCTTTATTTTTCCTCGGATGACCCTATCATCTAAGGCGTTGATTTCATCCATGCTACCATTAACGCCCGCATCCACGAGGCGTGCAATCATATCTTCTTCAGACTCTTCGCCAGATGAGGTCGGCGCTTCAACTGCCGGCGCCGCTTCAGGCGCAGCTGAAACTTCTGGCATGGCGGGACGGTCAACCGATCCCCGTTTGATTTTAACCATCATTGCCTTGGCTTTGCCTCGGGTGGGTTTATCGGTGATTGCATTAATAGGCTCATCGTCGCCATCGAGGGCCTTGTTTACAACAAAGGCAATTAAGTCTTCAGGATTTGAAAATGAGGGCAACCCACCACCACTGCTTTCTGTTGGGTTTGAAGCAGCGGGGGGTCCCTCAACAGGTTCTTCTGAAAGCGCCTTTACCAAATGATCGGGCATCACATTGCCTTTTCGTTTGGATTGGATCAACATGGCTTTTGCCATACCCCGCGTGGGTTTATCTGGGATGGCATGAACCAAATCCATATTGCCATCTAAACCCGCTTGTACGGCGCGGGCGATAATTGCTTCTCGGCTATACTGTGGCCCTGATGCCTGTTCTGCTGATTGATTTTGATCGTCTTCGAGCACTTCTTCAGGAATAAAGTATCCCAGATTATCTAAAATTTTGGATTTACTGGTGGTAAAACCCCACAAGGTCATCCATGAAAATAAACCGCGGCTTGTTCGGCGGCAGGTGACCTCTGTGCCCTCTGGCGACGGAGTGAGATTAAAAACAACCGTTTCTTTATGAAAGGGGTTAAAGCGCATTTTTAATGCAAATTGTTTTTGATCTTCAACGGATGTGATTTGTCCACGAAAGGCTGGGGACAAGCTGAACGGTCGGATTCGAATGGCGGCGCCAGGAGCGCAATCAAATTGTTCGAAGGAATACCTATGAACATAGCGATCAGCTTGAACCACGGGTAAAACACGCAGTATGCCGGGGAACCAAAAATTATAATCAGAAAGTTTTGTAATGGCATTCCACACCATTTTAGGTTTGGCACTATAATTGTGCTTTACAATCGTTTCAGCAGCGAAGGGCTGGAGATAAGTAGATATCTGGCTGGTGATCACCTGATCCCGGCTAGCGTCTATAATAAACATGATTACCACAATAAAAAATGCGGCAATGGCTATAGTCATAATCATTCTATAAGTTCCAAAATTAAGACGAGATTTTACATATGATAATAGGAATATCTGAAGCCTTTGATTTAGAGAAGAAGCGAGAGGGCAATATCAATTCTTTTTCAATAGCATATCGAGCTAAGTCGGCCAAATCATATTTTTTTAGTTATTTTCAGATATTTTGTTGATTAACCCTATATGCTATAAGTCAGAAGCCCTATTTTGATTGCTCGAAATGGGGCTTTTTTGTTTTTGGATCTAAAGTCTGTTTAAATTAAAAGCACATGAAAGATCTGTCTGAGAATAAAACGCCGTTGATGAGCCACCGGGGAGTTAAGTCAGCCTATCCTGAAAACACCCTAGGGGCATATAATGATGCAATAAAGGCGGGATTTGAGGCGATCGAATTGGATGTGGTAATGTCCAAAAATAAAACGCTTTACTGTTCTCACAACCACGATTTGGAGCGAGAAACAGACGGGTTTGGATATATTCCCGATCTCAGTGACGCAGAGATTGACTCCTGTTTGGCCATTCACCCAATCACGGGCAGAAAAGAAAAGATTCCACGATTAGAAGATATATTAAAAAAATTGCCCAATAAGATGTATTTAAATATAGAAATTAAATCAAGAACACTTTTCGAATTTGCCGTTGCAGCCCGAACAGTCAATCTTATTAAAATGCACAATCGAGAGCGTAAATCAATGATATCTAGTTTTAATCCATTAATATTGCGCGCGATCCGGCTGTTAAGTCGAAATATAAAAACAGGATTTTTAATCAAATCATTATCCCCACTCCGCCTATATCAACTATCTGGTGCGGAGAATATTCATCCCCGGGCGGATCTAATAAATAAAGGGCTATTGGATTATTGCAATAAAAGACAAATTAAAATTATCCCATGGACGGTGAACACATCCCCGGCTAGAGACTATATCCTCACCCAACGTATAGGCGAGATGATTTCAGATGAAAAGCGCCTGCTATCTATTGGGACTTAATGCTGATTACGCCACCCATATTATTCGTACCAAACATGGTGGTGGCCTCACTTGGGGATAAATATCGGATTTCTTTAATAGAGCTAATGGACACCCTATCTAATGCCTCCACACTCCCCATGGGGATATTATTCATATATACTTGGGGGTCGATGCCTTTGCCTCGGAGCCAAAAAGGTCGGGCTAACGCCACAATGTCCCGGGCGGTGGTGGCGCCAGTAATGGTTTGTATTTCTTCATAAGAAATGAAACCTCTAGGCTTTGAGGGCTTACGCTCAACGCCATTGGAGGCGCATCCAGCAAGAAGAAAGAGGCCAATGAGAAGAACTAGTTTTGTTTTCATAGAATATTTCGGAAGTTTATTATCAGAATGTAATATCAAAACTGAAGATTAAGGAAATGCTTTCATATGAAGAAAATGGATGTAGTTGCCTTCAAGGCAAAGCAGGACATAGAAGAAAAATATATATTATTGGATGTACGAGAGCCCCATGAGGTGACATTTGCCAAGGTTGATCCCCACGTCCACATTCCCATGGGGGCGATTCCAATTCGTTATGAAGAATTAGATAAAGAAATACCCATTGTGGTCATGTGTCACAGCGGTGTGCGGTCTGCGCAGGTTTGCCAATTTTTAGAACCCCGGGGTTTTGATGTAACAAATCTAGAGGGGGGAATTGACGCCTGGTCACAACTGGTGGATCCGAAGGTGCCTCGCTACTAATGTTTAAAACAGCGGGTGCCGGTGAAGATCATGGCGATGCCATATTCGTCGCAGGCGTCGATTACTTCCTGATCTCGAACCGACCCACCGGGCTGAACCACCAACACAATTCCTGAATTTTTGATGGCGTCAATACTGTCCCGAAATGGGAAAAATGCGTCGGACGCCAGCACACCGCCTTTCACATTGTCGCCGCCTTTTCTCAATGCCATGTGGACCGCATCCACGCGACTCACCTGTCCTGCGCCGAGCCCAACTGTAGTGTTATCTTTTGCGATAAGAATGCCGTTTGATTTAGCGTGGCGAAGCACCTTCCACGTAAATAAAGCGGTTTCAATTTCTGTTTTAGAAGGTTGTGTTTTAGTTACGGTGTTCAGGTGATCGCGTGTTAAAGTGTAATTGTCAACATCTTGAACCAACAGCCCACCGTCCACGTTTCGAACCTCCATTTTCTGCGTTCGTTTACCGAATTGGCCAATTTCAAGTACACGCAGGTTTTTCTTTTTTTTGAAAATGTCCAGCGCTTC
>LUMJ01000712.1_pt2 | contig 11032 bp, 13 predicted proteins | sample 729631 | NCBI WGS metagenome assembly LUMJ01 (sample SAMN03860266, study PRJNA289734) | marine metagenome | biome: seawater column; feature: ocean; material: water; isolation source: Red Sea water column Station 22 - depth 500m | place: Saudi Arabia: Red Sea | collected 2011-10-15 | depth 500 m | reverse complement strand
ATTATAGTTAAGAGCAGATGCTTTATTTGTAAAAATTACCTCATCTTGTTTTGGTTTTGGTTCATCAATATCCTCAACTTTTAGAATTTTAGCATAATCATCATCAGGTGCATATTCACGGTATACAACAGCCTTCATGAATATTGTCGCCTTTTTACCCTTAATTATATTTTCTTGAGATCAGACTCTATTAATCTTAAAATCACGTTTAGGCTGCTGGATCGATAACAATATTTGTTTTAGCTGCTCATCAGATATTTGTCCACTCATTTTACCTTGTGATGCTAAGTTAACAAGATAAGTTTCTACGAGGTTAGCCAAATCAGGTTTTACCATCCTTATATTATTCAGCCTTGATCTAGCATCCGGTGACAAGAGCTGTTTTAGCATTTGTTCCTTTTGTGCTTTTAGCTCAGAATTTTTTTCTTGAGAAATATTTTTTTCATCATCCGGATTAGGATAGCTCATGATATCACTATCTGTAAATACTCAAACGTGGTTCTTCCGCGATTTTTTCTTTTAGTATTTCAGTGGCTAGTCTGTCTAGTTTTTTTACACCTTGTTTTGTTAATATACGACCCTTTTTCTGAACTTTTTCAATATAGCCTAGTTTTTCTAGTGCATGAACTGCATTTCTTATAATAGCACCACTAGCATCTCTATGATGTGCGGCGCCATATCCAACTGGCTTAGCACCACCATACATTGAACGTAGTTCATTAATGGATAGTGGACCGTGAAGGTAAGTCTTTCTTAAGATTGAAGCACATCTTACGTGCCACCAACCTGAATTTTGTGGAGGTTTTTCTGCATGAGAGCCAGTCTTAACAAACGATGCCCAATCTGGAACAGAAATGTCTTCATTTTTCAAAATTTCAGTCAGTCTGCTAATAAAAATATCAGCTGGTACATCAAAAACTTTTGCCATTAGATGTCAAACTTGTAAATCGTCTTATAAATCATTGAGCTATTACTTTACGATATGTACTCTCACAAAAGTTACATGTTATTCGAATTGATTTGAGATGAGTGCGTCCAAGCCTTATCCTTGAATTTATACCAGGTGCGATAAAATTTTTACATTGTTTACAAAAATTCATTCTTAATTCATAGGGCATTTTTATTCTATGATGGGTACTAATTCTTCTTGCTAGACTAGCTTGTCTTTGAGCTAAAACTGGATTTGACCTAGCATTGGAAATTGCTGTGTTAATGAGTATATACATGCGTTCAAGTGCAATTTTTTTTTTTGCTTGTTTCATGATCTTAGATTGCAAATTTTTCCGCTACTTAAAAATGGTTTTTTCATATTCATAAAGAATTCTTGCAGTTACAATGTGTGATTCCAAAGATTCTGAATCAATACTAACTAGTTGATCTATTTTACTAACAGTAGAGTCAGAAAAATGAGATTTTTGAAATCCTCCTATTACAATACACGAATTCTTGGATAGATGATTTGCAACATCGCAAAAAGAGCTAGGCTTCCCTACACTGGATAAACCAATCACGTTCTTTGGATTTATCTCTTCTATTAGTTTTGAAAAATTCATATCATTTATTTCAAGTAATTTTTTCCCATCTGATTCTATTTTTTTTTCATAAAATAACTTTTCAATTAAACCTGCGAATCTATGAAAAGATTTTGGTAGATGTATGTCGTCACCAACTTTGATTACTTTATCATTTAAGGTATGAATGTAAATTGAAAGTTTTTTTTCAAAATATAGTGGAATACTGCAGGCCTCTAGCAGGCTAAAATGCACAATGTCCGGTCTTCCTCTTTTATTTTCATTTTGAATTCCTTTCATTGCAGCATAATGCCAAGAATTGTCAAGTAGTATATTTGATGGCAACTTTCCAAGTTTTTTGCTATGAGATATTACCGATGAGTGATTTTGAATTTCCTTTGGTATCATCTCCAATGAAGATTCAGCCAGTATAAGTGATAGATTGCTCATTAAATGATAGGTTTCAAAAAGCAAGTAAAAAGTTGTGTCTTATCCTGATGTACATCCACTATATCCACAGTCAATGCAAATATTACATCCTTCAGCAAAAATAAGCTTGTTCTTACATACAGGACACAAAGTTTCTTCTTTTTCTTCTTCCATAACAGTTTGTGTTGGGCTTTGTGCATCTTCTAGTTTAGTAGCTGATAATGCATTATCAATTTGAGATTTTATGTATGAATTTTTGATATTGTTTGAAATATAATTTGTAAGATAATCATTGATTGTCTTAGCAATTGCATTTGAAATCCAATCTTGCCATACAGCTTGTGCTAGGAGATGATCAGACCAATGTATGTCCATTGCTGTGACAAATATATTTTGAATCCAATCTGGAATTTCAGGTATTCCTTTAACAGAACCATAATTATCTGCTACCTTTGCAAGTAGTTCCTCACTGTACAGATTATTTTCTTTTAATACTTCTTCAAAGATTTTATTTGTGTAAAAGAACCTGCCTACTGTAACTCTCTTTTCAAAAACTAATGCAAAGTTTGGTTCCATTCCGTTGGAACAATCTGCTAACATAGATAGTGTACCAGTAGGAGCTACTGTTGTAGTTAAGACGTTTCTAATACCATATTTTTTGATCTTTGTGATAAGAGCATCCCAATCATAGGATTGTTCTTCTTTTGGTTTTTCATAATACCCTGCAACCGGAATATTACCTTCCGGATATTCAGTTTTTGAACACAATGGAAACTTGCCCCTACTCTTTGCAAGTGCAACACTTTCTTCCATAGAATAGTATGTTAGTGCCTCAGCTAATTTTGATTGAAAACTATATCCTTCTTTCGAGTTATATGGAATTCTCAGTTTGTATAATAGATCTGCTACTCCCATAACACCTAATCCTATCCTACGAGATTCTTTTGATGCTTTATCAATTTCCGGTATAGGGTATAGGTTAACATCTATTATGTTATCCAAATATCGTGTAGTCTTTCTGACAGTTTCTTCATATCTTTGCCAGTCAAACTGGTACTGACCGTCAGCAGTCCTCTTTACAAGATTTGCCAAATTGATTGATCCTAAGTTACAAGATTCGTATGGGTAAAGACTCTGTTCGCCACAAGGATTGGTTGCACGGAGAGGTTGACCACGTGCCTTTGCAAATACATTATTTTTGTTAATATTATCAAAGAAAATGAGTCCTGGTTCTGCACTCTTCCATGCTGATTGTGCTATCAAATCAATCAAATGATGTGCGTTTATCTCTCTCGCTGATGAATTATCTCTTGGACATCTGAGTGTGTATTTTCCATCTTGTGAGTTTACAAGTATATCCCAAAAATCCTTCCAAACACCGACACTAACATTAAAGTTTTCTAAGATTCCGGGCTCGGTCTTGTTTGTAACAAATTTCTCAATATCAGGATGCCAAACTTCCATAATGCCCATGTTTGCACCTCTTCTCTTTCCACCCTGTTTTACTACTTCCGTCACACTATTGATAATATTCATAAAAGATACAGGTCCTGATGCTACTCCAGAAGTAGATGCTACAATCTCCCCTTCTTCACGCAGATCAGAATAATTAATCCCAACACCTCCACCAGATTTGAATATCAGGGCGGCATCAGAAGTTGATTTCATTATTCCTGCCATGTCATCTGGCATTCCCAAAACAAAACATGCAGAAAGCTGACCTAAACGCCCTCCAGCATTCATCATGGTCGGAGAATTTGGTAAAAAGTCTTGAGATACCATTAATTCATAGTATTCTGATATCTTGTCAGCATATCCATCAAGTTTTTTGGAAGCAATCATGGTTAACAACTCCTTAAATGATATCTTCATCTTTCCTTGTTTTGCCAGATCAACATAGCAGTTTATGAGGCACCTGAAATGCCACTTGTTAAGATAATATGCACCTATCTTGAATTTGTAGTTAAAATCATCTAGTTTTTTGAGATATTCTGTTGCTTCCTCTGTATTTTGTGAAATACCACCCTCTGCGACAAAAAGTTCACTATTTCTTAGCATGTCAGAAATTGCAACTAAAACTGCAACCCTTTCAAATAATTCTGACGGAGTTTCACTAATTTCATTTTTGCTATCACGCATCAGATAACGCGATGCCAGAACCCTCAAACAGTTAATATCAAATGATTTTCCCACCGAGTCGAGTGTTTTAGTATTTAAAACCTTCATCTTTTCTTCTCGAATTTTTCTGCGTTCGTGACGATATAGGATGTAGCCTTTTGCAATATCACTATGACCTTGATCGATTAGAGTAGATTCAACCAAATCCTGGATGGATTCAACGCTTGGTGGATTAGTTGCTGAAAATCCATGCTCAACCAGCTTAGTTAAAACACCATCAGAAAGTTCAGTTGCGAGTTCCTTATCTGGCTTGTTAGATGCTGAAAATGCTTTGTATATAGCAGTTAGTATTTTATCCGTGTTAAAGTTTGAAATTGATCCATCTCTCTTGCGAACTTGAGCGATCGAATTCTCTATTTGTGATTTTGCCTCTTCCATAAATCTCCCCTCCAAACCAGTAGATGATATAGAATATAACTTCTCTGGCAAAAAAGAGTTTGATCTAAGATCTATTATGATTAAGATTTTTTAACAAATTTTGAATATTTATGATGACTAAAACTAGAGATCTAATCTAAATAATGAGTTGTGACTTGCAATTAGGACATTTATCAATCAGCCTTTCATCCTTTAGGCCACAGTTTCCACATATTTGTACTTTCATAACAGGTTTGAATGAGTTAACAGTATTACATGCCTTCTCTATAATCTTTTTAATCTCAGTTGCTTTGGTGGCTTTTTGTATTTTTAATTGCACTAATAAACCTCCATTGAGAATTTTAGTAATTTTATTATGTTCTGAAATCTCCGCACTTTTCAGTGTAAGGTTTTTTATTGCAACTGCATCAAGAACAACTCCTTGTGAATAAGTTTCATTATCAGTAATTTTAAGGATAGAATCTTTTCCATACTTGTCTCCATCAAGTGTAACAAATCTCTTAGTATCATCACTTTCAGTCATATTTATCATAACGTTTGCTTGAAGATCCTTACCTTTTTTTGAAGCAACGTCTATTGCTGTTTCAATTATTTTACGTGAGATTTCTTTTCCTTCTTTATCATCATTAAATCCTAATATACCATGTACTGCATCACTTAAACCTACTAGGTTAACTCCCAAATAGACAGAGCTACGTTGCATATGTTGTGTGTTAGCAGCAAGAATTGGGTTTGCACCTAATCTAATAAGAGTAGAAATATTTTTTTCACGTAAAGCCATAGAAGTTATAGTTGGTTTCATTAATAATGCAAGTCTTGCCCTGAAATAAGTTTCGTCTTTGTTTGATTCAAATGCAAGCCGTGGTAGATTAATTGATAACGAACACAAATGAATTGAAGTAGTTCCTGCATTTTTTGGATGAACGATTCCTTTTTGAGATGTGTGATGTTTTGCAAATATTACATTTCCACCCAAAGCAATAATTTCAGATAATATCTCTGATACATCTGTGATCTTTCCCTTCTCATAATCAATAACAAGTGCAATTTTAGTAGTTGGTGTAAGCTTTGCATATGTTCTGTATGCAGAAAGCAAAGTCTTTACAATCTTTTGATCAGTACCCAATGGGATCCTAAATGAGATTATTGGTGATGTCTTATTGAATTTAATAGATGTAGATGATGTTGCAAAAGCATCAACAATTTTGTGTTCTAATTCAGATAGATTTTTTGAATGTTTTGACAATAACTCGATTAGACCATCAAGCACTATTTCCTGAGAAGCTTCCTTTGCTATTGACGAGATTAAGATGGACAATGTAGTAGACAGATTGTTTAGCGTCTTAACTGATGGGATTCTAGTAGTACTAAGTGATTTTCCTCCCAGATTAATACCATCTTCGATTAATTCTTTTACATTCATGAAAATAACATCTGGTAAAATTGACCACAATCCTGGACATGTAATATTTAGATCGCCTGACAGATGTGAATCTGCCACATCTTTTGGAAGGATGCTTGTGAGAAGGTGTTCAGCAAATACAACCTGACCAGCCTTGGACAATAAACTTTCTATACCGTTGTCTATATTTTCCGCATTTGATATCATCTCCTGAACTTCAAATACAGGAAGTCCAACTCGTACGAGTTTGTGTCTGTATTCTTCATGTCCATGCTCCAATAGTACCGAGTTTACTAGTTCACGAATCAGCGAGCCTGTTAGGTATGCTGTCTGGTACTTATAAATACGGTTTTCAACCTCCTCGGTTATTTTTTGTGCTAGATCTAGTGGTAGACCCCCCTCACGAACCAATGACTGAATTATTTTTTGAGATTGAAACTCTTCAATAGAATCATGTGAAGTCCTTACATACATTTTACCGCTTTCGATAATTGATCTTTCCTCGATCTGCCTTGCCAGACTTAAGACAAGTTTACCTAGATTTGTAATTGTGTATCTTCGCTCTGACTTGTTTAATGCTACAAGTGATTGTCTTAGTAATTTTCTTAAATGATATGCAAACTTACCACTTTCTTTTTTTGATTTAAATCCTGCAAGTGATTTAAGTTCAGAATAAGTAAGAGGTCCCTTTGAGTTTAAGATTCTTAATATATCAATCCGGTTTGGGCTTGCCATTACAGAAAAGATCATTCTTACACGTTTGGACGTAGATTGAAGGATATGACTGCCTGATGACTCATCGTCTAAATCAAGCTCTTCCTTATCTAGATCATCATCATCAAAGTCTACATCAGCCTCAAGATCTAGATCTTCCTCTGGATCTAATTTTTTAACACTCCCCAATATCGCTTTTTAAACAAAATAGGTACTTAAGAATTGTCACTTCATCAGATTTTGATTTTTTTCCAGCAAATAAATTTTTGAACTAAATAACGTCTCATTTTTTTTCTGCATCCAAAGTAAATTCACTAGTTGATAGTTTTTGTCCACAAGAGGGGCATTTATTGTTGTAATGTTTTAGAGCATCCTTTATTGATTTCATCATCTGCATTGTATGAATTTTTTCCCCACATGCACCGCATTTTATAATAGCTGACATTTAAAAAATGATGGCCAAAATAACTATTAAATTTTTAAAAAAGAAAAGTTATTCCTATGCTAAAATTGATTCACATTTTTTCCAAAACTATTCCACGATCATCAAAACCAGATACTTTAGCCTTTATACCAATTGGAAGATCTTCTGGCTTTGCTATGTTTGGTAAAAACCCTGATATCCGCAAATCAAAATTATCAATAATCATCACTGCCCAAGCATATGGTGCATATTTTTCAAACCCCGTGGGCGGAACTGTCATAATTGTGTATGTTTCTATAGTTCCTTGTCCATCTAATATAATATCATCAAATCCTTTCTTCCCACACTTTTTGCAGAAATAAACAGTGGCAAGATGTAGGCTTCCGCAGTTAGTACATTTGTGAGCTAGGATTTTTCCCTCCTTAGCATGAGATATGAATTCTTGTTTTTCCATAGATTTACACGCTTTGAAAAATATGAACAGCACAACTTGCTCCGGTGGCACCAAAGTTATGTGTTAATCCAATTTTTGCATTCTTTACAGTTCGCTCATCTGCATTTCCAGTCAACTGATCATAAACTTCCACAACTTGACCCACACCAGTTGCTCCGATTGGATGACCCTTTGATTTAAGACCGCCTGATGGATTGATTGAGATTTGGCCATTCAATTTAGTTCGATCCTCTCTAACCGCTTCTATTCCTTTACCTTTTTCAAAGAATCCAAGATCTTCAGTGTCAACAACTTCAGCAATAGTAAAGCAATCATGAACTTCAGCAAAGTCTACGTCCTTTGCTGTAATACCAGCCATCTTGTAAGCAGACTCTGTAGCTATCTTTGTACTGGGTATGGTAGTAAGATGATCTCTACCCTGTAATGCTGCGGGGGATCCACCCCTACCAGAGCCTATAACATCGATATAATCACCACCGTGTTCTTTTGCAAAAGTTTGACTGCATAGTATTACTGCACTTGCACCGTCAGAAAATGGGCAGCAGTCATAAAGTTTTAGTGGGCTTGCTACTACAGCAGAATTCATCACATCATCAATCGTGATCCTTTTTCTTAGATGTGCTTTTGGATTTAATAATCCATTATCATGATTCTTAACAGCTACTCTGGCAAAGTCTTCCTCAGTTGCATTAAACTCGTTGAGGTAAGCTCTAGCCATTGATGCAAATAGTCCAGGAAAGGATACGCCTGCTTGACCTTCATAAAAAAAGTCGGAACAATAAGAAAAATACGTTGTAGTCCATTCTGTACCAGTATGTGTAACTTTTTCAACTCCGGTTACTAGCACTGCATCATAGAATCCTGCTGCAACATTTGCAAAAGCCTCCCTAAATGATACAGATCCACTTCCACATGCTGATTCTATTGAAAGTGACGGTTTGTCTGAAATGCCAAGATTACTCATCACTACGGGTCCCAGATGGACTTGTTTGTCCGCAACTCCGAAAACATTTGAAATGTAACCAGATTGAATTTCCTTTGGTTCTATTCCTGCACTTTCAATTGCACTAACTGATGCTTGAAGAGCAATATCAGTAATACTATCGTCTAACTTACCATACTTGGTGCTACCTGCACCCAAAACACAAACTTTTTCCATAAAAAACGCTGACTAATTCCTTATAAAAATTCTTCATAAAATTTGATAAGGAAAGAACTTCAAAACGATAATAGTTTTGCAGAAAAAAATTCATCGCACTCAAATCACGAAACTTGATCTAAAATCATGTAATGTAATAAAACCTACAAAAAAAATGATGCAGGATTTAAAAAATGAGCTATCACAATATTTAGATTCAAATGGATATCTGTCTTATTCAGCAAAAAAGAAAAAATATATAATTTTAGGAACTAATTCACCAAAAAATAGTCTCGCTGAATGTCCAGAATGTAATATAGGACAACTAACGATCATAATATCACCAGTAACTAAAAAAAGGTTTATTGGATGTTCAAATTATAATAATGGGTGTACTGCATCTTCTCCACTCTTACAAAAAGCTAGACTACGAGGAACAAAAACAAAATGCAAGTTCTGCAAATGGCCAATTGTAATATTCAGATACAATAGAAAACAGAAATGGACAAAACAATGTTCAAACTTTAAATGTAAATCAAGAAAATCTAAATCCTAAAATTAGAATATAAATCAGTTCTACGATTCTTTAATAATGGTAGTTTTTTTCTGATGCTTGCAACAACAGAAAGAGAGATGTTTACATAACCTATTCCTTGCTGTTTTTTCATATCAAGAAGTGTTCTGCCATAAGGATCAATTGCCAAACTCCTTCCGGCGTAAATATGACCAAGATGGTCAGGCGCAATCACATAGCAGCCATTTTCAATCGCTCTAGATTTGTTTAATGTAACCCAATGTTCTTCTTTCATTGGACCATTAACCCATGCAGAAGGTGCAATTAGTATTTCACTGCCAGATGATGCAAGAGCTCTGGATAATTCTGGAAATCTAAGGTCATAGCAGATAATCATTCCTAATTTACCTATTGAAGTTTTTGTTGGCAAGGGAATTATTTTTCCAGCCAACATTTTTGATGATTCTTTGAATCCAAGTGCATCATAAAGATGGGTTTTTCTATATTTTCCAGTAATTTTTCCGCTTTTATTTATTATAAATGATGTATCATATACTCTGTCTTTTTTCTGGCTTTTTTCTAACATAGTTCCAACAACAATTATAGAATTCTGTTTTGCACATTCCGCTATGGCGGATACAAACTCACCATTAATTGTTTCAGCTTGCTCCGCAACTTGTTTAGCAGATTGTGATGTAGGAGTAAAAAACATCATGTATTCAGGAAATGCACAAAGATCTGCACAATTCTTTGCAGCTTGTTTGATATATTGTAAAATCTTTGGAAGATTCTTTGCTTTATCAGTTGAAGCCTTGAATTGAACTATTGCAATTTTAGACATATGCATTGTAATATTATTCAAAATAAAAAGATAGTTAGAGTTGGTTTCCAGCTAAAAACCAATTCCCTTTTGGATTTTCTTTAAAGACCACAATTACATCTTGCTCTTTCGTCTTTAAAATCTCAACAGCAGACTTTGTTATTGTTTTTGCAAAATCGTCTTTTTGTTGTTGAGTTCTGCCTGGATACATTGATATTGTTATCAGTGGCATGAAGATTTTTTTGTGATGTATAATTTATGTTGATGCTATCTGTAATCCCCTCTATAGCCATAACGTGTTCCATAGGTAAACTGAGAACCATGAGATTTTTTGTAGATATATCCAACTGCTAGTCCCAAGACGAATCCTCCAATGTGTGCAAGATATGCAACTCCTCCTCCTGCAACACCAAAGCCCCCTATGAAAAATGGTATCCCAACATCAAAAATGTCTTAACTTTTGCATGTGGAAATATTACTAGATATGCTCCTAGTACGCCAGATATTGCACCTGATGCACCAACAGCAGGAATCGGACTTGATGGATCGCCAAGCACGTGTACAAGCCCAGCACCAATGCCCCATCCTAAGTAAATAACAAAAAACTTTGCCCTTCCAAACTTTGCCTCAATGTTGTCTCCAAATATCCACAAAAATAACATATTTCCTCCAAGATGCATAAGACCACCGTGCAAGAACGTTGAGCTTAACAAGGTTAAGTACGGCATATCAGGGCATGGTATGGTGTAAGGACCCGCAGATATGTAACTCTCCCCAACGATACAAGCAGGTACAGCACCCCATTCATAGAATAGTTTTGCAGCATTTGGGTTTGTGAATTCAAAAAATTCACCAGTGACAGCTACCTCAAAAAAGAAGATAATTACATTGACGGCAATAAATGCATAGGTAAGCTTGGGCTTGAATCCTGGTGGATGAGGATTTTCATCCCCTATTGGTAACATATCTGATTATCTCACATAGTCATATGAATAATAATATTTCATGAAACGATATTACGAAATCTTCATGATTCCGTTTGATATTAGCCATTGAAGTCCTGATACAAA
>LUMJ01000647.1_pt1 | contig 11041 bp, 8 predicted proteins | sample 729631 | NCBI WGS metagenome assembly LUMJ01 (sample SAMN03860266, study PRJNA289734) | marine metagenome | biome: seawater column; feature: ocean; material: water; isolation source: Red Sea water column Station 22 - depth 500m | place: Saudi Arabia: Red Sea | collected 2011-10-15 | depth 500 m | reverse complement strand
TCCATGGATTTTTCACTTCCTCGATGAACACCGCCTATACCACCTGTAACAAAAACAGCAATACCGGCAAGTCTGGCACATATCATCGTAGCGGCTACAGTAGTACCTCCGTCCTGTTTTTTTGAAAGCACCAACGGCAAATCTCGGCGGCTGATTTTAATTGCGTTATTGCTTTGAGAAAACTGCTCAAGCTGTTTTTTACTCAATCCAATTTTGATGCGGCCTTCCAATACTGCAATTGTAGCGGGCAATGCGCCTTCTTCGTGGATAATATTTTCCACCCCAAGTACAGTTTCCAAATTGTGAGGGAATGGCATGCCGTGGGAAATGATAGTTGATTCAAGCGCCACAACTGGCCGGTTGCTTTCAAGCGCATCCTGAATTTCTTCAGAAATATCCATCCATTGAGTAAGTTTCATTTCTCCAATTTCAGCTAATAATTTAATAATTTTAACATTCAGAATCTTACTATCGAAACTATCTGAAACAGAAATAACAGTCAATCAGCATCCAAAATAATGGTGCCGAAGAACACATCACCAAGAATATAACAACAACTATAGTTGAAACTTCAAATTTTGTTTAGCAGACGTAGAATCTTTAATTATTGCTTTACAGAAAAAATTAATCTTGATAGAAATAAATCACTGAAATTAAAATCCATTATTTATTCAACCCATTCATACCATTTCAACAATGAAAAGAAACATTCTTTTAAACCCAGGCCCAGCCACAACCACAGATACTGTAAAACAAGCTTTAATGGTTCCGGATATTTGTCCGAGAGAAGAGGAATTTGGCGAGCTTACACAATCGGTTCTAAAAAAAATAGTAAATGTAGTCAATGGGCAAGCAACACATTCTACAGTTATTTTTGCAGGTTCCGGAACAGCAGCTGTAGAAGCAGCGCTGTGTTCGGTAGTTGCTGAGGATGGTAAAATCCTGATTCTGGACAATGGGGCGTATGGCAAACGTGCAGAAACAATTATCCAGGCTTATGGAATTTTACATAGAACCTTCCGGATTGAATGGGGAGATTTTCCGGACATAAATCAAATTGAAACTGTTCTTAAGGAAGATCCTCAACTGACTCATTTATTTATCGTACATCATGAAACTACCACCGGAATGCTCAATCCTTTACCGGAACTGTTGGAGCTTTGTGAAAAGTATGAGCTGGATTCAATTGTGGATGCAATGTCTTCTTATGCGGGACTGCCAATTGACTTACAAAATCAGCCGGTTGATTATTTAATCTCATCCTCGAACAAGTGTATTCAAGGCATGGCGGGTGTGAGTTTTGTGATTGCAAATAAAGAAAAACTTGTTGCTACCTCAAAGATACCCCCCAGGAATCTATACCTCAACTTGTGGGGAAATCACAGCTACATAGAACAAACAGGACAGTTTCAATTCACACCTCCAGTACAGATTGTTTATGCTCTCAACCAGGCACTGGATGAATTTTTTGAAGAAACACAAACCAGACGCACCTCCCGTTACATAAAATCGTATGAGACTTTGCTGGAAGGAATTGAGCAGGCAGGTCTGGAAATGCTGCTTCCAAAATCACAGCATTCCAAGTTGCTGACGGCAATAGTTGAACCAAAATCTCCTAAATACGATTTCATGGAAATGCATGATTATTTTTATGAAAATGACATAACTATTTATCCTGGGAAAGGTGCAAAAAAAGACACTTTCCGCATAGCCAACATAGGTTCGATTGATTATCGCGATATGCAGAAATTTAACAAATTTATGCTTCAATATTTCCAAGAAAAAAACATTATATAGTTTAAAAGACCTTTATATATATCTGATGAAAATCGGTATTCTAAAATGTGATTCAACAAGGGCTCAACTCCGGGAGGAACATGGAGACTATCCGGACATGTTCATCTCATTATTTAAAAGTGTTGAGCCTGATTTGAAATTTGAAACCTATGATGTGCTTCTTGGAGAATATCCTGAAAACATCCAGCTCTGCGATGCATATCTAATTACCGGCAGTCGTTATGGTGTTAACGATGGAGATGAATGGATTGATGATTTGGAAAAATTTGTTGTGGAACTTCAGCAACATAAACATCCATTGATAGGAATATGTTTTGGACACCAAATGATTGCCAAAGCTCTTGGAGGAAAAACTGAATTGGCAACCCAAGGATGGGGAGTTGGAGTGCAAAACTATCAGACAGTTTTGACAAAACCTTGGATGGAACCGGATTTAGAGAATTTTTCTATCTTGTCTTTTCATCAGGATCAAGTAACTCAACTCCCGGAAGGTGCAATATTAACTGCGGAAAGTGATGAACAGCCTATTCAACCTCAAATTATTGCACAGTGGATTCTGAATTTTATACATAATGGACCCGCTGCAAAATAGGTATGCTGATCACGTTTTTGCTGATTTTTCTTGATATCGATTTTCTGAATTTTGCTGACTCATCTCCCATAGTTTGAAGTAACGCACAACATAATTTAGTACATCAAATACAGAGCAAAACAAACCGGGGAGTCCATCCCTGAACCCCCCTTTAAAAATATAACGACGAAAAAAACGCGTGAATGGTTTAAGAACTGTAAAGCGCAGAGTATTGGAAAAATTAACCTCAATTCCAGCATCCCTGAGATATCCTGCTTCGACTCCGGTATAAAAATCGAACTTGCTTAGAAATTGGCTAATGTTCCTATAGGGAAAGTGAAGCATATCATTTTGTAATTTCCCGATGCTGCCCAGTACATTCAATTTTTCATGTACATGCTGATTCGGGAATTTAGCCATGCCTTTACGGAACAGTCGTAACTGCGTATCAGGATATTGACTGCCGTGACGCAGCCAATGACCAAAATAATGATTGCGGCGGTTGAGTCTAAATGCTGAGTGCGCAGTATCCTTTACAATCTCTTTTATTTCAGAAACCAGCAAATCCGGAAGTCGCTCATCAGGGTCAATATAAAACAACCAATCTCCTGATGCCTGTTCCATTGCAAAACTTTTATTGACATTTAAATTTGGATTATTCTGCCGAGAGAAAACCAGGCAACCGTGTTCTTTTGCAATTTCCAACGATTCATCCTGACTTTCGCAGTCCACATACACAATTTCAGAAGCCCATTGCAGTTGAGGAAGTAATTCCCTTAAATGATCTGCTTCATTATGGCCGATAATAGTAACACTGACATTCATTGAGATTATATCACGTTATTTCAATTGTTTACGAAGAAAATTTTTTCATTCTTACATAATTACATTTTGAACAATCTAAATCATGTATTAACTCTTGTCAACATAACAGAGAGTTCTGAGAGCGCTGACGTTACTTTCTTTTGGATATTACCTGACTATTTTGCTATTTCATTGCTAATGTACATTTTCTCACTACTTCTTGACACTAAACACCTCACTGTCATATCTTTAGGTTGACGTTATTTATTACAAATTTTTATATATTTAAAAAAACTACTTAAATTATCATGTAATGTTTGATGTTCAAAACTGTTAACAAAGACGTTTGGGTGTTTGATGCGGAATGGGTTCCTGATCCAAAAGCAGGAAGACGACTTTTTGAACTTCCTGAAGATACTCCGGATGTAGAAGTTATACAACGAATGTGGCAAGAGGGTGGAGCCGATGAAGAAAATCCAATGCCGTACCTCAAGACTGCAATATGCCGTGTGGTTTCCATTGCGGCGGTTATTAGGTCTGAAAAAGAAATAGGCAATGTTGCCTTGTCTTTAGCATCATTGCCTCATAATGCTGCTGATCCCAAACAAACCGCTGAAGCAGAAATTATATCAAGGTTCCTGAATGCTGTGGGAGATAATAATCCTCAGCTGGTGGGTTTCAACTCAGCAAAAGCTGACCTGAAAATACTGGTGCAAAGGGCAGCAGCCAACACTGTGCCAGCCGCAAAATTTGCTAAACGACCAAATAAGCCCTGGGAAGGTTATGATTATTTTGATGCCAGAAATAGTGAGGGTCATATCGATTTAATCCAGATTCTGGGCGGCTTTGGGAAATCTACACCTTCGCTAAATGAAATGGCATTAGTTTGCGGAATTCCGGGGAAACTTGATATAAAAGGGGAGGAAGTTGCCCAGTTGTGGCTGGAAGGCAGACTGGAAGAAATTGTAGCATATAACGAATGTGACGCATTAACAACATATTTGATTTGGCTGCGAATGGCATTTTTTGGAGGATTTTTTACACAGGCTCAATATGAGGAAGAGCAGGAACGCGTCCGGAATTTACTCAGCACAGAAGGTACTCTTCCCGGTAAAGAGCATTTGCTTGAATTCCTGGAAACGTGGGAAATGTTTTCACCTCCGGATGACATAAAATAAAAAATCACCAAACTTCAATCTCCATAATTTCCCGTTTAAGCAAATCGGAACGATGTCAGTTTTTTTGGAAATATTTTTATTTCAGAATTTTCATAACAGCAAACCAGATTTAATTATAAATGACAATTTTTAACAGTGAACGGCTTACAAATGATGTCTTTAAAATTGACATCAAACGCATGCGGCAAGGCTGGTATTCAGATAAATACTTTGAAAATATCGGCGTTATGCTCAAGACTTTGGCTGAACAGAAATATTTGTTTAACGGTAAGGCTTTGCGTTTAGGTGATGTTGATCCTTCAAAAACTGAAACAGGAAACATTGAGGTTGAGATGCAATGGTTCACTCGACGCAAAGGGCAAGTGGTTGTTGCTGGAGTGGATAAAGCTTTGACCGTTCTACGGCATTGCAGCGGTTACTTTAATGGAAACGGTAAGTTTGTAAATACCTGGAATCGCATGGAAGTTGAAGCAGTACATGATGGAGCAATAATCAATTACGGTGGTGATCCCATGACAGTTCAGCCTGTTATGAGAATACGGGGGCGATACAGGGATTTTGCGCTTCTGGAGACACCAACCCTGGGTCTGCTCACACGCTCCAGCCGTGTTGCAACAAATGTTTATGAAACCTTAATGGCGGCAAACGGTAAGCCTGTATTGTTTTTTCCTGCTCGATTTGATTTGCACGAAGTACAGGCCGCGGATGGATATGCTTACAATGTCGCGGTTCAGCGTTTCAATCATGACCATAAAAAGCGTGTAGGACCATATATTTCAACTGATGCACAAGGTGACTGGTGGGGCGGTGCAGGAGGGGGAACTGTTGCGCACGCCTCTATTGCCTGTTTTTTTGGTGATACCGCGGAAACTATGATGGCCTTTGCAGCCACATGTGATCCGGATATCCCTCGAATCGCGCTGGTTGATTTCAACAACGATTCTGTTAAGGATTCATTGCTTGTGATGCAGCGCATGTTTACACGATATCGTGAATTGGTCGATTCTGGAGATGAAACTGAAGCGAAGCGTTACCTGCTTTATGGAATTAGGCTCGACACCAGTTCTTCCATTCGTGATGTGTCTGTTCCGCCACTTGGTGAGCATGAGCTTGACATGGGAGTCAATCCACGGCTGGTATTCATTGTCCGGAATGCCGTTGACTCAGCATGGCCAAAGTGGGATTTGCCACAGGAATGGTTAGTACGCGCTCGTGAATGGTGTGAGAGTGTTAAGATAGTAGTTTCAGGAGGATTCAATCCGTCAAAAATATCCCGTTTTGAGAAGCTCGATGTTCCGGTTGACATTTACGCAGTCGGCTCCTCACTTTTTGCCAATGACGGGCCTCGAGTGACTGATTTTACATCCGATATTGCGCAAGTAAAAATAGATGGCGTCTGGAGAGCAATGTCAAAAATTGGGCGAAACCGAGGTCACAATCCGGATTTGGAGTTAGTTTCTTAAGAATATGTTAATTAGATGTAATTGATGATTTTATAATTCATTTTGATATCTATGTGCCAATTCGACTTTGTTAACATGTCACTTTGTCTGCTTTTGGTGTGATCAAGTTCGTGATTCAGGTTTGACATTAACCATTTTATTCTAAATAAATCAAATAGATGATATGGAACAAGCAACTGACAAACTGGAACTGGTGTACGGTCTTGAGGAAAAACCACCACCAATGGAATCAGCTTATGCAGCTCTACAGCACCTGCTCGCAATAGTTGTAGGCATCATTACTCCTACTTTGATTATTGGCAATATCCTCGGATTAAGTGATCGCATTCCATACCTGATCAGTATGTCCCTGATGGTTTCAGGTGTGGCAACCTTTATCCAGGTAAAACGAATTGGTCCGATAGGTTCTGGATTGTTGAGCGTTCAGGGTACCAGTTTTGCCTTCATTGGAGCAATACTAACTGCCGGTTTTATAGTAAAAGGCCAGGGTGGCGGGACTGATGAGATGCTTGCTGCAATATTCGGAATTTGTTTTGTGGGAGCATTCATAGAGATCATTCTCAGTCGTTTTATTCATCATCTTAAAGAAGTTATCACCCCGGTTGTTACCGGAACTGTTGTGATACTTATCGGATTGAGTTTGGTCAAAGTTGGTATCACAGACATGGCAGGAGGTAAATGGATACTGGACAACAAACCTGAATTGTTTGGTTCCACAGATAATTTAGGATTGGGAATTTTGGTACTGTTGGTGGTATTAATTCTCAACCGTAGTAAAACCCCTTTAATCAGGATGGGATCAATCTTAGGTGGAATTATGGTTGGATACCTCGTGGCGCTAATACTAGGCAAAGTCAATTATGGACACATGTCCGGAATGGAGATGATCAGCATTCCAATACCCTTCTATTATGGCTTCAGTTTCAACTGGACTGCATTCACCGGAGTTGCCTTTATTTACATCATCACAACTATTGAATCCACAGGTGATTTTACTGCAACTTCGATGGTTTCCGGAGAACCTGTAGATGGAGAAACTTACATAAAACGGATCAAAGGGGGAGTTTTAGGTGACGGTGTTAATTCTGCGATTGCGGCGATCTTCAACACTTTCCCAAATACCACCTTCAGTCAAAACAATGGAGTCATTCAGATTACAGGTGTAGCCAGCCGCTTTGTCGGCATGTATTTAGCGGTGATACTTGTGATTCTCGGACTGTTTCCTGTAATAGGCGGGTTCTTCCGCTCGCTTCCTAACCCAGTATTAGGTGGTGCAACTCTGGTGATGTTTGGAACTGTTGCCGCAGCAGGCGTGAATATAATTGCTTCGATTGGACAACTGGGACGTCGTGAAATCCTGATAATTGCAGTTTCTCTGGGAATTGGGATTGGAGTCGCTTTCGTGCCGGAAGTTCTCTACCATATGCCACCTGCATTACAGCAAATATTTGGCTCTGCCATAACTTCCGGTGGTTTGACAGCTTTAATTATGAACCTGGTTTTGCCCCGCAGCAAATCCTGAAATCAGCATTTAGGCTGAGTCAGAAAAACCTGTCCCAGCAGTAGTCTAATGGCTTTCATTCAAGCTAAGCACAGAAACTGAACATTAGAAGAAGATCATTGAACTTAATTCCCAGCGGTGAATTACAGGTGTATTTTGACCGGCAATAGGTCTGGTGTAACCTAAACGGACTTGCCATGGGAAAGATAATGGTTTCAGTTCAAGTTCACTCAGGTTACCATAACCAAACTCAAAGCTGATTTCTTTCAGAAACGCAGCATTTGATTTGCCTGTCGGCAGCTTGCTTTCTGACTGCTGAAAGTAATGCAACTCTGTTCCGGAAAAAATGTTTTGCCTCTCAATACTCCAGTTATAATATATATCCGCACTGTGACCTGCTGAGTAATAAACCTTTTCACTTTCAAGTGTTTCACGTTTACCGGTTAGCTCATTTTTGCCTTCTATTCTGAAACCATTCCTGATCCCATGTACAAGTGGATACCAGGTAAAGTGAAAAAATGCCCCAACTGAACCGTGTCCTTCACCTATTGCATTAGAAGAAATACCACGACGAGTTCCCGTATTTCCTGTTGGCAGGCGAGCAGTGAAACCACCTCGATTATGCCAGGTCGTACTGTAGCTAATGTCTTTTCCGATTTTTATGCTGATGTCGCCAATTCCGCTCAAATTTTCTGAAGTGAGGTTGGCAATCACTTTCTGCTGGTCTGATGTTCCTGTTTCGAAATTTAAGGAAGAGGTTTGTTTTTTTTGCAGCATCGGAACAGTTGCTTCCACCATCCAATTTTGATTGAGACCATAAGCCATTCGCAATTCTAAACGCTGTTCCTCACGCTTAAATTCTCCTTCAACAAGATCATACCAACCACGATCCCAAAGAATAAGATGTTGCAAAGGAGCTTCTTTGCCGTAGCCGTTAAAAGCCTTGCTGTAGGCAGGAGAATGGCTTAAATGAATTTCTACGTGCCAGATTGAGGCAGGTAGACGGTTTTCAATTTCAATGGAAAATACTGTTGCAGGAAGAAAGATTAAAAAAATAAGAAAAATTAAACTGTACTTCATTCAGACTTCCCACTCTGATTTTTATCTAAATAAGAAATCCAGCTATTTTCAGCCATGTATGGAATGATATTTTCAATCGGGAACCCTATGACATTATTGTAAGAACCTGTGATTGATTCAACCAATATTGCACCATGGCCTTGAATAGAATATGCTCCCGCTTTTCCCAGAGGTTCTCCGGAACTCACATACCATTCCAGCATATCAGGAGGTATAGTTTTAAACTGAACTTTTGTGCAAATAACATCTGTGATTTCATTTCCGGAAGCAGAGTCTAAAACAGAAAAACCTGAAAAAACCTTGTGCGCGTTGCCGTTCAGTTGGCTAAGCATAGACCTGGCATGTTGGAGAGTTTCCGGTTTGCCCATGATTTGTCCGTTAAAATAAACTATTGTATCACCTGCCAGTATAATTACATCCTGAGCAAGGTTTGAACATGTCTGATGTATCTGCCGACACTTTTCACTGGCCATACGCCTGACAAATTTTTTGGCCTGCTCGTTTTTCTTCGGGGTTTCATTTATTTGAGGAGAATAACTGTCAAACTTCAGATTATATTTTTTCAATAAATCCATTCTACGAGGAGAAGAAGATGCCAGACACAAAGGGCGATGTTGTAAAAAATAAGACACTAATTTATCAGGTTATAACAGATTATATTCAAAAATTAAGATGTGTGATGATTCTGAAAACAATTTTAAGGTTTCAGAATCAGTTGAAGGCCATTTGAAGTCTATCACTGTATTTAATATTTTTTGAATTGAATCTTTTCCGATTTACTTTCTCAGTATCAGGATTGTAAATGTTGTCTATGTAGTAACTCAGAATTTTACGAACAACAGGAGCAGCAGCTTTCGAGCCTCCACCACCATGTTCGACAAGTGCCAATACTGAAATTTCAGGATCTTCAACCGGACCAAAAGCCACAAACCAGGCGTGATTCTGTAATTCTTTTTTTGCTTTTGTAGCATTATCCAGTGTTTCAAGCGTCTTGTTACTGACAACTTGTGAAGTGGCTGTTTTTCCTGCAACTGTGAATTCTTCAAACTGAACTTTCCGTGCTGTTCCGCCAATATCATTTACAACAGCAACCATCCCTTCCCGGATGAGACTTAAGTATTCCTGTTTTAAAGGTATTTGCTGCGGCTGAGTCCCAGCTTGATCTTTGAAAAGCTTTGGCGGCATCCACAAACCATCATTTGCAACTATATTTATCATATTAATCACCTGCATTGGAGAAGTGATATTGTAACCTTGTCCAATGGCCATAGATGGAGTCTCACCTAAATACCAGGGTTCATTGTATGTTCGTTGTTTCCACTTACTGTTTGGGATTAAACCTTCTTTTTCATTCAGTAGGCCTATACCTGTAATCTTACCAAGACCAAACAGTGTGGCATATTTGTGCATTTGATCAACGCCAACGTCCATGCCGATATTATAGAAATATACATTGCAGGAACCCTTAATTGCACTTACCATATTTACTCTGCCATGACCGCCTTCCTTCCAGCATTTGTATGGTTCACTGCGGCCTTTTACGTAGAAATAACCATTACAAAAATTTTCATCCTCTGGTGATATTGCTCCTTGTTCAAGTCCGGTGTATGCTGTGACAACTTTAAAGATTGATCCCGGAGCATATAATCCCTGAATTGATTTATTTTCCAACGGATGTTCAGGATTTTCCAGGAGGATATTCCAGTTTTCCTGATCAATTCCACCTGAAAATAAATTTGGATCAAAGTCAGGATAACTTGCCAGAGTCAGTACTTCTCCGGTTTTGGGATTCATAATTATAACCGCGCCGCTCTCTCCCTTCATGGCTTCATCTGCAACTTCTTGAAGACGAACATCAAGATTCAGATAAATATTCTTGCCTGGAACAGAGGGTACAGGTTCTCCTAATATCTGAAGCTCTCTACCCATGTGATCAACCTCCGCCTGCCTACCACCATCAAGTCCAATCATGAGATCGTTTTCAAGCAGTTCAACTCCTGAGTGTCCAACAATCTGGCTGGAACTCCGTTTTTCTTCGGGCAATTCAGTCCAGTCTTCCTGAACAATACCCACATAACCAATAAGATGAGAAGCAAGGTTTTTATGAGGATAAAATCTACGCGGACGAATTACAATTGATACCCCTGGAAAATCATCCTGAAAAGTTTCCACATACATTGCCTTTTCATATTCTAAATCCTCCTCCAAGATGATCGGTTTGAATTGTGCTAAACCCTTGTTTGTTTCAATTTTTTCCTGCAGAGATGAAAATGGAATTTTGAGAGATTGTGCAACATTTCTTAAAGTTTTTTCTAAATCAGGAGTGTCTTCTCTTATCAGGTGTAACTGATATGCTGGCCGATTTTCAGCCAATATAACTTCGTTTCTGTCATATATTATTCCACGCAATGCAGGTTCTGAAATAAGGCGAATACGATTGCCCTGCGAAAATTCTGTATATATTTCACCCTGGGAAATTTGCAAGTACCAGAGACGTGATGCCAACAAAGAAAATATCAAAATTACAGCTCCGCCCAAAATGATAAGACGTATCCGGAATCGATCCAAATCTTCAAAATCCAGAGAGTCTAGTTTCATGAAATATCCCTTAGAAAAAGATTTTCACCCCAAATTACACTTTGAAGTA
>LUMJ01002157.1_pt1 | contig 11054 bp, 13 predicted proteins | sample 729631 | NCBI WGS metagenome assembly LUMJ01 (sample SAMN03860266, study PRJNA289734) | marine metagenome | biome: seawater column; feature: ocean; material: water; isolation source: Red Sea water column Station 22 - depth 500m | place: Saudi Arabia: Red Sea | collected 2011-10-15 | depth 500 m | reverse complement strand
GAGTTCATCCTTGTGACACTGAGAGATTTCATTTAAAAGATCTTCATAGAATTGAACAATTAGCAAAGAATGAAAAGAATAAAGCAATTGGGGAAATTGGCTTAGATTTTTTTTATTCCAAACAGAACATTGAGCAACAATTAAGTTTTTTTGATTCTCAGATAGAAATTGCAGAAAAACTTGATATTCCATTTGTTATACATTCTAGGGAGTCTTATAAAGAATTGATTGATTTTTTAAAAAACAGAAAGCCAAGAACCCAATATGTCGTTCATTGCTATACTGGTGATAAGCCAATAGCGAAAGCTCTTCTAGATATTGGGTCGTATATCTCGTTTACGGGGATAGTAACTTTTAAGAAATCAAACGAACTGCGAGACGTTGTTAGCTATGTTCCGGAAGATAGAATGATGATAGAAACCGACGCACCCTATTTATCACCTGAGCCCAAGCGAGGAAAAAAGAATTATCCAAAAAATTTAATTTATATTGCTGAATGTATATCTTTAATCAAGGAAGTTAGCTTTGTAGAAATGGCAAGTCAATTAAGAGATAATTCTATTAAGTTTTTCAAATTATGAAAAAAAAACCCACTATAGGAATAACTATTGGTGATTTTAATGGCATTGGACCCGAAGTTGTTGCCAAGTCCCTACAAAAAAAACGAATTTTAGATTTATGTAATCCAATAGTTATTGCGGACTCCAAGGTCCTGAAGGCACTTCAATCTAAATTTAATAAAAAAATTAAAATTTACGAAACATCTAACAGAGTCCAAATTAATCCAGGAAAACCTACGTTGCTATCAGGTCGGGCTTCCCTTAATTATATCTATGAAGGCGTCAATTTGATTAAATCAAAATCAATAGATTGTCTTGTTACTGCTCCAATTAGTAAACATGCCATCAGCATGGCTGGTTCAAATTTTAAAGGTCATACAGATTTGCTCCAAGAGTCTTTCAAGATTAGGAATGTCGTTATGTCTTTTTTTTCTAAAGATATCAACATTTCTCTTTCAACGATTCATATTCCTATTAAGGACGTTATAAAGCAAATCAATAAATTAATCATTTTAGAACAAATTGTAATAATCAACGAATCATTAAAACAATACTTTGGTTTAAAAAATCCTAAGATTGCTATTTGCGCTATCAATCCTCATGCATCTGAGGATGGCCAAATTGGGAACGATGATTTGCGTATTACATTTCCCGCTGTAGAACTAGCAAGAAAAAAAAAGATTTTGGCCTATGGACCTTTTCCAGCAGATACATTGTTCATTAATGAACATCGAAAAAACTATGATATTATCCTGTTTATTTTTAACCTCCTTGACAAATTCAATATTATCAATTTGATCAATTAGAGTATCACGATTAGCTTTACCGTCAACAAGATTAAAGGAGATTATCTCGTTTCCTATTGCGCTTTTCATTGATTTTGGTGTGTCGATAATCTGTATTTTTCCATGATCAATAATTCCTATTCTATCACAAAGATTGTCCGCTTCTTCCATGTAATGAGTGCTAATAAAAATAGTCATACCAAAATCCTTTCTAATTTTTTTAATGTAACCCCATATTTTGCGTCTTGTTTGTATGTCAAGTCCCACAGTAGGTTCGTCAAGAAATAATACTGCCGGCCTGCTCAACAATCCATTTGCTATATCGAGTCTCTTTCGCATTCCACCAGAATAAGTTAATGTTGCATGATCCTTTTTTTCACCTAGCTCTACTAATTCCAACACATCATCTATTCTTGATTTAATTAGATTACTTGGGATTTGATTAATTCGTGCATGTAAGTAAAGATTTTCTCTACCAGTTAGGAATTCATCCACACTAATTTCCTGTTGAACATAACCAATTTTCTCTCTAACGCTTTTTGCAGCAGATACAACATCATAACCGCCTACAAATACACTGCCATATGTTGGTTTTAGTAGAGTTGTAAGTATCATCATTGTAGTACTTTTTCCTGCACCATTTGGTCCTAGAAAACCAAAAATCTCGCCCTCGTCTACTTTAAAAGAAATATTATCTACAGCCTTAAAATCGCCAAATTTTTTTGTGAGTGAATTTACTTCTATTGCTTCCAACATTAGAACTTATTTTTCTAATTATAATTTGATTCCGAATATTCTTGAACAAATATATGGTATTTTCTATTCGCATAAAATGATAGCAGGTATAAACTATGACTGGCGGCAAAATTATTTTCGTGTTAGGAGTGGGTTCTTCTGTTGCAATGGCTATCTTCGCTCTAATGATGTTCATGAGATAGTTTGATTAAAAATAAGGGCTCTCAAAAACTGAGAGCCCAGATGACTCTATCCGAAGGGCAACTATGGTCTGACGTTGACTATTCGAATGTAAGTAATTTACAAAATTCACTTAAAAATAACGCGTACAAATTATCCATTTTTTATGGCAGGTATCCAAGACAAATACAATACAATTCACTGCTCTGTTTTCTGCTAACTTTTGGTTTTTTCAACTTTACTTTGGAGAATTTTTTCTTCACGTACTGATAAAATTCATTTGAATATTCGCCGTCAAAAATTTTGAATAATGCATTTCCCTTTTTATCTAGAACTTGATCCATAATTTTTACAGCAGCATAATTTAATGAGATTTGTGTGGAATGATCTACAGACCAATTACCAGTTACCTGTGGAGAAAGATCACATATTACACTATTTACTTTTTTCCCAAAAAACGATAAAATTTCTTTGCTGATAAAATCATTACAAATATCTGATTTTATCATGTAAGCACCAGGAATTTCTTCCACAAATGATGTATCAACTCCCATAACTTTTCCTTTATTGCCAGCAAGCTGCACCGCAACTTGTGTCCATCCTCCCGGTGCACAACCTAAATCCAAAACATAGTGACCAGCACCAATTATTCTATATGATTTATGAAGTTCCTTTAGTTTGTAAGAAGATCTGCTTCTGTACCCTTCCTCATGAGCCAGTTTTCTGTAATGATCTTTTCTAGCATCGATTAATTTCATTTTTATTTGTTTTTTAATTCTATCATAACCCAATCCTCAATCCATTGACAAGTTCTTGGACTTATTTCGCCATCAAGTGAACACCTTGTTACCACCGGACAGGTCAAACAGGGTCCACCCTCAATAGATTTTGTGCTAATTGGGATTTTTTTAATTATAAGTTTGTAAGTCCATCTTTCCTTTTCTAAAATTTTTTCTCGTGTAATCATTCCCATTCTTTCCAATTTTAATGCTAAACGGGAACCATCTCTGCTTGAAAGTTTCAATTTTTTCCAAAGCTCACTTTGAAGAGTTCCTTGAGTTTCATAGCCAGCGATAATTTCGCAAACCTTGTTACACATCCTATCCATATCAATTTTCTCTAGTTGAAAACCGGTAATTTCTTCTTCAGTAAGCTGTTCCTCTAATTCTTCTTCGTAAGTTCTTTTCAGATCTTCCTCTTTCTTTTTTGCTTCTTTCTTTTTCTGAACCTTCGCTTTCTTCTTTTCTGCTATCATCCTAGCTTGCTTCTTTTTTTCTTCCTTCGCTTTCTTCTTTTTCTGAACCTTCGCTTTCTTCTTTTCTGCTATCATCCTAGCTTGCTTCTTTTTTTCTTCCTTCTCTTTCTTCTTTTTCTGAACCTTCGCTTTCTTCTTTTCTACTCTTGCTTCTAAATTTTCATTTTTAGATTGCTGAGTTTTAGCTTTAATCTTTTTAAATTTAGGTTTTGAGGAAAATGACGTTTGCTGATCTTCAGATGCTTTTAATTTTGCACGTAATTGTGCTAATTGATCCTTAATTTTATTTATTTTCTTAACTTTTTTAGTTATCTTATCACTATCATTTTTCACCAAAAATCACCATTAACTCCATTATAGGTAAAAAATTGAATACAATATAAAACTCACCGAATGCTGATTGTCGAACTAATTTTGACTAATAATTTAAATCTCATTCGGGTCAACAGATACTAATTGCGTCTTAGAAAATTTAGAGTTCAAGCATTTCGTTGTATCCATGATTCAGGTGATGTTGTGGTAGGAGATTTAGCTGCATTTGTTGGTAGAAATGAAAGTGGTAAAACTACAATTCTACAGGCATTAAGTATGTTAGATAAGGATGAAACCGTTTCTGAACTTGATTTATGTGATGAAATGACTGAGCGTCTAAAATCTGAGATTAGAATTGTTGAAGGTGATTTTGAATTGAGTCATGATGAAACCGAAATCATTAAGGAAAGATTTCCTGATTTGCGATTAAAAAAACTGAAAATTTTTAGGACAAACAAAAATCCAGAAATACAATATGATTTTGATGATATTAAGATTAGTAAGGAAGAAGACAAAAACATAGAATACTGGCAAAATATTACAAAACAACTATCAAATTTTATTGAAAGTATCCCAAATTATATAGGTAAAAAACTTGATATTGATTTTTTTGTAGACAGCATGCTAAAGGATAAAAAAATTATACAAGCTGAACTTGATGTATTTAATAGTAATGTGCTAGCTATTGCAGCTGAAGAACAGCAAGTAATTTCTGAATGGAAAGAAACCTACACCAATATTATGAAAAATGTTGAAAAAATTTCAATTGATAATACAAAAAGTGATGCTTTGAAAAATTTTATTGGAGATACTCTACATCCACGGTTTGTTTATTTTTCTGATTATAAGAAAATACTAGGAAACATAAACCTGACTGAATTCATGAAAAAATCTGAAAATACAGATTCTGCTGGAATTGAATACATTGAAGGTTTTGATAGAGCAGAAACTGTACGAAACTTACTTTATCTTGCAGAGTTAGAAATTGAAAAACTGGAAGAACTTAAGGATAGTCCGTCAAAATTAATTAAATTTTTAGGCACTGCAAGTAAAAATTTGACTCAACGATTAAATCCATCTTGGAAAGGTGAACCAATTCATGTGGAATTAAGACTTAATCCAAGAAATATTTTGAGTGTGGTGATATCAGATGTTCATAAAGATGGTACGATAACCAATACTGGACTGCTGAATAGAAGAGCTGAAGGTTTCAAATGGACATTCTCATTCATAGTAAATTTTGCTGCTGAAACGCAAAAATCGGAGTTGAAAGAAGCAATTCTATTACTTGATGAACCAGCACGAAACTTACATCCAACGCAGCAAATGGGAATATCTGATTTGTTAAAAAATCTTGCTGGATCAAACCAAGTTTTATACGCTACTCACTCACCTTTCATGATTTTTGATTATACTCCTGGTAATCTTCTCGTTGTAGAACTTGATAAGAAAAAACACCTAAGTAGAATTTTTTATGATTACTGGAAAGCGGATGACGCTACACTTACACCAATTCTTTATGGGTTATCAAAAGGATTAGTTGATTCAATAACTAATAGAGATGTTGGTAATAATTCACGTCCACTTATTATTGTGGAAACGATGTCAGACACAATGTATCTTAATGCGTTTGACAAATTCCTTCAGGACCCAAACATATCTATGAATCCCCTAAATGTAACACCAGCTTATACTAAAAATTCGGTATTACCACTATCAATTTTTTATCATACACATGGATACAATACATTCGTGTTACTTGACAATGATTACGAAGCAAAACAAATTGCTGAGCAGCTAAAAAATAATAAAATTTCAGAAACACAAATTATATATTTCGAGAAAGAAGGAAATCTTCTTCCATCAATAGAAGATTATATGGTTACTGAAGATTATTTGTATGCTGTAAACCAAACTTATGAGATAAAATTACGGAGAGAGGGATTTACCAACCTTACCAAAGAAGAAGTACTAATTCATGGTAAAAATGGAATTATTGAAAATCTAAAGGCAGTTTGGAATGAACATAATGATGATGACTGGGGTGAGTTTGAAAAAGAGGAAGTTTGTAGATACATATGTGGAAAAATTGCCTTGGGTGATACTAGCTTCTTGACTGACAAAACAAGAGACCGATTACGTACGTTATACCGGTTAATTGCTGAACGTATTCGTCAATATCAGAATACAACACCCGTGGAACAGTTTTAGATGAATGATAACTAGAAACTAAAAATTTACTAAAAATACGAAATAAAACTAAATTAAAGTTTAATTGCCGACAAACAACTGATGAATGGTATGAGGAAATACTCAACAGGTGGTATTCTTATCTCAGTGTTGCTTACATTTTCTATTTTCACTTTATTGTCGTTCTCAGAGGTAAATGCAGAGGAAGTAATTTCTGTAAATGCAAAAAGTTATGAAAATACAATAATTATTGAGTTTAAAAATGAGAGCACATCTAAAATAAAGACAATTAGAATGTGGGCAGGCGGAGATACGACATTCAAATCATTTAAGATAGAACCTGGCTGGGGTGGTGAAAAACATTCTGATGATAAGCTGTTAATATTTGCCGCAACAAATACACTAAATCCAGGCGAGTCGGTAAAGTTTGGTCTAATAGTAGATGAAAAAGTAGACGGAATGAATTGGAAAGCGCTAGATCAAAATGAGAAAGAAGTAGATACAAGAAAAACGTCTATTCAAGAAATTTCCAAAACCACTTCTAGCTATGCTGAAGAAGAAAGCAAGACAGTTGATGAAGTTAAAGAAACAGGTGGATCTCTTTACGGTACAAAAATGTTCATTCCAGAAACAATTCGAGTTGATTCAGATGTAAGATTGGTAGGAAGTGGATTTGGTTCTCAAAAAAATTTACAATTATACCTTGATAATACTATAATAGAATCAATTAAAACGGATCAAAATGGAAATTTTCTAACTACAATCACTATACCTGAAACACATAATGTTGGAACAAGTGAATTTTTAATAAAAGATGATTCTGGGAATTTTCAAATCACTAATATCAACATTGAAGAATCAAAAAACAGATTTTTAAAGTCTACAATGTTTAAAATTAACTCCATTCCTACTCAAATTGGATATGATGAAACATTAACTATTTCAGGCCATGCATATCCACAAAGTGCGATTATTTTCGAGTTCGAGAATATTGAAAGGATTTTAGAAAAAACTCGTGTAATAACAGCTGATTCAACTGGAGAATGGGTTTTTGAGGAAATGATAAACCGTAGTGATAGCCTTGGACAAAAATACTTAATTTTAAAAAATAATAACGATAGAACAGTACGAACCCTTGATATACAATCAGGTGATCTAATAGAAATTTCTACTACTACAAAAAGATACAATCTAGGAGAAACTGTTAGTGTAACTGGAACTTCTGAACCAAACAAAAGTACTACAATATGGATTAAAGATGGAAGTAAAAAAACAATTATCTACGATATTATAACAAGTAGTGGAAATGGTGATTTGAATTATGAGTTTGTTGCAGCTGACAAATTTTCTACTGGAACATATTCTGTAACAATTAAACAGGAAACAAATCAACTAGCCTAACTATTACAATTTTGAATAATGCTGATGAGATTCAAACTACTGATGTCATCACAACAAGTGACCTTGGTAAAGGACAGTATGTCATAGATTTGGATGGTTTAGGTCAGGGCATATACAGAGCTGTTGCGAGCTACCAAAATACTCAAGATGCGGTTAAATTTTCAGTTGGTATAGAATCAGGAGCTGGTGAAATTTCATTAAGTACAACTAAAGAAAGTTATCATCCGGGTGATTCAATTTTAATTATTGGACAAACTGGAGCTAATGCTAGATTAACTATATCTCTTCATGATACTTCTGAAAATCTAGTCACCAAGACTGATATTTTTTCAGATAGTACAGGTGGTTTTTCTACAAATGATATTGGAATACCATCTAGTGGAACAAGTGGTGATTGGAAAATCATTGCATATAGTCCTGGCAGCGTTCTCCAATTTGCTGAAACAGTACATGTAGTTGATCCATCTGAGAATGGTTAATCACTCAAAACAGTTTTTATTTCTGATTCATTGTTACAAGTTGTATGAATTTGAAAGAACTGATAGCTGAATATCCAAACTTTCCGAAAAAAGGTATATTATTTAGAGATTTTAGCCCAATACTTAATGATGCCTCTGCTATGTCATTTGTTGTAGAAGAATTCTCAAAAAAGTTTCATCCAAAAGATGTTGATGTTTTTGCGGGAATCGAATCTAGAGGATTTATCACCGCGTCTATCCTTGCACAAAAATACAACAAAGGTATGGTAATGTTAAGAAAAGAAGGCAAACTACCAGGAAAAACTGTGAAAACTTCATACAAAATTGAATACGGTAAAGCAGTACTAGAGATTCAAAAAAATGTGTTAAAGAAAGGTGAGAGGGTGTTAATTTGTGATGATTTGTTAGCTACAGGTGGAACAGCAAGTGCAGCTGCAAAATTAGTGGAAAAAATAGGTGCGAAGATTGCTGGCTTTGCATTTATCATTGAATTGACTAACTTAAACGGAATCAAAGAGATAAGCGATTACAAAACAGTTTCACTGGTGCAATACTAATGGTTAACGATACAGCAGAAATTGGAATTTTTGGTGGGACAGGAATTTATGATTCTGAAATATTACAAAATAGTAAAGAAATTACGATTGAAACACCATATGGTAAGACATCTGATGCAATTACTATAGGAGAACTTGACGGGAAAAAAATTGCGTTCATGCCAAGGCATGGAAAAAAACATTCTATTCCCCCACACATGATAAACTATTGTGCAAATATCTGGGCTTTCAAGGAATTGGGATTTATTGATTTTACAAAATCTAGAAGGAATTCATTTTCTGAAGATGGTAAAGTTATCCATATTTCAGTTGCAGATCCTTTTTGCCCAGAGCTTCAAGAAATAGTTTCAATCACAGCCAACAATCAGGGCATATCTTTACACAGGGATTGTACCTACACTTGCATTGAGGGTCCAAGATTTTCAACAAAGGCAGAATCTAGATTGTACAAGTCTACCGGTGCTGACATTATTGGAATGACATTGGTACCAGAATGTCAGCTCGCAAGGGAGGCCCAAATGTGTTATGTGTCAATTGCTACGGTAACAGACTATGATGTTTGGGCTGAAAAACCTGTAACGGCAAAAGAAGTTATGGACACTTTGTCTAAAAATGTTCAAAGCACAAAAAAACTACTAGTGGAATTAATAAAAAAGATACCAGATAAACACATCACTAGAAAATGTTCTTGTGAAAAGGCATTAACTGAGGCAGAGTTTTAATCATCTACAAATGATTCACGTTTTAGACCGTCAGGGATACTAAGGTTTCCAGAAATAAGTTTTTTTTGTAATTCATCAATGACTTTATCAACATTATATTCTAGTGTTTTTAGCTTGTTTTTCGTCTCTTCAGATAATTTTACTCCAATATTTTGTCCCCCAATACGACCAAATGCTATTGCTACAAACTCAAATGAATTATTATCAATTTCAAAAATTCCGTCAATTTTTGCTGCCATCTGCGTCCCATCAACATTGCTTACATGTACTTTTAGATTCAATGTAAATCTAGATTTCTACTGCTCTGTTCAAGTGATCTTCAATTAGAAAACTGTTATGATAATCATCAACTATTTTATAATCTTCAATTTTAAGATCTAAAATTTTTTCATCTGCTGTTTCATATTTAATAATTCCATTCTGTTTTAATCTTACAAGTTTCCACTTGTCTTTTCCTTTTTGCAGTTTGCTAACAATCACTCCCCATTTTTCATCATTTTCTATTCTTGGCATTCCTACAATTTCAGTTATTGACTCTATTCCCAACTGTTTTTCTTCACAAAATTTTTTTTTACAAATAGCACATCGCCAAACATCAACACTACCAATTGTCTTTTCGTCTATATTGATATTAACAGGAGCTAGGTAAGTGATTTGAGGGTTTTCACAGCAACGATAGATTTCACCCATGCGATTTTCAGGGCTTTTTGTTATATTTAGTTCTTCCATCGTCATATGGATCTTCTAGTACAACACCAAGATTATCAACAATTGAATTTTTTTTAAAAGTAATGTTTTCCCATTCACACATTTTTCTATACATGTTTACAGCGGTAAACCGTGGATGCATTGCTTCAAATTCTGTTTCTGGCATGTCAATAAAACCACCTAATTCAACAAGTTTTTGAGATGTTTCTAATGCATCCTCAGCAGAAATCTCTAAAGCCTTAGCAATTTGATTAGCAGACATTTTTCCCTTCAGTGTAACTAGTAAAAATACTTCAGCCTGATTTTTAGTTAGTTTAATCTCAGATATTAGATCATTTTTAATTTTCTCATAATCCATCCAAGATTCTAAGAATTTATTCTAATTAAAGTAGCACTCTAATAATTCCAAATATACTTTATATTTGGTAGATGTGATTCTCATTCATTGTCTAAATTTAGTAATACATCTTCATATACAAATGAAAAATCATTAAACTTTGTAATCCCAATAGTCGTGCTACTTTTTATTGGAATTGTTTACATAATGTCACAAAGAGCAGAAGGGAGTTATGTAAGTTTTATTTTGATTGGTGTTGCAACAATTACAACAATTTATTGGGTTAGTGTTCTTAAAAAAATGCTAAAAAATGTCAAACCAAAATACACTGCAAGAGAAGCAGAGGCTAAGAACTGGGTTTATGATCTCATTAAGGGTGAAAATCAATTTGTTTTTGTAGCTGAAGTTCCAGGTCCTGATGATAAGATTATGGTAAGACTGATTGATGGGACATTGTACATTAGAGGAACTGGTGGTTTTTCAAAAGAAGTTCAAATTGAAGGTTCAAATCAAATGAAGATATCTGATTTCAAGTACAGAAATGGTGTCCTAACACTTAGAATAAGTTAAAGACTTTTTGCAACTTCAAGTTTTTGTGGCAGATATTTGTCTGTAATATTCGTTAGACCATACTTTGAGAATGCTTCAAGTTCTGCCTTTCTTTTAATTTTTAAGAACACTTCAAGTTCTTTCTTCCAAATACCTTCTTGATATCTAGGATCTTTCAGTAGATCATGACATCTCTTTATGTCAGATTCTGTCATAGGTATAGTAGGAAGTTTATATTTTTCAATATCAGTAGCCCATACACCTACCCATTTTGCATCCGGAAC
>LUMJ01000488.1_pt1 | contig 11061 bp, 9 predicted proteins | sample 729631 | NCBI WGS metagenome assembly LUMJ01 (sample SAMN03860266, study PRJNA289734) | marine metagenome | biome: seawater column; feature: ocean; material: water; isolation source: Red Sea water column Station 22 - depth 500m | place: Saudi Arabia: Red Sea | collected 2011-10-15 | depth 500 m | reverse complement strand
GAGTAATGTAAAGCATTAAATTACTCTCTTGAAAATTTATTTTTTGAACTTATATCTGTGATACATTAAATTTTAAAAATAAAAAATGAGAATGGAACAAGGAAAAATAAACACTCAAAAAATCACTGATTTTGCTGATAAAACGCTACTTATTGTAGATGATGATAATCCTTTAAGAGATAGATTAGCTCGAGCCATGGAAAAAAAAGGTTTTCAAGTAAACCAAGCCGAAAGTGTTCAAAAGGGTATAAGTCAAGCCAAAAATACACCTCCAGCGTTTGCTGTTATCGATCTGCGTTTAGGTGATGGCAATGGATTGGAAGTGGTTAAAGAGATTCGAAAGCTTAAAAAGGATAGTAGAGTTGTTATGTTAACGGGATATGGCAATATACCAACTGCTGTAGAAGCAGTTAAAGCTGGAGCTATCGATTATATACCAAAACCTGCAGATGCTGATGATGTAGAGAACGCTCTTTTAGCTCCACCAGAATCAAAGGCTACACCCCCAAAAAATCCGATGTCAGCTGATAGAGTTAAATGGGAACATATTCATAGAGTTTTTGAGTTATGCAATAGAAATGTTTCGGAAACAGCGCGAAGATTAAAAATGCATCGTAGAACTTTACAAAGAATTCTTTCTAAAAAATCTCCTAGATAATCTTTCTAATTTTAATAATAGTATTTGACAAAATTGTCAAAAATAACAATTTATACGATTCAGCTAACAAAAATGGTAGTGCTCCTATTTTAAATATTTCTAAAAAAGATTTTTCCCAATTCATAAAGGCGCTCAACCAAATTAATCCAAACAAATATATAAAACTTAATGAAAAAATCAGTTTAAATAATACAATTACTGGATCAGTGCCTAGTTTAAGATATCCTGAAAAAAATGCAGCAAATATAAAACCAATTAAATAACCAGTAGTTGGTCCGGTAAAATAAACCCATCCACCTCCAGCTGCAAAAACTGGAATTCCTATCAAACCTTCAAAAAGATATAAAGCAATTGTTGCTACTGCAATTCTATAACCAAGAGCCATGCCTAAAAATAACACGACAAAAGTTTGCATTGTCATTGGCACAGGGTAAAAAGGTATTTTAGTTTTTGCTGAAATTGTTAAAAGTATAGTTCCTAATATTGCTATTAAGATAGTTTTGATAATTTTGCCTATTTCAATTCTTTTAATTGCTTCCACAATATTTATACATTACATTCTTTTTATATAAAATCTAGCTTTTTGTAAGTTGAATAAATACATCTTCTAAATCACCTTCATCAGTTGAAATATCGTAAATTTCCATGCCCGCATCTTTAACCTTGCTTATTATTTCATCTATTTTATGCTTTTTTCTTTCATATAAAGCAATTATTTCATTGTTTGAATTATATGAAAATTTTACTCCATCTAAATTTTCTAAATTAATTGTATTTATTTTTCTTACTTTAAAGATAATTTTTTTAGTTTTTATGCTATCCAATAAATTATTTGTTGTATCTAATGCAATTAAATTGCCTTTATCTATTATAGCAATCTTATTACACATTTCTTGAGCCTCATATAAATAATGAGTTGTAAGAATAATTGTTACTCCTTGTTTATTAAGCGCTCTAACATTGCTCCAAAGGTTCTTACGTAATTCTACATCTACTCCTGCGGTTGGTTCATCTAATACAAGAATGGGTGGTCTATGAACCATAGCTTTTGCAATTAAGAGTCTTCTTTTCATTCCTCCAGACAAACTTCTTGCATAAGAGTTAGATTGTTTTTCAAGTGAAACTAAGTTTAATATTGTATCGGTTATTCTATCTTTTTTTGGTACTCCATATAATCCAGCCTGAAGCTCTAAGAGATTTTTCGGACTAAAAAAGGCATCTAGGTTTACTTCTTGCGGAACGATTCCAATTGAAGCTCTAACCTGTCTTGGATTTTTATCTAAATCAAATCCCCAAACATTAACATATCCGGAATTTTTTATTACTGTACCTGCTAGGATATTTAGGAAAGTAGTTTTGCCGGCTCCATTAGGACCAAGTAAGCCAAAAATTTCACCCTCTTTCACCTCTAAGTTTAAATTATTCAAAGCTTTAATTTCATTTGATGATTTTGTTGAATAAATTTTGGTTAATTTTTCTACTTTTAATGCATTTTTATTGTTCATGATGATTTAGCTTTTATATAACCATAACACTAATTAAAATAGGTTAATATTAGTCTATGAATTCAATTAACAAAACTGATCACTTTTACCTTATTGATGGATCAGGTTATATTTTTAGGGCCTATTATGCATTACCTCCGCTTTCTAGAAAAAGTGATGGATTGCCAACTGGAGCAGTAAATGGTTTTTGTACTATGTTGTATAAACTTTTAGAAAGTGTTCGAGTTGATGATAGTAAAAATAAGCCTACCCATTTTGCAGTTATTTTTGATTCTGCGAGAAAAAATTTCAGAAATGAAATATATGAAGATTATAAAGCAAATAGAACTGAAGCTCCCGAAGATCTTGCTCCTCAGTTTGAATATATTAGAAAATCAGTAGAAGCTTTCAATGTAGTTTCTGCTGAGATGCTTAATTACGAGGCTGATGATTTAATTGCTACATACACCGAACAAATACTAAAAAAGGGAGCTAAAGTTACTATCGTTTCTGCGGATAAAGATCTTATGCAGTTAGTAAAACCTGGAGTAAGACTTTACGATCCAATGAAAAGTAAAGTGTTGGGAAATAAAGAGGTCAAAGAAAAATTTGGAGTTGAGCCAAATAGAGTTATAGATGTTCAAGCTTTGGCAGGAGATACATCAGATAACGTTCCAGGTGTTCCAGGAATTGGAATTAAAACTGCGGCAGAGCTAATTAATAAATATAAGTCTTTGGAAAAATTGTTAGAAAAAGCAAGTGAAATTCCACAAAATAAAAGAAGAGAAACCTTATTGCAAAATAAGGATAAAGCTCTTTTAAGTCGCAAGCTTGTTGAACTTAAAATTAATGTACCAGTTAAACAAAAATTAGAAACTTTTGAAATAAAAAAAATTGATAAACAAAAATTATATGATTTTTTAAGAGAAATGGAATTTAATCGTTTACTTAGTCAAGTGATTTCACACTATGGAGAGCCAACGGAAAAAAAAATTGAAAGTAAAAATTCAACAAAATTTAATTTAAAGCTTTATAAAACTATTTTAAAAATTGACGAATTAGAAAATTGGATTAAAAAAATTGAAGAGAAAGGAATGGTTGCTGTAGACACTGAAACAGATTCACTAAATCCTCATGTGGCAAATTTGGTAGGAATTTCACTATGCTATGATGAGGGAGTTGCTTGTTATATTCCACTTCAACATGAGTCGCAAAAAGTTTTAAAAAAAAAGACGGTATTGGATAAATTAAAAAATTTATTAGAGGATAAAAGTATTAAAAAAATTGGTCAAAATATAAAATTTGATTACATAATTTTTTTAAAAAATAAAATTAAACTAAATTCAATAGAGGATACAATGTTGATGTCCTATGTTTTGGATGCCGGAAAACATAGACACAATATGGATAGTTTATCCGAAATTCATTTAAACCATAAACCCATATCATTTAAAGAAGTTGCTGGTACTGGAAAAAGTCAAATCACTTTTGACAAAGTAGCAATTAAATTAGCTACTGAATATGCGGCTGAGGATGCCGATGTAACTTTCAGATTATATTCATTATTTAAAGAAAGACTTAACCAGAAAAAACTTTTGAAAATTTATGAATTATTTGAAAAACCACTGCTAAATTTATTAGCACAAATGGAAATAAAAGGTATAAAAATAGATTCAAATTTTCTAAATGAACTTTCAAAAAAATTTAATGAAAAAATAAAAAAATTGGAAAAGGATATTTTTAAAGAATCTAAAAAAGAATTTAATATAGGATCACCGAAACAATTAGGTGAAGTTTTATATAACGAATTAAAAATAGCTGCTTTAAAAAAAACAAAAAAAGGAGGATTTGCAACCAGTGCTACAGTTCTTGAAGATTTAGCATTTAAGGGACATCTATTACCAAAACTCGTTTTAGATTGGAGACAATTAACAAAATTAAAAAATACTTATACCGACACACTTCCAGAGCACGTAAATTCAGAAACCTATAGAGTTCACACATCTTTTTTATTGGCGGCTACAACAACCGGAAGACTTGCATCGAGTGAACCAAATTTACAAAATATTCCAATTAAAACAGAAGATGGTAAAGAAATCAGAAAAGCTTTTGTTGCTGAAAAAAACTATACTCTTATTTCAGCAGATTATAACCAAATAGAAATGCGTATTCTTGCTGACATTGCAAATGTTAAGGAATTAAAAAAGGCATTTAAAAATAACGAAGATATACATTCATTAACTGCAAGTCAGGTATTTAATATTCCATTAAGCAAAATAGATGCTGAAACTAGAAGAAAAGCTAAAGCAATAAATTTTGGAATTATTTATGGAATTTCCCAATATGGTTTGGCAAAACAAATTTCGGTTTCAAATCAGGAAGCTTCTGAATTTTTAAAATCTTATTTTAATAAATTTCCTGAAATAAAAGACTATATGAATAAAACAATAAATTTTTGCAGAAAAAGTGGTTATGTAAATAATATTTTTGGAAGAAGGTGTCACATTACAGGTATAAACGACAAAAATTATAATGTGCGAAATTTTCAAGAGAGAGCAGCCATTAATGCCCCAATTCAAGGATCTGCAGCAGATATAATGAGATTAGCAATGATTAGGATCCAACAAGCGTTGGATAACAATTCTAGTTTCAAAACTAAGATGCTTTTACAAATACATGATGAGTTAGTTTTTGAAACTCCCAAAAATGAAATTAAAAAAATTGCACCAATTATAAAAAAAATTATGTCAGATGTATCAAACAGTGAACATCATCAGTTTTCTACCCCTCTTACTGTTGATATTAACTCAGGTAATAATTGGGGAGAAGCGCATTAATATTCCTAACACTTGCCCAATTTGTGACAATTTAGTATTTCTATATAGGACATATTTTAAGTTATGAGTCATACAATCGCATTGGTAGATGATGATAGAAACATACTTACCAGCATTAGCATGGCGTTAGAAAATGAAGGATTTAAAGTTCAAACATATATTGACGCAGAAAATGCTTTGGTAGGTATTAGCAGAAATCCACCAGATTTGGCAGTTATCGATATTAAAATGCCAAGAATGAATGGTGAAGAACTTCTCAAACGTCTAAGAAAAAAAACTACAATTCCAATATTATTTTTAACTTCCAAGGATGAGGAGGTTGATGAGTTGCTAGGTTTAAAACTTGGTGCGGATGATTTTATTAAAAAATCTGGAGGATTTTCAATTAAGGTACTTATTGAGCGTATAAGAGTTCAATTAAGAAAAAAAACAAATAATATTGAGGATTCTAAAACTTTAATTATTCATGGTAAATTAAAATTGGACCCTTCACAGCTTGAATGTGAATGGAACGGAAAACCTTTACCAGAAAAACTTACAACAACGGAATTTTTGATTGTTAAGGAATTAGCAAAAAGGCCTGGGATTATTAAAGAAAGAGCACAGTTAATGGATATAGCATATAAGGACAACAATGATATTGAAGATCGCACAATTGATAGTCACGTTAAAAGAATTAGAAAAAAATTCAAGAAAGTTGATCAAAATTTTTCTGCAATTGAAACAAGGTACGGTAGTGGTTATAGATGGAATATTAGTTGATGAAATTTAATTTTTTTAGCTCAAGCTCAATTCTAAAAAAATTTTTAATTTTTAATTTTATTGTTTTTTTAGTTTTAGGAGTTTTTACTTTTTTATATCTCAATGCCATAAAACCTAATTTAATAAAAAATAGGTCTGACCAACACTCAAAAATTATAAATAATACATCCGACCATATTAATAGGTTAAGCATTGAATTTACCAAAGAAGGCGTTACAAAATTTTTATTAAAGGAAAGATATCTATTTCATAATTTAGATCGCGTTCAACTTTATGATTTAAATTCTAATTTGTTGGCAGATACGGATACTTTAGATTTGGCCCAAGATATTTTTGTAAAAAACCAAGAAGTGCAAGAAACACCTATTGATAAATCTGATGAAAATATAAATGTAAGCGACAATTCAAAAGCCACTCAGACAACAACTTTTAACACTGAAAACTATGTTAAAAAGTATTCTGAGCAAAAAAATATTGGAGACAAATTAGTAATTAGTGAAACAATTAATAATAATTTTTATGTTATGACTATAAATTCAGTTAGGTTAAATGGGGAAAACAAAGGTTATATTGTCGTTTCAGAAATTGCGAATGATATATTGATTGCTATTGATGAAAGAAAAAATTTTATATTAAGAACGGTTTTTTCAGTAGCAATTGTTATTTTGATTTTCTCAGTCTTTTTAAATAAATATATTTTAAAACCTATAAGAGCTTTGATGCTTTATACAAAAGCAATTAAAGAAAAAGATGAAAAAATAGATAAACATGAAAAATATATGCTTAGAAAGGATGAAGTGGGTCAGTTATCTAGATCTTTAAATGAAATGACAGCAAATCTTTATAAAAGAATAGATGTAGCTGAAACATTTTCTTCAGATTTAGCGCATGAAATAAGAAATCCATTAACATCATTAAAGGGTGCTTCTGAAGTTTTAGAAAATACTTCTGATAGTGAAAAAAGAAAAAAATTAATAAAAGTTATAAGCCATGATGTAGAAAGAATTGAAAGATTAATTACAGATTATTCTCAAATGTTAAAAGATGAGGCTTCTCTATCTAGAGCAAAAATGACTAAAATTGATCTAGCAAATGTAGTAGATTCTGTTGTTGAAGATTTTAATAGTGATTTACTGAATTCAAATAAAAATATTAAAATATATGTAAATAACTCTAATCTAAATGGATCAAAATTAAATGTACTAGGAGTAGAAAGTAAACTTGAACAAATTATAGCAAATCTTTTGGATAATGCGGTTTCTTTTAGCCCATCTAATAGCAAGATATCGGTTATCTGTAATATAAAAAAAAAGGATGCACAACTAATCATCAAAGATGAAGGTCCCGGCTTTAATGAAAAAAATATCGATCAAGTTTTTAATAGATTTTATAGTAACAGACCTGAAAAATTTGGTGAACATTCTGGTTTAGGATTAAATATTGTAAAAAATATTATAGAGTTGCACGGAGGTTCAATTTTAGCTTCCAATCAATCTGGAGACAAAAAGGGCGCAAGAATTGAGGTACTCCTGCCGATTTATAAATAATGAGAACTGATCAATAAGTTGATAATTTCATATTAAATTGTTAAATAGGTGCAAATTATGTCAGAAGATTTTAAAGTAAAAGATATTAATCAAGCAGATTTTGGACGAAAAGAAATTTCTATAGCAGAAAGTGAAATGCCTGGTTTAATGGCACTACGTAAAGAATTTAAAGGTAAGCAACCTCTTAAAGGAGCTAGAATATTAGGATGTTTACATATGACTATACAAACTGCAGTTTTAATTGAAACGCTTGTTGAATTAGGAGCTGATGTTAGGTGGTCTTCATGTAATATTTTTTCAACTCAAGATCATGCAGCTGCGGCAATTGCCAAAAGAGGAATTCCAGTTTACGCATGGAAAGGAGAAACTGAAGAAGAATATTATTGGTGCATTAAAAAAACTATAGAAGGGAAAAAAGATTGGAAACCTAATATGCTCCTAGATGATGGGGGAGACCTAACAGCTTTAATGCATAAAGATTATAAGAATCTTCTTAAAGAAATTAAGGGACTTTCCGAGGAAACTACAACAGGAATTAAAGCTCTAAAAAAAATGGAAAAAGAAAATAAACTTTTAGTTCCAGCAATAAATGTGAATGACTCAGTAACTAAATCAAAATTTGATAACTTATATGGGTGTAGAGAAAGTTTAGTTGACGGAATAAAAAGAGCTACGGACGTTATGATGTCAGGCAAAACTGCCATAGTTGCAGGTTTTGGTGATGTAGGTAAGGGTAGCGCTGCTTCTCTTAGACAGAGTGGGGCTAGAGTATTAGTCACTGAAGCAGATCCTATTTGTGCTCTCCAGGCAGCCATGGAAGGCTATAAAGTAGTTTTGATGGATGAAGCAATAACTGAAGCGGATATAGTTGTAACTGCAACAGGCAATAAGGATATTGTTACAGCTGACCACATGAGAAAAATGAAAGATCGTTCTATACTTTGCAACATTGGTCATTTTGATAATGAAATTCAAGTTGATGCTCTTAAAAATTATAAATGGACTGAAATTAAACCTCAGGTTCACGAAATAGAGTTTCCAGATAAAAAAAGGATATTGCTTTTGGCCGAAGGAAGATTGGTTAATTTAGGATGTGCAACTGGCCATCCAAGTTTTGTTATGAGCGCATCATTTACCAATCAAGTAATTGCACAAATAGAGCTTTGGAAAAATTCTGAAAAGTATGAAAAAAAAGTTTACGTTTTACCTAAACATTTAGATGAAAAAGTCGCGATGCTTCATTTAAATAAAGTTGGAGCCAAACTAACAAAACTTTCAAAGGGCCAGGCTGATTATATAAGTGTTGATGTTAATGGTCCATTTAAACCTGATAGCTATCGCTACTAGTCAGTAGTAGATGCAATTAAAATCTTTAAAAGATACACAAAATTTTTCAAAGAATATTTCTAGAATAATAGGCGCGGGTGACATAATTTTTCTTTATGGAGAAATTGGAGTAGGAAAAACTACATTTGTACGTTTTTTTATTAACTATTTGGAAAGTAAAAATAGAGTTAAAAATAGTGATGTATTAAGTCCAACATTCAATATAGTTTATGATTATGATATTGGTAATATAAAAATTCTTCATTATGATTTATACAGACTAAAAAATTATAAAGATATTTCTCAATTGGGTATGTTTGAAACTTCAAAAAATCATATTAAAATCGTGGAGTGGCCTGAATTAATTGAGTTAAAACCAAAAGATAGAATTGATATTCTATTTCAATATTCAAAATTGATAAATTCTAGAAAGGTTAAAATTAATGGTTTTGGAAAATGGAAAGATCATAAATTTAATGAACTATAAAATATTACCTATTGCAGGAGATGCTTCGTTTAGAAAGTTTTATAGGTTAATTTTTAAAAAAAACAGGAAAATTGTTGTTTTGGCAAAAAGTGAAAAATATAAAAATTTAATAGCTTATTCATCAATCAATAAATTTCTAAGAATCAACAAAATACTGACCCCAAAGCTTTATGCTCATAATTACCCTATGGGTTTAATTGTTATTGAGGATTTTGGAGATTTGTCCTTTTATAAGATTCTTTTAAAGAAAAAAAATAAATTAGAAGTCTACAAAAAACTTATAGATTTGCTTATAAAAATTCAAAAAATAAAGCCAAAATCAAAAATTAAAAATATTACTAAGGGATCACATATAATTAATAAATATTCAAATAAATATTTATTTAAAGAATCTGATTTATTTTTTGATTGGTATTTACCTTTGTTTTTGAACAAAAAAAAAGCTTTTAATCTTAAAAAAAAATCAAAAAAAATTTTATCAAGAATTTATAATAAGTTAAATTTTTCCAATTCCTGCTTTGTTCACAGAGATTATCATGCACAAAATCTTATGCGAGTTGGTAAAAAAATAGGAGTAATTGATACTCAAGATGCCCTAATTGGTAATCCTGCGTACGATTTGGTTTCATTAATTGATGATGTAAGGATAAAAACTTCTACAAAATTAAAAAATGAAATCTTCAATTATTATTTAAATAAAACTTCAAAATTTCATAGACTTAATTCGCAAAAATTTTTAGAAGATTTTCATATATTATCAGTTCAAAGAAGTTTAAAAATTATAGGTATTTTTGCAAGACTTTTTAAAAGAGATAAAAAAAATCAGTACTTAAAGTTCATACCTTATACCTGGCAATTATTGGAGTTGAGGATGAATTCAGAAATTTTTTTTGAGTTAAAAAAAATTCTTGATAACAATATTCCTAAAAAAATTAGAAAAAAAATTGTACACGAATGAAAATACCAGTTCTTTTTCCAAAAATTTTTGATTATCCTTTTACTTATAAAAGTGAAATTTCTGAGCCTTTGAATTCAGGAGATTTTGTAAAAGCTCCATTTGGTCATAATGAAATTACCGGAGTGGTTTGGCCACATGAGCAAAAAACGGAAAAACAATTTCAAATAAAAAAAATTTCTAAAAAAATAAATGTAAATAATTTAAATTCTTCAATGATAAAATTTATATCTTGGTTTTCAAAATATAACCTGGTGCCTTTAGGCATGTCTCTCAAGATGTGTTTATTAAATAAAGATGTAGTTGAGAAAGATTTTAATAAAGAATTTTTTAAATTTAAGGTCAAGAAAAGAAAAGGCAAATTTTTATTAAATGCAGAGCAAAAAAAATCTCTAAACTTTATGAAAAGTATTGGAAATAATGTACTAGAAGGTGTTGCTGGATCAGGAAAAACTTTAGTTTATTTTGAAAGAATTAAAGATATTATTAATAAGGAATTTCAAGCATTAATATTACTTCCTGAAATTGCTCTAACGAATCAATTTAGTAGAAGATTTCAGGAATTTTTTGGTGCAGAACCAGCAATTTGGCATTCCGGAACTACAAAAAAAAATAAATCTATAATTTGGAAAGGTATCACGGAAGGAAAAATTAAAATAGTTATTGGAGCAAGGTCATCTCTTTTTTTACCATTTAAAAATTTAGGAATAATTGTTGTTGATGAAGAACACGACGTATCTTACAAACAGGATGAGGGAGTTTCTTACAATGCAAGAGATATGGCAATTACAAGAGCTTCGCTAGAAAATATTCCTATAAATTTAGTAACCTCCATACCTTCTATAGAAACTTATAATAATATTGTTAATAAAAAGTATTATATAACCAAACTAAGCAAGAGGTACAAAGAAGCGTCTTTACCAAATATTGAAATTATAAATTTACATTCCGAAGTTTTAAAAAGTGGGTTTTGGTTAGCAAATAAAACGATACGCAAAGTTAATC
>LUMJ01000905.1_pt1 | contig 11068 bp, 10 predicted proteins | sample 729631 | NCBI WGS metagenome assembly LUMJ01 (sample SAMN03860266, study PRJNA289734) | marine metagenome | biome: seawater column; feature: ocean; material: water; isolation source: Red Sea water column Station 22 - depth 500m | place: Saudi Arabia: Red Sea | collected 2011-10-15 | depth 500 m | reverse complement strand
GCACATACTTGTTCGTCATGAGCAGGGCGCAACCCACTCGGCCGACGGCTATGCCCGGGCGACTGGAAAACCAGGTGTCGTACTGGTTACGTCGGGTCCTGGTGTGACTAACGCGGTAACTGGTATTGCGACGGCTCACATGGACTCCATTCCAATGGTCATACTGACCGGCCAGGTTCCGACAGCGCTAATTGGAGATGATGCGTTTCAGGAGGTCGATACAGTTGGAATTACTCGACCGTGTGTCAAGCACAACTTCCTCGTCAGAAAAGTGGAAGACCTTGCGCAGCTAATAAAAAAGGCCTTTTTTATTGCGAGCACTGGAAGACCAGGGCCGGTAGTTATCGACATTCCAAAGGATGTGACTGCGCAAAGTATTGAATACGAATATCCCGCAAGTGTCGAGATGCGTTCCTATGCGCCTGTTTCGAGAGGTCATCCTAAACAGATCAGCCGAGCTGCTGATCTATTGTTAGGTGCCGATAAACCCATAATTTACAGCGGTGGTGGAATTATCCAAGGTGATGCTGCAGATGAACTGACTCAACTTGTCAGGGAACTCGAATTTCCCTGCACCAACACCCTCATGGGCTTAGGTGGGTTTCCATACAAAGATCCACTTTTCCTCGGGATGCTCGGCATGCATGGTACTTACGAAGCCAATATGGCAATGTATGACTGTGATGTCATGCTGGCTGTAGGCGCTCGATTCGACGACAGGGTGACTGGAGATCTGGCTAAGTTTTCCCCTAATTCAACAATAATCCATGTAGATGTTGATCCTTCTTCTATCGGAAAGAATGTCAGTGTGGAAGTGCCAATAGTGGGTGAAGCCGCACCAGTGCTTCGTGAAATGCTGAGCGTCGTTAAGGCCAGAAAGGCTGACGGTGTAGTGCCAGACATCGGACAGTGGTGGGACAAAATCGAGGAGTGGCGAGCATTCAAATCATTCGAATATGATCGACAGTCTGCGGAGCTAAAACCACAATTTGTAATCGAGACGTTACATGGGATCACCAATGGCAATGCTTTTGTTACGTCCGATGTGGGCCAACATCAGATGTGGGCTGCACAACATTACGGATTTAGCACAAGCAGGCGCTGGATTAATTCTGGTGGACTCGGCACCATGGGGTTCGGCCTGCCAGCGGCGATAGGTGTGCAGCTGGCGCATCCGAATGAGCAGGTCGCCTGTATCACCGGTGAGGCGAGCATTATGATGTGTATCCAGGAACTGTCTACCTGTAAGCAGTACGATCTACCTGTGAAGGTGATTAATCTGAATAATCGCTATATGGGGATGGTGAGACAGTGGCAGGAGTTTTTTTACGACGGGCGTTATTCTCATTCTTACATGGATGCATTGCCTGATTTTGTTGCTCTTGCCGAAAGTTTCGGTCATGTCGGAATTCGGATTGAAAACCCGGCTGATGTTAAAGGCGCGTTGGAGGAAGCTTTTGCTCAAAACCTTCTGAGGCAGACGACGCTCTGCTTGAGCGGGAACTGGCCTAGCTGAATGAGACGAATAATTTCCTTGCTTGTAGAGAATGAGGCCGGGGCGCTATCTAGAATAGCAGGCCTATTTTCGGCCCGCGGTTACAACATCGAATCGTTGACTGTTGCGCCTACTGAGGATGAAAGCCTTTCCAGGATGACTATAGTTACCCAGGGTTCTGATGCCATTATCGAGCAAATTACTAAGCAGTTGAATAAGCTTATAGATGTCGTTCGATTGGTTGACCTAACTGAAGGCCGTCATATTGAGCGTGAACTAATGCTGATAAAGGTTATTGCAGAACGTGAGCAACGCGAAGAGGTTAAACGGCTTGCCGATATATTTCGCGGTCGAATCATCGACGTGACTAATAGCACTTATACCATCGAACTGACAGGACCGGGTGGAAAGCTCGATGCATTTATTGAGGCGTTACAGGAAGCGGAAGTGGTCGAAGCAGTCCGGTCGGGAGTATCCGGTATATCACGAGGAGATCGAGCGTTGCGATAGTAGGTTTTACCACGCATTCTGATCTCATTAATTCTATTGATTACTCATCCAGAATAGGGAGCATTCTTTTATGAAAGTCTTCTATGACAACGACGCTGATCAAGGTGTCATCCAAGGACGAAAGGTTGCAGTTATTGGTTATGGTTCTCAGGGGCACGCACACGCCAATAATCTTCGTGACAGTGGTGTCGATGTTGTTGTTGGATTGCGAAAAGAATCCTCATCCTGGACTAAGGCTGAAAATGCCGGATTGGCTGTCGCTACAGTGCCTGAAGCGGTTAATGGGGCAGACGTTGTAATGATGCTGGTGCCTGATGAATTGCAAGCAGGCCTATTTAAGTCCGAAATCGTCGCCAATCTTAAATCTGGAGCAGCACTGGCTTTTGCCCACGGGTTTACTATCCACTTTGGCTTTATAGAACCAAGCAAAGAGGTGGATGTCATCATGATCGCGCCTAAAGGCCCAGGTCACTTGGTTCGATCGACGTATGTCGAAGGTGGTGGCGTACCCTGTCTGATCGCCGTCGAGCAGGATGCGACGAACAATGCCAGAGATATAGCGTTGTCCTACGCTTGCGCGATTGGCGGTGGTCGCGCAGGTGTAATAGAAACGACCTACAAGGAGGAGACAGAAACAGACCTGTTTGGTGAGCAGACCGTACTTTGTGGTGGGATCACTTCATTAATTCAGGCGGGATATGAGACCCTGGTCGAAGCTGGTTATGCTCCAGAGATGGCGTACTTCGAATGTCTTCACGAAACAAAACTGATTGTCGACCTGATTTATGAAGGTGGAATTGCAAACATGCGTTACTCAATCTCGAACACGGCAGAATATGGCGATGTTACGCGCGGGCCGAGGGTGGTTAATGATGAAACGAAAGCAGAGATGAAACGTATACTTTCCGAGATTCAGTCCGGCAAGTTTGCTAACGAGTGGATGGCTGAAAGCCGGTCAGGAGGTGAACGGTTCAAGCAGCTGAGAGCTGATGCTCAAACCCATCCGATAGAGGATGTTGGGTCACGATTAAGATCAATGATGCCTTGGATCCAGAAGGGCAAGCTTGTTGACAAGGATGTAAATTAGAACAGGGTATGGTGCTCAACGTCAGATGATTGTTTTCTTGAAGGTCTGGTGAATTATGATTGCCCGAGAAGGGTGGTCGCGTATCATCATTTTCGCGATGTTGGCATTTGGGGTGCAGATGTTCGCAGGTACAGTTTGGGCGCTGCCATTGTGGTTATTGCTACTGCTGGTGATACAGTTCTTCAGGGACCCTGATAGAGAAATACCGCAGCAGCCTGGAGCGATCGTCTCGCCAGCTCATGGGCGCGTTATTGCGATCGAAAATGTTGCAGATCCCTATATAGAACGACGTGCGCTCAAGATTAGTATCTTTATGAACATATTTTCTGTTCACTCGAACCGAACTCCGGTAGAGGGTGTTGTCGTTAAGAAATGGTATGAAAAGGGCCGATTCTTCAATGCTTCACTGGACAAGGCTTCTCAATTGAATGAAAGATCCGCCGTGCATTTTCGTACCAGGGATGGATGGGATGTTACGAGTGTTCAAATTGCTGGCCTAGTTGCCAGGCGTATCCTCTGTTATCTCAAAAACGGCCAGGAAGTAGAACGGGGCGAACGTTATGGTTTTATCCGCTTTGGCTCACGAGTTGATCTGTATCTGCCCGAGGATACTTACGTGGTTGCGCAACTCGGTCGCTGGGTATTGTCGGGAACCGACATAATCGGTTTTTTGCCGGTCTCTGACTACTGATCATGGAAACAAGGAAAAAAATCCACAGATTCGAACGACAGTCTTTTTTCCGCTTTTTACGGGATCGTGCAGGCTACAAACGGTTTTTATGAACATTCTGCTATCGCCATAGTCGTAGCCGCAGTGCTTGATAGCCTTGATGGCCGCGTCGCACGGATGACCAACACGGTAAGCGATTTTGGCAAGGAGTACGATAGTCTGGTCGATCTTGTCGCGTTTGGACTTGCCCCGGCTCTGGTTCTGTATGAGTGGGGGCTGAAGGATTTTGGCAAGCTAGGATGGCTGATTGCATTTATCTACGCTGCTACCACAGCTCTGAGGCTCGCCCGCTTTAATACCCAGGACACAAAAGGTAACAAGTATTTTCGAGGACTGCCTTGCCCCGCTGCGGCTGTGCTGGTGGCGACAGCTCTTTGGACAGTGGAGAGTTATGGTTTGACGGGTACATGGACGGTTGTGACAGCGTTGCTGGCGATGATTGTTCTGTCAGCAGCAATGGTGAGTTCTTTTCCTTATAGGAGTTTTAAAGATCTTGATTTGAAAAATCGGGTGCCATTCATGACGTTACTCGCCCTCGTGCTAGGTTTTGTGCTGATTTCATTCGACCCACCCGTTGTACTCTTACTGCTGTCGGCTGGTTTTGCAATATCCGGTCCATTCTTTTGGTTATTTGGGAAAAAACCAGAATTCTCCGATCTTGTTGATGAAAGCGACATTGAGGTTGAGGATGAGGTAACAGAAATACGACCAGTCGGCAGCGGGGTTGATAAATAATGAATCGTCGTTATACTGCTGATCCCAGGAACAAGGTTATTTAAAGTGTCTTCAAACACCAATAGTTTTTGTCTTTCTAATAGACCTCGAACAGAGTCGTTATGTTCTGTTCGGCTGGGTCTAGCAGTTTGTGATCTTCTGCTGCGCTGTTAGGCGCATCATATTCCCCTCCAATTAAAACTTAACCAGACCGACTGTTTCACATCGTTGTAAAACGATGCCCCACACGGATTGTTGCGGTGTCGCCGGGGCACCAGTCTGGTAATCGACTAAATTAGCAGAAGCGAGGTGCACGATGAGTAACAAGTTAATTGTTTTTGATACAACGTTGAGAGATGGTGAGCAGAGCCCCGGCGCATCGATGACGGCGGATGAAAAAATGAGGCTCGCGCGTCAACTCGAACGATTAAAAGTAGACGTTATAGAAGCAGGATTTCCAGCTGCCAGTCCCGGAGACTTTGAAGCGGTACAACGAATCGCAGAGCAGGTAAGAGAAACCACGATCTGTGGTCTTGCCAGGGCTAATGCTCGTGATGTTGGCTTAGCTGCAGATGCAGTCAAGCCAGCTGAATCTCCAAGAATACACACCTTTATTGCTACCTCTCCTATTCATATGAGGGAGAAACTGAGAATGTCTCCTGAGCAGGTGCTGGAACAGGCGGTGTTGTCGGTCAGACAAGCTAGAAATACGACGGGCGATGTAGAGTTCTCACCGGAAGATGCGGGACGTTCAGATGAGGATTTCTTGTGTCGAATACTTGAAGCCGTTATCGAAGCCGGCGCAACGACGATTAACATACCAGACACCGTAGGCTATACGATGCCAAACCAGTTTGGAGAGTTGATAGCGAATCTGATGGAGCGGATACCGAACTCAGATAAGGCAATATTTTCAGTGCATTGTCACAACGATTTAGGGATGGCTGTCGCTAATTCGTTAGCCGCTGTAGTGAATGTCGCCCGCCAAGTTGAGTGCACTGTCAATGGACTCGGTGAGCGAGCCGGTAATGCGTCACTTGAAGAGATAGTGATGGCAGTCAGGACAAGGCAAGATTTTTTCGACTGTGATACCAATGTGGACTCGACACAGATCGTTCCGACAAGCCGGCTAGTGTCGACAATCACCGGATTTCCTGTTCAACCCAATAAAGCGATTGTGGGAGCTAATGCGTTTGCACATGAGGCCGGTATTCATCAGGATGGTGTTCTAAAGAGTCGAGAAACTTACGAGATAATGCGGGCGGAAGACGTCGGCTGGTCCGCCAATAAACTTGTACTCGGCAAGCATTCGGGTCGTACAGCTTTTACTGAACGTCTTTTAGCTTTGGGGATAGAATTTGAGTCTAAAACAGATCGAGACGAGGCTTTTGTAAAATTCAAGACATTGGCTGACAAGAAACACGAGATATTTGATGAGGACCTTATAGCTCTGGTCAATGAGAGTGATTCGGAACAGGTGAATGAAAAACTTCAATTGGTATCGATGAGTGCTTCTTCGATAACGGGTGAGATACCCAATGCTGTCGTTACGCTAAGTATTGATGGTACCGAAAAAACGGGCTCAGCGACGGGTGACGGGGCTGTAGACGCCTCATACAAGGCGGTAGAAGCTATCGCTCCTTCAAAGAGCAAACTGCTCTTGTATTCTGTAAATAACATTACGACCGGTACGGACGCGCAAGGCGAGGTGAGTGTGCGTCTGGAACAGGATGGGATAATCGTCAATGGTAGCGGAGCCGATACCGATATTGTGATTGCATCGGTAAAAGCTTACGTCAATGCGTTAAACAGGCTCAACCAGAGGCAGTTTTCCGTCCATCCGCAGTTGAGTGGAACGGTATAGAAGGATCAACAGTTCTTGGCAATCCACCCTAGATCGCAGCACTTACGAGAGATCGGGATTGTCCGGTGGCAAAGGAGGGCGTCAAGTACCCCATTAACTAAGGCAGATGGTGGCAGTATCGGACTGAAGGCACTATCAGATAAGGTTCGGCAGTGTCAGGCATGTAGTCTTCATTTGCGCCGGCAGAACACAGTTTTCGGGCATGGTCCCATAGAGGCGGACTGGTTATTTGTAGGCGAAGCGCCTGGTTCGAATGAGGATAAACAAGGTCTACCGTTCGTGGGTCGTGCGGGCCAGTTGTTAAATTCTATATTGTTTAGTATCGGATTGGCGCGGGATGAGGTTTATATCACGAATGTGCTTAAGTGCAGGCCGCCGGCGAACAGAGATCCGATGGGAGAGGAAGTGGTTAAATGTGAGCCCTACCTGCACGATCAGATCGACTACATCAAACCTGAGATTATCGTTGCAATGGGTCGTTTTGCAGCACAAGCACTACTCAAGTCCACGTCATCAATAGCGGAATTACGTGGCCAAAGACATGAATACTCAGAATTAAAGATTCCCTTGATAGTAACTTATCATCCGGCGTATCTACTACGCTCACTGTTGGAGAAAAAAAAGGTGTGGAAGGATTTGCAGTTCGCGCAATCTTTGTTCAGTGGGTCCAAAAATGAACGGTCAATATGATCTAGAGGTTGCGCGACCTATGGCGTATTCGGACATACCTCAAGTTGTGGAGATAGAACAACAAGTCGCGTTTCACCCGTGGACCCAGAGCGCATTCTCCGAATCTATAAAAGGAGCGGATAAATGCTGGGTTGTCGAATACGGCAATCAAGTCGTGGCTTACCTTGTTCAATCGATTTACACCGAAGAATCGCATATCTTGAATTTGGCTGTAAAAGGTGCTCGACAGGGACAAGGTCTCGGTCGTGGCCTTGTCAAAAAGGCATGTGCTGATGCCAGCAGAAACGGAGTGATCACAATTCTATTGGAGGTTTGCCGAAACAACCTGACCGCGCGACAATTGTACGAGTCAGAAGGGTTTCTGGTTTTTGGACGCAGGAGCAACTACTATCGTTCTGGTGGTCGATCAGAGGATGCGCTCGTTATGAAGAGGGTTTTAAAACCTTCATCCGTCACAACTCAGTGAGCTTCACTGGTTATCTCTGTAGAGCGACTTGCCGGTCATGGCTGAAAACCTCCATCGATTAGCCAAATTGTTGTGAGCTCTTGGATAATTTAGGGTCGTAGATTATGGTCAACTGGTTTAACACTGAACTTGGAACCTGTTTTGCTAACGAAGCATGTGCCCATGTTCCCAATCTGATTCCCTATGGATATCATGGAGTAGCATTACAAATCGGGGAGACACAACAGGACTTGCTGGGCGACATCGACTGTGGTGAACGGATTTATGTTGGTTCGGGAGGCTGTAAAGTGAATGGCGTCCAGGTCTATTCTGATTGGGACGCGTTGCCTTTCGAACGTAGATCTATAGATCTTGTGGTCCTGTTCCACGCGTTGGATTTCGGGAGAGATCCCGGAGGCGTATTACGAGAAGTCAGCGAGATCTTAGCACCCGAAGGTCATTTGGTTGTCGTGGGGCTTAATCCCTTTGGGATTTGGGGCATCTGCCGTTTCCTCAAGTTCCATAAGCGAAAAATGCCGTGGACAGCAAACTACTTCCCGTTGACCAGAGTTCAGGACTGGATAAACCTATTGGGGTTTGTAACGGTAGGTGGGACCATGTATTTCTATCGGCCACCGGTCAATAAGGAATCTATATTGCGGCGGCTCGAATTTATGGAGTCGGCTGGCCGACGATGGTGGCCGGCGCTTTCTGGAGCTTATATTCTCGTCGCTAAGAACAAAGCCCTTAACATTCATACAAATCATCTGAAGAGCGTGCTAAGAGGGGTCCGGCAACGACACCGACTCCAAACGTTAACGCGAAAATCCTGACTAGAACATTCGATTAGGAAAACAGGTAGAAAGCAGTGACGGAACGGTGGGTAATCTATACAGATGGGGCCTGTCGTGGTAATCCGGGGCCCGGAGGCTGGGGTGCGGTACTGTATCGAGATGGAGGGAAAAACGAGCTCAGTGGTGCCGAGTCGAATACAACTAATAATAGAATGGAACTAACTGCTCCAGTCAAGGCACTTGGTGTACTTCCGGACTCCAGCCATGTATCACTCTATACCGACTCACAGTACGTCAAAAATGGTATAACTGTGTGGATATCAAACTGGAAGCGAAACGGCTGGAAAACATCAAACGGCAAACAAGTAAAAAATCAGGATCTGTGGCAGGCCCTGGATCAATCGACCCAGCGGCATGTTGTCGAGTGGTATTGGGTAAAAGGCCATTCTGGCGAAGCTGGAAACGAAAGAGCAGATGAGTTGGCCAATAAAGCGATCGAACAAATGTTTACTTAGGTAGCCTGAATTAAGGCGACCATAATGATTATATGAGACAAGTCATTTTAGACACTGAGACGACTGGTTTAGATCTAAAACTAGGCCATCGCGTAATCGAGATAGGTTGTATCGAGGTTTCAGACCGTCGGATTAAAGAACACGTTTTTCATAGTTACATTAATCCGGATAGGCCGGTCGACTTGGAAGCGCAAGAAGTGCATGGGCTTACCACAGAATTTCTGTTGGACAAACCGAGATTTCCAGAAATCCTAGACGAATTTTTGTCGTTTATTGAAGGCTGTGAACTGGTTATTCACAACGCATCATTCGACGTTGGATTCTTGAACAATGAAATTAGATTAATGGATTCGACACGTGGAAAAATCGAGGATTATTGCCAGGTCGTAGACAGTCTGACACTGGCTCGACAACTGCATCCCGGCCAGCGAAACAGTCTCGATGCATTAGCTAAACGCTATCAGGTCGATACCAGTCAGAGAACCCATCATGGGGGTCTACTGGATGCAAGGATTTTGGCAGAGGTCTATCTCGCAATGACTGGTGGACAGGCAGACCTCTCTTTTGACGTGCGTGAGCCGCAAAAGAAGTTTGGAGAGAGTAATCGGGATGTCGATCGGGATTCGATAAGAGATCCCAGCAGTAGAGCTGGCTTTTCAGACGACAGATTTATAGTTATTTCGGCCAACGAGGATGAGATTTTAGAGCACAATAAATGGCTCGACAGGTTAGGTGATAACTGTGTCTGGAGATCTGACCCGGAGCCTTGATTGAACCGCGCTGAGTATAAAATTGCACTGAACAATTCCTGATCTTCTGGGTATGTAGGTCTCAAGTTTTAAGAGAGTGATTGTTTCAGCTAATAATTAGGGGGAGAAGAAAAATGGATGACAACCGAATATACCCGGTCGCCTTACGCAATTCAGAAGATGCCTACATTGATGAGGCCCGCTACCAAGAGATGTATCGCCGGTCCATTGACAATCCCGAAGACTTTTGGTCGCAACAGGCCGAGAAATACCTGACTTATTCCAAGAAGTGGGATCGGGTCATGGATTATGACTACGTCACTGGAGCAATTGCATGGTTCAGTGGTGCAAAACTCAATGCAACGGTTAATTGTATTGATCGTCATCTTGAGGACCGAGGTGATCAGATTGCGATTATATGGGAGGGCGACGATCCATCTGAACAGCAGCATATTTCATACAAAGAGTTGCATGAAAATGTTTGCCGATTTGCCAATGTTTTGAAATCACGTGGAGTGGAAAAAGGAGATCGGGTATCTATTTATATGCCAATGATTCCTGAGGCTGCGGTCGCTATGCTGGGGTGTGCTCGAATCGGGGCCGTACACTCCGTGGTTTTTGGCGGCTTTTCTCCAGATTCGCTAAGAGATCGTATCCTCGACTCAGATTGCCGTGTTGTTGTAACAGCAGACGAGGGACCCCGTGGAGGACGACCAGTCCCCCTTAAGGCAAACGTTGAAGCGGCGCTTGCGGAATGCCCAGATGTACATACCACAATTATTGTACGCAGGACGGGTGCTGAAGTACCTGGTGAGGCAAAACGAGATATCTGGTATCACGAAGCTATGGCAACTGTATCGCCGGATTGTGAGCCTGAAGAAATGGATGCAGAGGACCCTCTGTTTATCCTCTATACGTCAGGTTCTACCGGAAAGCCTAAGGGCGTGTTGCACACGACCGCGGGCTATCAACTCTATGCAGCGATGACTCATCAACTGGTGTTTGATTATAAAGACGGTGAAGTCTATTGGTGTACAGCTGACGTTGGTTGGATCACGGGTCACTCATATATTGTCTATGGCCCTTTGGCCAACGGTGCAACTACATTGATGTTTGAGGGAGTGCCAACCTATCCCGACGGGAGTCGTTTCTGGAATATTGTGGATAAACATTCCGTCAACATTTTCTACACAGCACCAACGGCTATTCGGGCGCTGATGAGTTTAGGCGATGGGCCCGTGCTAAGTTCTGATCGTACTAGCCTTCGTATATTGGGCACTGTAGGTGAGCCGATCAACCCTGAAGCCTGGGAATGGTATTACCGAGTCGTGGGAGATCAACAGTGCCCAATTGTAGATACATGGTGGCAGACAGAAACTGGCGGTATTCTAATTACACCACTGGTTGGCGCGACGCCACTGAAGCCGGGATCGGCAACCAGACCATTTTTTGGAATCCAGCCAGTGCTTCTGGAT
>LUMJ01001614.1_pt1 | contig 11069 bp, 9 predicted proteins | sample 729631 | NCBI WGS metagenome assembly LUMJ01 (sample SAMN03860266, study PRJNA289734) | marine metagenome | biome: seawater column; feature: ocean; material: water; isolation source: Red Sea water column Station 22 - depth 500m | place: Saudi Arabia: Red Sea | collected 2011-10-15 | depth 500 m | reverse complement strand
GGTCAAGTAGACATACAAACGGTAACTGATGATAAGATCAAAAATATTGAATCGCTAAGTGAACAAAAACAAAAAGAATTGATGAGCTTTTAAGCCATGAATGAACCTCACTCAGAAAATAAAATTCCACAAATTGTAAATTTACCCAAGCATCTGGGCATTATTATGGATGGCAATGGTCGGTGGGCTAAACTAAGAGGTAAAAGAAGAATTTTCGGCCATGAAGCAGGTGTACTGAAGGCCAAAGAGATTATCGAAAACTCGGTTAGATTAGAATTAGAAGCTCTTACCCTATATGCCTTTAGTTCAGAAAACTGGAAAAGACCCACTAAGGAAGTCAATGGTCTGATGAGACTGTTTGAGAGAACAATCAGAAAATATACAGGTCTTTTAATTGAGAACAATGTTTGTTTTAAGCAGGCAGGTGATAAAGATATGCTTCCCAAAAGCCTAATTAGGAAACTGGAACAAATGGAGGGAATTACCTCAGAAAATACGGGTTTAAAGCTTACATTAGCAATAGCTTACGGCTCAAGACAGGATATTGTAAAAGGCATATTACAGATCATTGATGATGTTGATGATGGAAAGATTGATAAGAATCATATAGATGAATCAATTTTATCTAACCATCTTTCTTTCTCTGACTTGCCTGAACTAGATTTAATAATTAGAACATCAGGTGAAACCAGAGTAAGTAATTTTATGCTTTGGGAGATGGCGTACAGTGAGATCCACTTTACTGAAACACTTTGGCCTAGTTTTGAAGACCAGGAATTTTTTGAAATTTTGGAGAATTATTCAAGATCGGAAAGACGTTTTGGTTCTGTTGAAAATGAAATAGAGCTGAAAAAAGCCTAAATCCCTATATGAATAACCTTGCTCAAAGAATCTGTTCTGCAGTGATTCTTGTTCTGTTGTTAGTAGCCTTAACTCACAGTTCAACAATAATTCCTGTAAAAGCCACAGTTATTTCAATTCTTTCTCTAATTATCCTTTGGGAATATTCAAAATTATTCAAATCAAGATTCTTCCAGGTTTTTTTTCAGCTACTGGTTATTGTTGAACTTTTATCTGCACCTTTTTTTACTGAGTATATAGAGAAAACAAGCAGCTATCTGTTTTGGTTTTTATGTTTGCTATGGATACTAATATTATTCCAAGTATTGACCTACAAAAAAAAGAATATAAATGATTTCTTAATCTTAATTTGTGGGTATTTTATTCTCCTGCCATTCGTTGCATCTTTGTTGTTTATGGTCATGACCCCAGGAATATTTTTATACACAATCATTGTTGTATCGATTGCAGATTCAGCAGCTTTTTTTGTTGGAAAAATGGTGGGAAAAACCCCTTTATTGCCAAATATCAGCCCGGGAAAAACAGTTGAAGGCTTTATTGGAGGCGTTTTAATAGCCTCCCTCTTTTCTTGCTTGATCTCTTTATTTATTGGTTTGCAAGATAGGTTTTTGGAGTTTCTATGTCTTGGATTTGTGGTGGCACTTGTATCTGTTTTAGGGGATGTATTTTTCAGCATGTTAAAGCGTAATAAAGGCATTAAAGATTCCAGTCATTTAATACCCGGCCATGGAGGTTTCATTGACCTTTTAGACGGAACAATAGCTGTCCTTCCCTTACTTACATTTTTATCCTTCAGAATTAATGAATTGGGTTCGACTCTTGTTCTTATTGGTTTTTAGCGCTAGAAATGTATATTTTCACATCTTATTACTTTCTTTGCTGAGCTGATTCTCTATAATTCCTTCATAATCTTTGCTGATAATTAAAATATGGATTTTTTATTTTCAATCGTGGCATTCGTAGTTTTGGTTGGCGTACTTGTCGCCGTGCATGAATATGGGCATTATCTTGTAGCAAGACTTTGCAATGTAAAAGTTTTGAGGTACTCCATCGGTTTTGGCAAAGTGCTTTGGAGTAAAAGAACAGGTTTAGACCAAACAGAATATTGCTTATCAGCCATCCCCCTTGGCGGTTATGTCCAATTGTTGGATGAAAGGAGTGAAGATGTCGAGGAAGACGAGAAACATCGAGCCTTCAATAATCAATCTGCCACCAAAAGAATTCTTATCTTGTTAGCTGGTCCTTTTGCCAATTTTCTCTTTGCGATTGTTGCTTATATGACAATGTTTTCTGTTGGGGTTCCAGGTGTAGTCCCGATTATAGGGGAAATTGAATCGGGATCCATTGCTTGGCAGAACAATCTCAGATCTGGTGATCAAATTGTTAATGTAGGTGGAAAAGACGTACAAACATGGCAAGCTTCTTTGATTTCGATGATTGGTGAGATTTTAGACGACGAACAGATCAAAATTACTTTAAAAGACAAATTTGGCAATCCGAAGTATGCCACACTGGATGTCACTGGAAGAACCAAAGAGCTGACTGCACCAAATGCGTTAATGCCTGCTTTGGGTTTCAAGCCTTTTATTCCAACAATCAAGCCCATTATAGAAAGTGTTATTCCTGATGGACCAGCCGATAGGGCAGGTCTTTTACCAGAAGATGTGATTCAAAAAGTTGATGAGGTTGACATTAAAAACTGGAACCAGTTTGTTGATATGGTCGTTGCTAAACCCAATCAATATATTGAATTGGAGATAAAGAGACTAGATCAATCATATCGCAAAACTGTATTGCTTGATGCCAATACTGATAATGAAAACCAGGGTTTTATAGGACTTAGGGCACGTATTGATCAAGATCAAGTGCAACAGTACCAAGCCATCCAAAAATACCGTTTTCCTAAAAGCTTAACTATGGCAGTAAATGAGACAAATCAAATGATTGTTTTAACCTTAAATATGTTAGGCAAGATGATCAGTGGACAAATTTCAGGGAAAAATCTCAGCGGACCTGTTGGCATAGCAAAAGATGCGGGAACGGTAGCAAAAAGGGGGTTTATTGCAACTTTGTCTTTCATGGCGATTATCAGCATTAGTTTGGGTGTGCTAAATCTGTTTCCTATACCAATTGTTGACGGGGGACAAATCGTATTGGTTCTAGTAGAAAAGCTGATTGGCAGACCTTTGCCAGAAAAAGTACAAATTGTTTTTCAACAATTTGGGATAGGAGCCCTATTATTCTTAATGGTATTTGCGTTGTACAATGATTTGATCAGAATATTTGATTGGTAACACTTTAGCCACATTATGAAATTCAGATTAATAATAATTGCATTGGCTGTTCTTTGTATTTTTTCAGTGCAGGCAGAAGAACCTTTTGTCGTGAAAGACATAAGAATTGAAGGTTTACAAAAAATTTCTGAAGGTGCCTTATTAAACTATCTTCCAATAAACATCGGAGACACCCTTGATGAGATTAAAATCAAGGAATCCATAAGAGCGGTGTATACCAGTGGTTTTTTTAAGAACATAGAGTTTAGAAAAGATCCCTCTGAAGATATTCTTATTATTTCGGTACTGGAGAGACCATCCATAGGCAATATCAGCATTGATGGCAACAAGGATATTAAGACCGAAGATCTAGAAGAATCATTAAATAAAATAGGCTTTAGAATTGGTCGAACATACGACCCTTCAGTTTTGGATGAAATTGAAAGGTCACTGATAGATCAGTATTTTAGTTTCGGTAAATACAGTGTTCAAATTGAAACCAATGTAGAAGATTTACCTGGGAATACGGTTAGAATATCAATTGATGTTAAAGAAGGTGATCGTGCTCAAATTAGACAGATAAACATTGTTGGAAACAATGTTTTCAATGATGAAGATCTTTTAGATCAGTTGACTTTACAGATGCCAGATTGGTTATCATTTATTCAACAAGATGATCGATATTCAAGAGAAGATTTACAGGGAGATTTGGAATTAATTGAGTCTTTTTACTTGGATAGAGGTTTTGCTAATTTTTCAATCAACTCTGCTCAAGTAGCTATTTCACCAGACAGAACTGGAATATTTATTACTGTCAATATTTCTGAGGGCGATGTATATAAATTATCAGACGTGAAGCTGACTGGTGAATTTGTTATCCCCAGAGAAGAAATACAAAGACTGGTTTTAGCACAACCGGGCCAAATATTTTCCCAAGGGCTACTAACGCAAGCCACAGAGTTAATAAAGTATAGACTTGGCGAAGATGGTTATTCATTTGCAGAAGTGCAGGCTATTCCAGAACTCGATAATGAAAACAATGAAGTAAAGGTAGTTTTTTATGTCCAACCAAAAAACAGGGTCTATGTTAGGCGAGTAAGCTTTTCTGATACAACTTCTATCAATGACGACGTTTTAAGGCGTGAGCTGAGGCAAATGGAAGGGGGTTATATGTCCAAGAGCAGCTTGGAACGATCAAAAATCAGATTGCAAAGACTGCCTTTTATCGAGGAAGTAGAATTTGATACAATTCCAGTTGCTGGGACCACAGATCTGGTTGATGCTGAATTTACGATCAAAGAGGGCTTACCAGGCCAATTCGGTGGAGGAATAGGTTATTCTGGATACCAAAAACTAATTCTAAATGGAAACTTTGTTCATACCAATTTTTTCGGTACAGGCAATAGAATTGCACTCGATCTGAACTCAAGTCGGTACAGAGATCTTTATAGCTTTTCACATACAGATGCTTATACCGGACTTGATGAAATTGCGAGAACAACAAGATTTTCATATTCATCCTTTAATCAGTTCACCGCATCTTCTTCAGATTTTTCAACCAAAACCTTTTCACTTGGCTTGGAATACTCCTATCCCTTGAGCGAGTATCAACGAGTAATTATTGGTTCTAACTTGATGAGCTCTGAAATGCTGGCGGGTACTTATAGCGCTGCTCAAGCACTGCAGTGGGTGAACAGTAATGGGGACAGCTATTGTTTAGAAGGCGGTTTTACTTTTTGTAAAACAAAATTCAAAGTTGCAGAAGCCTTAATCGGTTGGGAATGACGCAAAGACTGATGGCAAGTGTGGCGATTCCTGGAAGTGAGGTTGAATATTACGGTTTTAACTACAGTTACAAACAGTATTTCAATATTCCATTTCCATTTGTGAACTACTTAACTTTGATGGCAAAAGCAGACATTGCCTATAATGGATCTTACGGTGATTCAGTTGGTGTCCCTCCCTATAAAAACTTTTTTGGAGGAGGCCCGGATACCGTCAGGGGCTTTAAAGAACATCGTTTGGGGCCAAGAGATAACTTTGGCAACCCGTATGGAGGCAATCTTCTGCTTACAGCCCAATTTGAGGTCATCTTGCCTTTACCAGAAGATTGGGCATCAAGGGCAAGGTTTAGTTTGTTTTTTGATGTTGGCAATGTATTTTCGACCGGTGAGCTGGATTTCTTTGATAAAGCTGGCAATCCTATGGACTACAAATTTGATGCAGGCAATCTCAAACGATCAGTCGGATTGGCTGCACAATGGTTGGCTCCGCTTGGACTTTTTCGATTCAGTTATGCTCTTCCTTTAAATAATGATCCAGTAACTAACGTACTTTGGGGTGACGAAACAGAACGATTCCAATTTACAATTGGAGGAGCTTTTTAGACAATGGTCTTAATTATGATAAAGGGACAGTTATGAAAAAACTAAATTTTACTTTGACAATAATCGGCACGCTTTTTCTTGCCCAATCTATTTTGGCTCAAGAATCACTAGAAGCAAGGATCGGTGTGGTTGACATGAATAAACTGGTTCAGGAATCCCCCCAATACCTAGATATGACTTCAGCGATAGAGGAAGAATTCGCGGCTAGAGTAAGAGACATTACTGCCAAAGAGTCAGCCTTTAACGCAGCTCAAGATCAACTAAATCAAGACAATCTTGCACTCAGCCAAGACGAACGGCAGAATACCCTGTTAAAGCTTAATGCTGATCAGAGAGAGTTAAAATATTTGGCTGAAAGCTTCCAAGAAGATCGTAATAATAGAACTCAAATTGAAGCAAATAAAATTTTTGTTGAAATCATCAATTCTATTCAGAAATTTGGCAGAGACAATGGCTATGATCTGATCATTAATGAAGGAAGAATCAGTCAGAATACCATTTTAAATGGCGGAACTTTATACAAAGGAGCTTCCGTGGATATCACGAATGACATAGCCAAAATATTAGAAAAGAAGTTTCAAGAAGATAAAGCCGGAGGCTAATTAAAAGCTGGTCAATAAAGATGTTGGGGAATTAGAATCTTGTCTAATACTGCTTTTACTCTTGAACACTTAGCTTCAAAATACGATTGCAAAATCCAAGGTGATCCGTCCATTGTTATTACCAATGTGGCAACACTGACAAATGCATCCAATGATTCTTTAACATTCTTTGCCAATACTAAGTATAAATCTGAGTTGCAAGAAACCAATGCAGCGGCAGTCCTACTTACAGAGCGTGATTTGAAGTTTTGCTCTACTGCTTCATTGGTAACAAATGATCCATATTTATTGTTTGCCAGAATCGCAAGTGACTTTGATATAAGCAAGCAATTTCAACCAGGAATTCATCCTTCTGCTGTGATTGACCCCACCTGCAATATACCATCAACCTGTGGAATTGGGGCAGGGGCGATTCTGGCTATGAATGTTGAGTTGGGAGAACATGTTTTTATTGGCGCTAACTCTGTAATTGAGAAAGACACCAAAATAGAGGAGTCCAGTTGGGTCAGTTCAGGAGTCATTATCCATGAAGGTACTGAAATAGGTTTGAGAGCCATTATTCATCCAGGCGTGGTAATTGGGGCTGACGGTTTTGGTTTTTCAGAAACAAAAGACTCAGGGTGGGTTAAAATCCCTCAAATGGGTAGAGTAGTTATTGGTGATGATGTTGAGGTGGGTGCAAATACAACCATAGACAGAGGAACACTTTCTGATACGGTCATAGGCAATGGAGTCAAACTTGATAATCTCATTCAAATAGGCCACAACGTGATCATTGGGGAGCATACTGCAATTGTTGCACAAACAGGAATTTCCGGCAGCACTGAAATTGGGAAACGTTGCAAAATAGGGGGGCAAGTCGGAATGGTTGGGCATCTAAAAATAACCGATGACACAACCATTACTGCAAGAACCACTGTCACAAAAGATATAAAGGATTCCGGCATGTATTCTGGCAATCTTTTTTCACATCAAAAAGCTTCAGAGTGGCAAAAAAATGCTGCCAGTTTTAGAAAATTAAATAAACTGCAGAAACTGGTATCACTAATCAATAAAAAAGTAGACGAAGACAATGATTCATGAAACTGCGATTGTTTCTGAAAAAGCTGATATTTCTGAAGGTGTGAGCATTGGACCTTATTCGATTATTGGTCCAGATGTTTCCATTGGCAGTGAAACAATTATTGAATCCCATGTGGTGATTACTGGCAGAACCAGAATAGGTAAGAAAAACCACTTCTACCCATTCTCCACTATAGGTGAGAGTCCCCAGGATATGAAATACAAGGGTGAGGATACCGAACTGGAAATAGGCGACCGCAATACAATTAGAGAGTCCTGTACCATAAATAGGGGTACCATCCAAGATACAGGTGTAACTCGATTAGGAAATGACAATTGGATCATGGCTTATGTTCACATAGCCCATGACTGTCAAATTGGAAACAATACTGTGTTTGCTAATAACACCACTCTAGGCGGCCATATCGAAGTAGGGGATTATGCAATTTTTGGAGGTTTTTCTGGAGCACATCAGTTTTGCAAAATAGGCAGTCATAGTTTTTTAGGAATATACTCTGGAGTAGCTAAGGATCTTCCTCCCTATGTAATTGTTACCGGCCAACCTGCAGTGCCTAGGGGTATAAACATTGAAGGTTTGAAAAGGAGAGGTTTTACCACTGAACAGATCCGAAATATAAAGAACGCTTACAAACTGTTGTACAATTCTGATCTCCGTTTGGAAGAAGCCCAGGAGAAAATATCAGGCCTTGATGAAGTTTCAAATGAATTACAAGTCATGCTTGAATTTATACAAGCGTCTACTAGAGGTATCATCCGCTGACTTCTTATTAATCAAAGAATCGTGACTAAATTTGTTATCGTTGCTGGGGAATCATCTGGAGATTTGTTAGGCTCCAAAATAATTTCATCAATACAAAATCAATGTCCCGATGCGACATTCGAAGGAATAGCTGGTCCAAAGATGATTCAAGCTGGATGCAAGCAGTGGTTTAGTTCTTCTGAATTATCCGTTATGGGAATATTTGGTGTGCTGAAACATTTGCCTAGAATATTAAAAATTAGAAAACAACTGACAAAAAAAATCCTCAAAAATCCCCCAGATGCCTTTATTGGTATTGATGCCCCTGATTTCAATTTGCAGCTTGAAAAAAAATTAAAGAACAAAGGCATTAAAACAATACATGTCGTTTCTCCAAGTTTTTGGGCTTGGAGAAAAAAAAGAGTTAAGGTCCTTAGTCAATCTACAGATTTATTGTTGTGTCTTTTTCCATTCGAAGAAGGTCTCTTAAAAGAACACAATGTAAATGCTGTCTTTATTGGTCACCCTCTGGCTGACTCAATCCAACAAAAAATTGACCTTAAAGCTGCAAGAAATAATTCAGAACTAAAGGCTAAAATTGTTGTTGCTCTGATGCCTGGCAGTCGAAGTTCAGAAATTAAACGACATGCAAAGTCCATTACCGATAATATAAATGCAGCCTTATCAGCCTCAGATCTAGTCATCACCAAGTCAGGCACTTCAACACTCGAAGCAGCTTTACACAAAAAACCCATGGTTGTTGTTTATAAAATGTCATCATTAAGTTATTGGTTTTTAAAGACATTTAATATTGTTGATACGAAATACATAGCATTGCCAAATATTCTTTTAGGAAAAAAACTAGTTCCTGAATTGATTCAGGAGAATGCTTCTTCTAAAGCAATTTTCACAGAAAGTTTATTCTGGCTTTCCAATCACCAGAAAATCATAGAATTACAACAGCAATTTGATTTGCTTCACTCGCAACTACAACAAAATGCTTCTTTTTTGGCAGCATCTACAATTGTAAAAATGCTTCAACAAAAAAAATAGAATTATTTTCTTCTCTATATATGGAATTAATTGCAGGTGTTGATGAAGTAGGAAGGGGATGTCTTGCAGGACCCGTAGTTGCAGCAGCTGTTGTATTATTTAAACATCAAACCATAGAGGGCTTACGTGACTCAAAACGCTTATCAGCCAAAAAAAGAGAACAATTATTCCAAATTATAAAATATGAATCACAAGAGTATTCAATTGGTCTTGCCAATCACCTAGAAGTGGATCAATATAATATTCTTAAGGCAACGATGTTGGCAATGCAGAGGGCAATTGACAAGTTGCACCAAAATGACATTCAGGTCTTGATAGATGGGCCGTACTGTCCGGTGATACGCTCAAATATGAGTCTTAGATTGGAACCTAAAATTGGTGGTGATAATCTTTATACCTCTGTTGCAGCAGCATCTGTATTGGCAAAAGTGACGTTATCCAACCAAGCATCATTTATCTGCCATTAAAGAATTTGGTCCAACTCCTATTCATAGAATGACGTTTAAATCTGAAATTTACAACATTTGATATGGCTAAGGAGGAGCCTAAATTTGTTCACTTAGATGTCAATTCAGAATATTCAATAGGCCAGAGTGTTATTCGGATTGAAGATTTACTGAATAAATCTCTTCAATGCCAGATGCCAGCATTGGGAATTGCTGATAACAATAATCTATTTGCTGCATTTAAGTTCTACAAAAGAGCAATTGAAATCGGTGTAAAACCAATTATTGGCGCAACCGTCTCAATACGCCCTGGTGTATCGGAAAGAATTTCAAAGCTAATACTGCTTTGTAAAAATACAACTGGGTATAAGAATTTATCAAACTTAATTACCCGATCCTATTTGGAAGGCTATCAAAAGGATAAGGCCTTATTTGATATTGAGTGGTTGGATAATCAAAGTTCATCAGGTCTTGTTGCAATTTCAGGTGGTTACAACGGTTTTATCCAAAATCTATTGTTATCCGAAAAATCTGGTGCAGCAACTCAGCAGGTAGAAAGACTAAAACTTATTTTTCCCGAAGATTTGTTTCTCCAAATTCAAAAATTAGGGGGAAACAGGGATGTAGAATTACTGGAAAAAACAATTGAAATTGCTTCATTAGCAGAGCTTCCACTATTGGCAGCTAACAACCCAAGATTCCTAAATCAGGATGATTATTTATCTTTGGACGCAAGAGTTTGCATTGATCGCGGCGATATAATTGATAATACAAATCGGGTTAGGGATTATACGCCTGAACAATATTTCAAAACTGAAAAAGAAATGGCTGATTTGTTTTCAGATATACCTGAGGCAGTCCAAAACACGGTCAACCTTGCCAAAAAGTGTAATTTTCAGTTTACTACCGATCGGGCAGCACTCCCCGCTTATGCTGTTCCGAAAGGACAAACAATAAAGGATTTTCTAAATAAAGAGGCGAAAAAAGGTTTAGAAAAAACTTCACTTTCAACCAAGGAAGAAAAAGCAGCCTATACTCAGAGACTAGATAGCGAACTCAAGATTATCCACTCCACGGGATTTTCTGGTTATTTTTTAATTGTTGCTGATTTTATTAAGTGGTCTAGATTAGAAAACATACCTGTTGGTCCAGGAAGAGGTTCAGGACCAGGCTCCTTAGTCGCTTTTTGTCTAGGTATCACTGATATTGATCCCATGAAATACGATTTGCTTTTTGAGCGATTTCTTAATCCAGAAAGGGTTTCGATGCCAGACTTTGACATTGACTTTTGTGTCAACGGTAGGGACCGTGTTATTGATTATGTATCCAATCGATACGGGTCTGAAAAGGTCTCCCAAATCATAACCTATGGAACAATGTCTGCAAAAGCAGTTGTCAGAGATGTTGGTAGAATACTAGGTTACCCCTATGGGATGGTTGATCAAATAGCAAAATTAATACCTTTCGATATTGGAATCACCATTAAATCTGCCCTAAAGAAAGAACCCGAACTCAGTGAGAGGTATGAAAAAGAACAGGATGTACAGGCACTTATCAACTTAGCGCTCAAGTTGGAGGGTTTAATAAGGAACGCTGGTAAACATGCTGGAGGTGTTGTTATAGCA
>LUMJ01002010.1_pt2 | contig 11071 bp, 18 predicted proteins | sample 729631 | NCBI WGS metagenome assembly LUMJ01 (sample SAMN03860266, study PRJNA289734) | marine metagenome | biome: seawater column; feature: ocean; material: water; isolation source: Red Sea water column Station 22 - depth 500m | place: Saudi Arabia: Red Sea | collected 2011-10-15 | depth 500 m | reverse complement strand
CCGCCGAGCCGCCGCGCAGAGCCCGTCGACCAGTTCGTCGGCCAGGTCTGCGTCGAGCGCCTCGACCATCACCCGCACGACCGGCTCGGTCCCCGAGGGGCGGACCACGACGCGGCCCTCGTCTCCCAGCCGATCCTCGGCGGTGGCGATGTCGTCCGCCATGGCGGCGACCACGTCGTCACCGGGGGACGAGACGGTGACGGCGCGCAGGACCTGTGGGGCCTTCACGACCAGGCGGGTGGTCCACTCGCCGAGGTCATGGCCCCGGCGGCGGGCGGCGTCGAGCGCCTGCACACCGGCCAGGAGGCCGTCGCCGGTGGTGGCCAGGTGGCGCAGGATCACGTGCCCCGACTGCTCACCGCCGAGCGTCCAGCCGTTGGCCTCCAGTGCCTCGAGGACGTAGCGGTCCCCAACGGCCGTCTCGTGGACGGCGATCCCGGCTGCGGCGAGGGCCCGACGCAGGCCCAGGTTCGCCATGACGGTCACGACGACGGTGTCGTCGGCGAGGAGGCCGCGCTCGTGGAGGTCGGTGCCGCAGGCGGCGAGAAGGTGGTCGCCATCGAGCAGGGCGCCGTCGGCGCCCACGGCCACGACCCGGTCGCCGTCTCCGTCGAAGGCCAGCCCGGCGTCAGCACCGGCGGCCACCACGGCCCTGCAGAGGTCATCCGGGTGCATCGAGCCGCAACCCTCGTTGATGTTGCAGCCGTCGGGCTCCGCGTACAGGACGGTGACGTCGGCGCCGAGGTCCTCGAGCACCGACGGCGCCGCTGCGGACATGGCGCCGTTGGCGCAGTCGACGACCAGCCGCATACCGGACAGCGCGCCGGCCTCGACCGAGGACGCCACGGCGACGGCCCAGCGACCGTCGGGTGCCGGTTCCGGCACCTCGACGTCGACGGCGTCGAGTTCGGGGACGGCGTCCCAGCTGGCCTGGAGGTCGGCCTGGGCGGCATCACCCAGCTTCCGGCCGCCAGCGGCGAAGAGCTTCACCCCGTTGTCGGTCCACGGGTTGTGCGAGGCCGACACGACGGCGCCGGCGATCCCGTCGACGGCGGCCACGTGGGCGACGGCCGGCGTGGGCGCCACGCCGAGCAGGCGGACCCGGGTGCCGCCGGCGACGAAGCCCTCGGCGAGGGCGCGCGCCAGCGCGGGCCCCGACGCACGGGTGTCGTGGCCGATGGCGACCTCGTCGGCGCCGAGGTGCGCTGCGGCTGCCCTGCCGAGGGCGCGCACGACCGACTCGGTGAGCACGGTGTCGGCACGGGCTCGGATGCCGTCGGTGCCGAAGCGCAGGGCCATGGGCATGGGGCCGGTTCGGGCCACCCGGGACGGGTCGCCGACCGCCGCTAGCGCTTGCTGTACTGGGGCGCCTTGCGGGCCTTCTTGAGGCCGTACTTCTTGGACTCCTTCTTGCGGTCGTCCCGCGTGAGGAGTCCGGCCCGCTTGAGGGCGTCGCGGCGCTCGGGCTCGATGGCCTCGAGCGCCCGGGCGATGCCGAGGCGCAGGGCGCCGGCCTGGCCGGCGGAGCCGCCGCCGTGGACAGTGGCGTCGATGTCGTAGGCGCCCTCGGCGCCGGTGACGCGCAGGGGCTCGAGGAACACCAGGCGGTGCGACTCGGAGGGGAAGAAGTCCTCGACGGCCCGGCCGTTGACGGTGAACGACGAGGCGACGTCGACGGGGCGCAGGCGGACGCGGGCGACGGCGGCCTTGCGGCGTCCGGTGGTCTGGATGAGGGGCTGCGACATGGCGGGAACCTCGATCAGGCGGTGCGGGCCCGGGCGTGCTCGATCACGAGCGGCTGGGGCTGCTGGGCCTCGTGGGGGTGCTCCGGGCCACGGTAGACCTTGAGCTTGGAGAGCATCTGGCGACCCAGCCGGTTCTTCGGGAGCATGCCGCGGATGGTGCGGCGCACGGCCTCGTCGGAACGGTCGGCGAGGGCGTCGCCGTAGGCACGCGACTTGAGGCCACCCGGGTAGCCGGAGTGGTCGTAGACCATCTTGTCGCTGGCCTTGGCACCGGTCAGCACGACCTTGTCGGTGTTGACGATGACGACGTGGTCGCCCGTGTCGAGGTGGGGCGTGAAGATGGGCTTGTGCTTGCCGCGGAGGATGGCGGCGACCTCGCTGGCCAAGCGGCCGAGCACGAGGCCCTCGGCGTCGACGACGTGCCAGGCACGCTCGATCTCGCCGGCCTTGGGGGTGTAGGTGGACACGGGGTACCTCTTGGGCTGAATCGCTGTGGGCAGCCACCCGGCGGGCAGGGGGCCGGGGCCGCCACGGTCCGTCGGGCCAGAGAGCAAGGCTACGACCGCGCGTGGGACGCGGCAACCCTGCGGCGGACGGCCAACGGCGCCACCGGACGGGTCATGCGTCACCTGGCGTGCCGAGGACTCCGGGCGTCATGCGTCACCCCGGGGCCGAAACGCCCCACCCTCCACCAGCGTACCGACGATGGAACGCCCCATCTGGTGGCAGAACGCCGTCGCCGACACCTCGAAGACGAGGAGGCCGTCGACGTCGGGCCCCTCCCAGGAGGCCTCCTCGATGCGCCGCACCAGGCTGGGCTCGGGCTCGCCAACGGCCGGCTTGGGGCGCCGGCAGAACGAGGCGAAGTCGTGCTCGCCGACCAGGTGCCCGGCCGCCTCCTGCATGGTGGCCACGTCGAGCGGTGCGGCCACGTGCCAGGTGGTGGCGGCCAGGAATGGGTCGGGGTCCTGTCGGGCGAGCACCCGGTATCGGTAGCGACGGCCCGTGGCCGAGAAGCGGGCGTCGAAGTCGTCGCCGGCCGGCTCCAGCGAGTACAGCACCACCGCCGGTCCGCACTGGCGGTTGACCGAACGCCGTATCCGGTCGAGATCGGCGTCGTCGGGGAGGTCGAAACTGACCACCTGACCGACGGCGTGAACGCCGCGGTCGGTGCGGCCGGCACAGGTGACCGCGACCGGCACGCCAGCGACGCGGGAAAGCGCCTCGTTCAGGTCGCCGGCGACCGTGCGAACGCCGTCGTTGGCGGCGAATCCGTGGAAGGGGGACCCATCGTAGGCGACGGCCCCCCGGACCCGCATGCCGTGGGCCGGGTCAGACCAGCTCGATGCGGGCCATCGGCGCGTTGTCGCCCTGGCGAGGCCCGACCTTGAGGATCCGGGTGTAGCCGCCCGGACGGTCCGCGTAGCGGGGGCCGATCTCCTCGAAGAGCTTGGCGGCCATCTCCTTGTCGCGCAGGAACGACACCACCTGACGGTGATTGTGGAGGCCGCCCTTCTTGGCCTTGGAGATGATCTTCTCGGCGACCGGGCGCAGCGCCTTGGCCTTGGCCTCGGTCGTCGTGATGGCCTCGGCGGCGATCAGCGAAGCCACGAGGTTGGCCAGCATCGACTTCTGGTGCGCCGAGCTGCCGCCGAACCTGCGGCCCTTCTTCGGGGTGGCCGGCATGGACTCAGCCCCGCACCCGCAGCGTGAGCCCGCGCTCGTCGAGCTTCTCGAGCACCTCGTCGAGGGACTTCTGGCCGAAGTTGGTGATGGCCAGCAGGTCGTCCTCGGTGCGCTCCAGCAGTTGGCCGACGGTGTCGACCTGGGCCCGCTTGAGGCAGTTGCGGGGACGCTCGGACAGGTCCAGGTCCTCGATGGGGAGGTCCATGTCGGGGGACTCGCCGCCGACCGGGCCGGCCTCGCCGAGCTCCAGGCCCTGGGGCTCCTCGCTCATCTCCTCGACCAGCTGGACCAGCGCCCGCAGGGTGCCGCCGGCCGAGGCCAGGGCGTCGCGCGGGGTCAGCGAGCCGTCGGTCTCGATGGTGAGCACGAGGCGGTCATAGTCGGTCGACTGGTCGACCTGGGTGTCGGCCACGTTGAACGCCACCCGCCGGACCGGCGAGAACAGGGCGTCGACGGGGATCACGCCGATCAGGCCGTCATCGGCCGGGCGGTTCGAGGACAGAAAGCCCCGTCCCCGCTCGATGGTGACCTCGGCGGCCAGACGGCCACCCTTGTTGAGGGTGGCCAGGCGCAGGTCGGGGTTGAGAACCTCGATGTCGGCATGCGGCGACAGGTCGCCGGCGGTGACCTCGGCGGGGCCGCTGGCGTCGAGCCGCACGGTGACGGCCTCGTCGCTGTGGCTGCGCACGACCATGTCCTTGAGGCCCAGGATGATGTCGGTGATGTCGTCGACAACGCCGTCGATGGTGCCGAACTCGTGCTCGGTGCCCTCGAAGCGCACCTGCGTGATGGCGGCGCCGGGCACCGACGAGAGCAGGGTGCGGCGCAGCGAATTGCCGAGCGTGTGGCCGAAGCCGGGCTCGAGCGGGCCGACGGCGAACTGCTGCGTGTTACCGGTGGACTCGTCGATTGCCTCGACGGTGGGACGCTGAATAACCAGCATGCTTCTTCTCTCTTGATCCGGGGGATGACCCTGACGGGTCGGACTACTTGCTGTAGAGCTCGACGATGAGGTGCTCGCGCACCGGGATGTCGATCTGCTCGCGGACGGGGAGTTCGCGGATGGTGACCTCGAAGCCATCGCCGGAGACGTCCAGCCAGGCCGGAGCCTGCCGGTCCAGGACGTCGACGTTCCAGCGGACCACGACCATGTCTCGGGACTTGGGCCGGAGGCTGACGACATCGCCCTTGCGCACGCGGTAGCTGGGCACGTTCACGCGCCGGCCGTTGACGTCGAGGTGGCCGTGGCTCACCATCTGGCGGGCCTGCGGGCGGGTGGCCGCCAGGCCGGCCCGGTACACGACGTTGTCGAGGCGCAACTCGAGATACTGGAGCATGTTCTCGCCGGTGACACCATCGCGGCGGTTGGCCTCGTCGTAGATCCGGCGGAACTGCTTCTCGGAGAGGCCGTACGTGAAGCGGGCCTTCTGCTTCTCCTGAAGCTGGAGCAGGTACTCGGACTGGTTGGAGCGGCGGCGGGTGCGGCCGTGGTCACCGGGCGGGTACGGACGCTTGTCGAGGGCGATGGTCTCGCCCTTGGTGCCGAAGATGTTGGTGCCGAGGCGACGCGAGACACGCGCCCGAGGGCCGGTGTAGCGAGCCATGTCAGACCCTCCGCCGCTTGGGCGGGCGGCAGCCGTTGTGCGGGATGGGGGTGACGTCCTTGATGCCGGTCACCTCGATGCCGGTGTTCTGGATGGTACGGATGGCGGTCTCGCGGCCCGAGCCGGGACCACGCACGACCACGTCGACCTTGCGGACGCCGTGCTCCATCGCCCGGCGGGCGCACTGTTCGGCCGCCATCTGGGCGGCGAACGGCGTCGACTTGCGGGAGCCCTTGAAGCCGACGTTGCCGGCCGAGGCCCACGCCAGGGTGTTGCCGCCCTGGTCGGTGATGCTGATGATCGTGTTGTTGAAGGAACTCTTGATGTGCGCGACGCCGTGGGGGACGTTCTTGCGCTCCTTCTTGCGGGGGCGGCCGCCGGCCGAGGGCTTCGCCATTACTTTATGACCTGCTTCTTGTTGGCCACCGTCTTGCGGGGACCCTTCCGGGTGCGGGCGTTGGTGTGGGTGCGCTGGCCGTGGACCGGGAGGCCGCGGCGGTGGCGGATTCCCTGATAGCAGCCGATGTCCATCTTGCGCTTGATGTTCTGCGAGGTCTCGCGACGCAGGTCGCCCTCGACCTTGAGGTTCTGGTCGATGTAGGTCCGGATGCGGGCGACCTCGTCGTCGGTGAGGTCGCGGACCCGGGCGGCCGGGTCGATCTCGGCGGCCGCGCAGATCTGCTCGGCGGTGGTGGCGCCCACCCCGTGGATGTAGGTCAGGGAGACCCAGGCCTGCTTCTCACGGGGGATGTCGACGCCGGCGATGCGTGCCATGTCGTGTCTGCTCCTGTCCTAGCCCTGGCGCTGCTTGTGGCGGGGGTTGGTGCAGATGACCTGCACGCGACCGCGGCGCCGGATGATCCGGCACTTCTCGCACATCGGCTTGACGCTGGCTCGAACCTTCATCGTTCGCTCACTTGTATCGATAGGTGATCCGACCCCGCTGGAGGTCGTAGGGGGTGAGTTCGACCTGCACGCGGTCGCCGGGAAGGATGCGGATGTAGTGCATCCGCATCTTGCCGGAGATGTGGGCCAGCACCTTGTGGCCGTTCTCCAGCTCGACCTTGAACATGGCGTTGGGCAGCGGTTCGCCAGGCCGGTGTCGCCGGACTTCTCGGGGTGGAACTGGCAGGCCCACAGGTCTCCGACGGCCTCCGCCGCGCACAGGGTGTCGCCGTAGCGGCAGGTGGCCACCGTGTCCGGGCCGACCGGCGCCGCGTATCCGTGCACGAAGTAGGTCCACGGCTCGTCGCCCAGGCCGTCGACCACGTCCAACAGGCCGCGCTCGCCGAACCAGGCCAGCAACGGTGCGGTCTCGGACTCGTACAGGTCGAGGCGGCGCTGGATGGCCTCCTCGGTGTCGTCGGCACGGCCGCGGGCGAGCATCCGCTGCATCACCTCGTCAACCGGGACGTCGATGTTGACGGCACGGTCGAGGGCCACGCCGTTGTCGGCGAGGATCGCCTCCAGCGCCTCGGCCTGGGCCGGGGGGCGGGGGAAGCCGTCGAGGAGGAAGCCGTGCTCGGCCACGTCGGGCTTGGCCAGCCGCTCGGCGACGATCCCGATCATGAGGTCGTCGGGCACCAGTTCGCCGGCATCCATGAGGGCGCCCGCCCGACGGCCCAGCTGGGTGCCCTCGGCGACGGCCGAACGCAGCATGTCGCCGGTGGAGATGTGCAACGGACCCAGCTCCTCGACGAGGCGGGCGCACTGCGTGCCCTTGCCGGATCCTTGACGGCCCAGGATGACGAGACGGACGGCTGCCATGGTGATCGCGCTCCGCGGGGGCGGGCTACTTGAGGAAGCCCTCGTAGTTGCGCATGGTCAACTGCGAGTCGATCTGCTTCATCGTCTCGAGCGCCACGCCGGAGGCGATGAGGATCGAGATGCCGATGAAGCCGAAGCCGGCGGCGCTCGAGCTGCCGACACCGGCCTGCGTGTCGAGGAAGATGTTGACGAGGATCGACGGCACCAGGGCCACGGCGGCGAGGAACAGGGCGCCGGGCAGGGTGATCCGGGACAGGATCCTGGCCAGGTAGCGCTCGGTCTGGTGGCCGGGCCGGATGCCGGGGATGAAGCCGCCCTGCTTGCGGATCTGGTCCGCCTGCTTCACGGGGTCGAAGGTGATCGCCGTGTAGAAGTAGGCGAAGCCGATCACCAGCACGCCGGTGATGGCGAAGTAGAAGACGTTGTCGGGCTGCGCCAGGTTGTTGTCGATCCAGGAGCGGAAGCCGTCCCACGGCAGCGCCGCGGCGATCAGCACCGGCAGGTACAGCACCGACGAGGCGAAGATGATCGGGATCACGCCAGACTGGTTGACCTTCAGCGGGATGTAGGTGTTCTGGCCGCCGTACATGCGCCGGCCCACGACCCGCTTGGCGAACTGCACCGGGATGCGCCGCTGTCCCTGTTCGACGAAGACGATGGCGCCGATCATGGCGACCAGCACCGCCACCACGATGGCGAGGGTGGTGACGCCGTTCTCGGCCTGGACGACCGAGCCCTGGGCGGGGAAGGCACTCAGCACCGAGATCATGATGATCAGCGACATGCCGTTGCCGATCCCCTTCTGGGTGATCAGCTCGCCCATCCACATGAGCAGGGCGGTGCCGGCGGCAAGCGTCAGCACGACGATGCTCACGGTGCCGATGTGGAAGCGCGGCAGCAGGTTGGCGCCGCCCTGGCCGCTGATCGAGTTGCCACCGTCGTTGAACAGGAAGGCGAAGCTGGTGGCCTGGATCACCGCAATGCCGACCGTCAGGTAGCGGGTCCACTGCGTGATCTTGCGCTGGCCGACGGCGCCCTGCTGCTGCCACTGCTCGATGCGGGGAACGACGACGCCGAGCACCTGCATGATGATCGAGCCCGTGATGTAGGGCATGACGCCCAGGGCGAACACGGCGAACGTGGTGAGCGTGCCGCCGGAGAACAGCTGGAGGAACGCCAGCACGCCGCCCTGACTGGCACGGTCGCGCAGCAACTGCACCTGCTCGACGTCGATCCCGGGCGCCGGGATGAAGGCCCCGACCCGGTAGAGCAGGATCATGAGCAGGGTGAACAGGATCCGGTTCCGCAGGTCGTGGACCCGGAACATGTTCAGCATGCTGGCGAGCACGGCGTCCTCCTCGTGGCGTTCGGTCGGACAGTCAGCGGTTCATCAGGGCGTTGCCGCTGGACGGCGGACGCACGGCGAAGGGCAACGGGAGCTTCTCGACGGAACCACCGGCGGCCGTGATGGCCGCCTCGGCGGACGCCGAGAAGGCGTGGGCCTTCACGGTCACGGCACGCGACAGGTCGCCGCGGCCCAGCACCTTGACCAGCGACTTCTTGCCGACCAGGCCCAGCCCCAACAGGGACTCGGGCGTCACCTCGTCGAGGCCGGAGGCCTCGATGGCGTCGAGGTTGACGGCCTGGTACTCGACGCGGAACGGGTTCTTGAAGCCCCGCAGCTTGGGCACGCGCTGGTGCAGCGGCATCTGGCCGCCCTCGAAGCCGACGCGCACCGTGTTGCGGGCCCGCTGGCCCTTCATGCCACGGCCGGCGGTCTTGCCGCCCTTGCCGCCGATGCCGCGTGCAACGCGCTTGGCGCGCTTCTTCGAGCCGGATGGCGGGGTCAGGTCATGGACCTTCATGTCAGATGACCTCCTCGACCTCGACCAGGTGCGGAACCCGGGCGATCATGCCCCGGATCTCGCCACGGTCGGGCAGGGTGTTGGAGCGGCCGATGCGACCCAGTCCGAGGGCGCGCAACGTGCCGCGCTGCTTGGGCTTGGCCCCGATGGCCGAACGGACCTGGGTGACCTTGAGTTGCCTGTCGTCGGCCATGGTCACTCCCCGTCCTCATCGGCGGGACCGGCGGGGATGCCGGCCTCGCTGCGGCGGTAGGCGTCCAGCAGCGGCGCCGGCACGAACTCCTCGGGGTCGAGGCCGCGCAGGCGAGCCACCTCGTCGGGGCGGCGCAGGCCCTCGAGGCCGGCGATGGTCGCCCGGGCCACGTTGATGTGGTTGGGCGAGCCCAGCGACTTGCAGAGCACGTCGTGGACGCCGGCCTCCTCCAGGATGGCGCGGGCGGCACCACCGGCGATGACCCCGGTACCGGGGGCGGCGGGCTGGAGCAGCACGCGTCCGCCGCCGTTCTCGCCGAGTATGGCGTGCACGATCGTCGTCCCGGCCAGCGGCACCGCGAACAGGTTGCGCTTGGCCTCCTCGGTGCCCTTCTGGATGGCGAGGGGCACCTCCTTGGCCTTGCCGTAGCCGAGGCCGACCCGACCAGCGCCGTCGCCGACCACCACGAGGGCGGTGAACGAGAAGCGCCGGCCGCCCTTGACGACCTTGGCGACGCGGTTGATGTGGATGACCCGCGACTCGCGCAGTTGGGTCTCCTCGAGGGTGGTGTTGGGTGCCACTAGAACTCCAGTCCGGCGTCGCGGGCGCCATCGGCGAGGGCGGCGACACGACCGTGGTAGAGGTAGCCGCCGCGGTCGAACACGACGGATTCGATGCCGGCGGCCTTGGCCCGCTCGGCGACGGTGCGACCGACGTCGGTGGCCGCGGCCACGCCGGTGAGGCCGTCGGCCACGCCGGCCTGCAGCGTCGTCGCCGACGCCACGGTGGTACCCGTCGAGTCGTCGATGACCTGGGCGGAGATGTGCTTGGCCGAGCGGAACACGGACAGGCGCGGCCGGACGGGGGTGCCCTGCACGCGCCGGCGGACCCGGCGGTGGCGCCGGTGCCGTGCGCCTCGGCGATCGGTCGAGGTGCTCACTTGGCCGCCTTTCCGGCCTTGCGGGCCACGTACTCGTCGACGTACCGCACGCCCTTGCCCTTGTAGGGCTCGGGCTTGCGGAGCGAACGGATGTCGGCGGCGACCTGGCCCACGGCCTGCTTGTCGATGCCGGAGACCACGATGCGGGTCGGTTCGGGGACCTCGAAGCTCACGCCGTCGGGGGCCTTGACGTCGATCGAGTGGCTGTAGCCGAGTTGCAGCTCGAGGGCATTGCTGCCCTTGGCCACGGCCCGGTAGCCGACGCCGACGATCTGGAGCTCCTTGGTGAAGCCCTCGGAGACGCCCACGACCATGTTGTTGACGAGCGAGCGGGCCAGGCCGTGCAGGGCCCGGTTGCGGCGCTCGTCGTCGGAGCGCTCGACGAGCAGCTCCTCGCCCTCCTGGCGGACGGTGATGTGTCGTCGCCTCCCCTACCAGACGTAGCAGAGGACCTCGCCGCCGATCCTCCGGCGGCGAGCCTCGCGGTCGCTCATCAGGCCCCGGCTGGTGCTGACCACGGCGACGCCGAGGCCGCCCAGCACGCGGGGGATCGTGTCGGACTTGCGGTAGACGCGCAGGCCGGGCTTGGAGATCCGCTGGATCCCGGAGATCACCCGCTCGCGCTCCGGCGAGTACTTGAGCCGGATGGTGAGCTCCTTGCCGGGGCCGCGTCGGGCGTCCTCGACCTGGTAGTCGATGATGTAGCCCTCGGACTTGAGCACGTCGGCCAGCGCCACCTTCTGCTTCGACGACGGCATCGAGACGCCGTCGTGCATCGCCTGGTTGGCGTTGCGCAGGCGCGTCAGCATGTCGGCGACGGGGTCGGTCATCGTCATGTCGTCCCTCCCCTCACCAGCTCGACTTCACCATGCCGGGGATCTCTCCGGCATGGGCCATCGTCCGCAGACAGATCCGGCACAGGTTGAAGGCCCGGTACACCGAGCGCGGCCGGCCACAGCGGCGGCAGCGGGTGTAGGCGCGCACCTTGAACTTGGGGGTCTTCTGCTGCTTGTTGACGAGTGCTTTCTTCGCCATCAGTTCACCTCAGGTCGGAACGGGAACCCGAAGGCGTCGAGGAGGGCCCGGCCCGCCTCGTCCGTGTCGGCGGACGTCACGATCGTGATGTCCATGCCGCGGGTCGCATCCACGGTGTCGTAGTCGATTTCGGGAAAGATCAGCTGTTCGGTCACGCCGAACGTGTAGTTGCCCCGGCCGTCGAAGGACCGGTTGTTGAGGCCGCGGAAGTCGCGGATCCTCGGGATCGCCAGGTT
>LUMJ01000663.1_pt1 | contig 11078 bp, 12 predicted proteins | sample 729631 | NCBI WGS metagenome assembly LUMJ01 (sample SAMN03860266, study PRJNA289734) | marine metagenome | biome: seawater column; feature: ocean; material: water; isolation source: Red Sea water column Station 22 - depth 500m | place: Saudi Arabia: Red Sea | collected 2011-10-15 | depth 500 m | reverse complement strand
TCATACCTAATCTAGATTTGATGCATTCAGATGTTCTTAATTTAATAAAAAAAATGAATACTAATTATGCTAGGAGAGTCAGTAACGCAAAAAAAATTTACAGTAAATACGAAAGCAAATTAAAATGAGGTGTTCAAGATTACAATGAATGATGTTACAGTTGGGATTATTCTCATAATTATTATTGCTATTTCAGTTTCAATTAACATTATTGTTTTTTCATTATATTTTAGAAAACGTGGATTACGTGAATCTTATGAAAGGATTGCTAAAATAAATAAAACTGAAGATTACAAAAAATTTGTAATTCCCACACTATACAAGAAAGATAGTTTACAGTTAAGTTTTGATAAACATGTTAGGCAGAAACAAGATTTCGACAAGTGGAAGCAGACAGTTATATCAAAATTTCAGGAAATCCATGAAATTCCTACTTTAAGTAGCATACGTACTTTCCCAGCAGAAAAAATCTTTACAAAAAAACATGAAAATTACGTATTGACGAAATATTCAACAAAGGCGCAGGATGGAGATATCATATTTTTTTATGAATTGTTACCACATAAAATCAAAGAAAATAACCCAGCGTTGTTTATAGTTCCAGGCAGTGGAAACCAAGGAGCTAGAGATGTCATAGATGTGCCTAGTGAATTCTCAAAATATTATTATCAACAGGGAATAGGTCACAAAATAGCAAATGAAGGATATATTGTATATGTCATAGAAAATAGGGGTTGGGGAGAAAGAACAATTGATGCTGGAACATTGTGCAAAGAGTCTGACGTATTTGATTCAGGTGAAATCTTAGAGCGGCAATTAAAAAATTTAGGCTACGATTTAATTAATCTGCAGATAATTGATACGCTCCAAATCTTTAAGTCGATTAAATCCAACAGCGATATCAATTTAGATAATATGTTTATGTTGGGTATAACTCATGGCGGAAAAATAGCCCTAAGATCTTCGTTATTTCTTCCTGAACTAAAAGGCGTAATGATTGCAAGTAGTTTGTTTAGTACGGAACATTTCGGGACAAAAGGAAACGGATACACTCATGGTCTTTTAAAATATTTTGATAATCCTGATTTAGCAGCAACAATTTCACCTAAACCACTTTATCTCTCTTGGGGATTAAACGAAAACTTCCCACATGGTTTAGAAGCTAAAACATCACATTCAGCAAATTTGATTAAAAAAGCATATTCACTTTTTGGTTTAGAAAAGAATTTGGTTACAATAGTCCATAATCAAACGATAAATTCTGGTCACACTGTAGATGAATCATCGATACTAGATTTCTTAAGGAAAGTTTCTTAACTAATTGTTTTATTTTAGCAATCCCATTCAAAATCCCGCTTTAAAAATTTGTACAACCTTTCGTTATGTGGTTTAAAAAATTGCTTTAATATTTTTCTTGACTGTTCGTTCATTGGTTCATACTTACTTACATTATGTTTTTCCTCAAAATTTATTTTATCATAGTTATGTAGAGATAGAAATTTAAAAACACCATTCAGGATTTCAGATGGATTCTTTTCAAGCTCTTCCGTTTTTAGTATTAAGAATTGTTTTACGGGGTACACATCCATCCATATTTTTAAATGGTCAAAATAAATTCCTCTTACTACATATTGATATAATCTGTCTGTAAAATTGCCGTCATAATCTGTTGTCACATAATTTTTCTCCTCTAAAATTTTTAATTCAGATCGAATTGCATCATCAAACGTTCTTTTTTCCTCGCCTAATCTTACACCCAAGTCATGATAATGTGAATAAGCCCTATCTACTGGATTTCTTAAAACTACTATTATTTTCACGTTTGGAATTGTCTCAAACATTCGTTTTGGGACTTGAGAATTAAACAAATATAGTGGTGTAGCCTCACCAGTGAGAAATGATTTTTTGAAGACATTTTTACTGAATTTTTTTTTTAATTTAGTTGGAAAGTGTGCGCTATACCAATTTTGTGGTTTATCATATGACCAATTAAAAAAATTGATTTCTTTTGTTAATGCTGGTTTGATTGCAGGATGTTGGATCATATAGTTGTATAATGATGTCGTACCACATTTTGATTCTCCAATTATGATGAAATCAGGTAAAATTCTAGAATTAGAGGTCAAAGATCTAAATAGATTTTTTTTACTTAATCGTCCAGCATATACATTAGGATAGTTTTCTAACCATCTTTTTATGCGATTTTTTAGCATTATGAATTCTTAAATGCACTTTTTTAATTTAAGAAAATCTAAAATTTTACTTACAGATTCTTCAACAGTATATTCTTCTGTATTAATTACTATGTCCGGATTTGGTGGCTCTTCATAAGGATCATTAATACCAGTGAAGTTTTTGATTTCATTATTTCTTGTTTTTTTATACAACCCCTTTACATCACGTTCTTCACATTTTTCAAGTGAACATTTTACATATAATTCAAAAAATTTATCGTCGCCTATAATTTTTTTTGATTCATCACCATCTAATATTGCTAGATTTTGAATGTGTTCAGCAAGTTTTCTGTTAATTGTTGTTTTTCCCGAAGAGGATAATCCGGTCATCCACAATACAAAAGTCATTTCATGTTTTCTCCCAAACTAGACTCGATTATTTCTACAAATCGCTTTGCAAGAACATCCCAATTAAATTTCTCAATAACAAGATTTCGCGCTCCATCTCCAAGTTTTTTTGACAACTCTTTATCACTTAACAGTAATTCAATACTCTTAATCCATGCTTGAGAGTCTCCTTCATCAACTAACAGTCCAGTTTTTTGATGGTAGATCATTTCTGGAATTCCTCCCACATTTGTCCCAATTATCGGTTTTTTCATAGACATGGATTCTCTACATGATAGAGGTGTTGTATCCATTCCTGTTGGTAATGCATAAATATCAATTTCTGTCAGATATTTTCTAACTTCATCAGGATAATCTAAGAAACCAAGATAATGGAAATTTTCAAATTTTTCTAAAACCTCTAGAATTTTGGTTTTATATTGTCCGTCTCCGGCCCAATAGAAATGAACATCAGGCAGTGATTCAACAACCTCTTCTAAAGTTAACATTTCTTTTGTTTTTCCCCACCAGTTTGCATCGTGAAGCATTCCCACACAAGGATGATTTAATTTCATACCTTCTGCTGGGTACCATCTTGTTGTATCCATTCCTTCAAGAAAATGATACGTCTTCGCACCAGGAATGTGTTCTTTAATTACATTTTCCAGATAATCTCCAGTCATTAAAATTCCTTGACAATTTTTGAGAACTTTTTCAGCGATTTTTGCTCGAAGATCAATCACTGTTTTCATTATAGGATCTTTGTAGATAGTTTTTTTAGCCCATTCTTGTTCCATCCAAAAATGACCTCTCAAATACACGAATAATGGAATTCCAGCCTTAATTGATTCTAATCCAAAATGTGATTGTCTATCTACAAAAATTACATCTGGCTTGTAGCTGTTTATTAATTCATAAAATTTCTTCTTTGAAAACCAATTTTTTGGATTTTTACTAGGAAAGCCAGAGATATAATCAGTTTCTGAAACAAGTTTGTACTCTACCCCAATTTTTTTTAATGCCTCACCTAACTCTTTCAAGTGAAAGGCTTTACCAATACTTTTTTTAGCAGTACCACCACCGGCACCAGATGCAATAAGAACTTTCACTAGAAATGTGATCGTAAATAGTAATTTAATTGTTATTTTACGCTTTAAACAATAATTTCATTAATTTTTTCACAAATTACTTTAACATCATCATCTTTTAGTTGAGGGAAAGATGGCATTGATAAAACTTCATTTGAGAATTTTTCACTTATAGGTAGATTATAACCTAAATTTTCGTATAGTGGTTGTTTGTGTATTGGTCTGGGATAATGTATTGCTACTCCGATATTATTTTTTGATAAATGTGAGAATATCTCATCTCTCTTTTGATGTTTAATGATTATCTGATGATAAACTGATATTCCTTTTGGATTTTCGTCTAGCATACAATCATCCCCCAAAAATTTTTTGTATAGTGACGCTAATTCTCGTCTTCTTTTATTTTTTTCATCAAGTGTTTGCAATTGAATTCTTCCAATTGCCGCGTTTACAGTGTTTAATCTCATTGTAAATCCTAATTTATCATGCTCAGTTCTGGTTCTTCTACCATTATCCCGTAAAGAGTCAATCTGTTTCTTTATCTCTTCATTATTTGTTGTAACCATACCTCCATCTCCCCCAACTGTCATGTTTTTTGTGGGGTAGAAAGAAAAACAACCAACATCACCTATGCTGCCTACTTTTTTATGATCAAAAGTTGCACCATGGGCCTGGCATGCGTCTTCAATTATAGGAGCTTTGTGTATTTCACTTACACTCTTGATTGAATCAAAATCGCATGGATTTCCATATATATGAACGGGAATTATAGCCTCAGGTTTTTCATTTGTAGTTTTTATGTCAATATTTCCATCATCATAATTAATATCACAAAGTACAGGTTTTGCACCGGTCATTAAAATACAATTTGCAGATGCAACAAAAGAATTTGTACTAGTTATCACTTTTGATTTTTCTGTAATACCCAAGCTAATCAAAGATAGTTGTAGGGCTGCGTTTCCGGAATTCACCGAAATAGCAAATTTAGTTCCCGTATATCTGGCAAATTCTTCTTCAAATTTGAAAACACTTTCGCCCATAACAAATTTTTCGTTTTTTAGCGCATCAATAGCCGCATTTTCCATATCTTTTGTGAATTCAGGAACAAAAAAGGGAATCATTTTCAGTGCACCTTGATGTTATGACATGTCATCTAAAATTAAACTTAAAGCATAATCAGATATTTCATGCTGATTAGTAGAACTATCTAGAAACACACTAAATTTTCCTTGATCGCCTAAAATAGCTAGTTTATCTTGTATGACATTACCGTATGGAAATTTATCATATAATTCTGCTTGGAAACAACACGGATCATTGTATATGAATAATTGAACCAATTTCCTGTTATCACCAAAAGAACTCATAGTATAGAGTTCTAGGTAATTCGATATACGATAAATATTTGGATTGAACTGCTCATAATCACCAATATTTTTTCCTTCATGACGAAGATGCAGAGGATATGAACCCGCAACAGAATAACTTTCAGAGATACGTTCATCAATTGCGGAATAAAGAACTGTTATCCATCCACCACCCGATAAACCCACCATGTAATAAGAATCAAAATCATAATTTTCGTCGATATAATTTAATGAAAGTACTATAGGCTCAACGAAATATTTGATTGGTGAAAATTTGGAAGATTCTAATAATAGAAATTGATTATGTGAAATAAATTTTACCGGTCCAAAATCTGAAGTTTCTATTACAGGCTGATTATTCGTTCCTATGAGTGGCATGTTAAAACCCACAATGGAATAACCATTATTTAAAAAGAAAGCAAGAGTATTTTTTTCTAACATAAAATCACCAGCATGACCATGATGATAAATGATCAATTTGTTATTTGACTCATGTGGAATAAAAAAATATGCGATGGAATTTACTCCATATTCCATTTCAATAGTAATTTTATCTAATTGTTTCAGATTTTTGAGATCGCTAAAATTATCATCTATGAAGTTTTCTTCTATACTTGTAGGTAGTTCTGTGGGCATTTGATCTTTCCAAATATATTTAATTAGGGAATCTTTCTTGTAAGTAAGATCCTCTCTAGTCTCAATTCCTATTATTGAACTAACATCAAATTTTTCTAAACTAGTTGAAGTGTTGTTAGGTACATCATCACCTTCACTAAAGATCGTTTTTTTGACCTGATTCAATTCCTCATAGGGAAAATATTCATACAGTCCGACTACAATTCCGTAAGAAAAGGTTACTATTATAATTGGTATCATAATTCCTAGTATTCTTAATCTCATGTTCAATCAACAAAAATTATAATGATTTAAAACCTTCGCGTCAATTTCTTTAGTATAATCATAAACTCAATGAAATTAGTTTAGAAATAAGTTCACGATTTCATTCCTAGATTTTTTGTTTTATGCCTTAAGTATATAATTCAATTACTAACAAATCCTTCCTTTCATATTTTTTATAGTTATTAAAAAAATATAATGCATGTATCAAGAAAATGCAAAATTCCCACTAATCAAAAAATTTTATCAAAAATTTTACTATTTATTGTTAAAACGGCATTATTATGCATTAACTAGTTCATCAAGGGTTTTACCCGATTTTATCATAATTGGGACAGTACGTTCTGGAACCACATCGTTGTACTATAATATGTGTGAACATCCATGTATCATTCCAGCAGCATACGACGAAATAGGATTTTTCGATAACAATTATCATTTAGGCCTAAGTTGGTACAAATCGATGTTTACTACTCGATCAAAAAAGAATCAAATTCAATCTAAAAACAAATTTTGTATTACCGGGGAGGATACTCCATTTTATATTTGGAATCCAATAACTGCAAAAAGAATTCAAAAATTACTTCCAAATGTAAAAATCATTTCTCAATTGCGAAATCCTATTGATAGAGCTTATTCCAATTATCAGCTAGGTGTTAGAGAAGGTCACGAAAAACTTTCTTTTGAACAATCTATTGATTTGGAATTAAAAAATTTAGAGAAAGAAACTCCTGACAATTATCGAATAGAGACATTTTCTCGTCCATTTTCCTATATTTCAAAAGGATTGTATGCTAGACAACTTCAAATTTGGTTTGATCTCTTTCCTAAAGAAAATATTTTGATTACTTCCACTGAAGAAATGGCTTTTAACCCACAGCATTTTATGAACAAAATATTTGACTTTTTAAACATATCAAAATATGATATAAAAAATCCTCAAAAAAGAAAATCTGAGAATTACCCAAAAATTAAATCAGAAACAAGGAAACTACTTATTGAATACTTTAAACCTTACAATGAAGAGCTATACAAGCTTATAGGAAAAAGTTTTGATTGGGACAAATAATTTGTTCTATTTAATCTGCAGTTTCTCTTTTAATTATTAAGGCGCAGGGAAGATTTTTTTTTAATTTTGTTAATGCGCAATCACATTCTTTTTTTCAAGTTTTTTCTGCAAGAACTCGATTTTCTAAACCTGTTAAATCCAACAAATGGGGTTGAATTTCACCAATTTTTTTATGCTCTGGTGCATCATTACTCAAAAAACCTCTCCATCCAATAAGGAATATCATTGGAATTCTATACAGTTGAACTAACGAAGTAATTGTACTTAGAGAATTTGCAAATCCTGCATTTTGCATAATTTACTTTTCTTCAGATTCAGTTTTAATATATTTTAAATCCTTTTTATTTCCAAATGTTCTATCAGTAATGAATTCAGAAATTTTATCTTGAGATTTTTGTAACTCTAATAATTCTTCTTTTGAAGGTTTTTGATCATTTAACATTTTATTTATCATTAATGTTAAATTAAAATTCATTTTCAATAACATTTCAGTATTAACCAACGTTCTTGCTTTATAGGGATCTACTTCATACATTATGTCAATCTCTGCTTTTCTTGCTGCAGATTTTTTATAATGTACATATCCGACTAAAATTAAAATCGGAATTGTTACACTTGAAGTAATTACCACATAATGAATAAAAGATGGAAAAATAGTTGTTAAAAACGGTACACGTTCTATTGCCAAGAAATATGTAACAGTCAGTGTGTTTATAGCAGCAAACATGAATGCAAAATACATGCTCCATCCATTCCTAAAATAAAACCAAGCACGAAATCCTAAATTTTTTCCCATATAAAATAACTCTATTCGTATTATATCAATTTCACTATAATTTATTCTAAGCATGATTGATAAGGTATTGTGATAATCTAAAATGAATGTCTACGATAAATTCTGAATTATACATATTCTTAATTTGGGAAAATGCCAGGACAAAAGAAAATTATCTTTTACAAGAAATCCAAAAGGAATTTGAAATTAGAGACGTTTATGAAATCACTTGGGATAAAAAAATATTTTCAAACAATATGATGAGATTTTATGGACCTAAATTAGACAGAAAGGTGTCTGAAAAAACTAAACTATGTGGAACAGGGTCTTTTCTACTAATCATTATTTCTGATGAAAATCCAAAATTTGGACGACGAAGAACTTCAAATGGGATGGAATTGGTAAATCTAAATTTATTTGAAAATAAAAGAAAATATAGAAAATTAACTAGTAAAGGCGACTTTGCAATACATGGTAGTCTGACAAAGAAGGAAACTAATGACGATCTAACTTTACTTTTAGGTAAAAATACATCTGATGTAGAAAAAACTTTATCTGATAAATGGAACGGAAAAATTACAAAAATTGAATCAAACATTGTAGGGCAATCTGGATGGAAAGATTTGAAGGAACTTCTCTATGTATTAAACTCAACAAGTAATTACGTTATTTTAAGAAATTTTGAAGGGTTACCTGAAAATTTTGATAACTATAGTCACAATGATGTTGATATTTTAACCGATGATTTTCTTCGAATGCCATATCTTGCAAATGGAGGAAAATCTCCAATTAATAATATTTTCTCCCATATCGTTCAAATTGGAAATAAGAAAATACCGTTTGATTATGGATTTCCTGGCGATGGATATTATGATGAAAAATGGTCCAAAGAAATTCTAGAAAGACGTGTATTTTGTAATGGATTTTATGTCCCTACTGATGAGGATTATTTTTACAGTTTATTTTATCATGCAATTTTTTACCAAAAAAAAGTTTCAGATGAGTATAAAACTAAATTACGTGATTTAGCTAAAAAATTATTTATTGATGAAATATCTGTTTCTCTCTTTGATGATATTGAAGAATCAACAATTTTCTTAGAAACGTATATGAAAAAAATGGGATATTTACATACAAATTCATTTCGTTATAAAATATTACATAATAAAATATTACATAACAAATTATTTCAATATGCCAAACTATCAATATATTTGTGGAAAAAACATGGAAGGTAATTTTTATTTACTGTCATTAAAAGAAAAATTAAATAGGAATTAGATAGTGTTGATGAATAATGGAGACATTCATTGGAAAAGGAATAGGAAAATATTTTGAAGATGAAATTTTTTCTGCAAAAAATGAATTAAAAATTTCCACTCCAGCTGTAGCTTTAGATTTTTGTAGAAAAATAATAAACATGGCTGAAAATGGAGTAAAAATTAAAGTAATTACTAGTAATTCTGGAGCAGCAGATTCAGAACAAGCTAATGAACTAGCTCAATCGTTTATCAAAGAAGGAAAAAAGAATTTAGATTATAAAATAGTCAGTATGAAAGAATGTGCTTTAATTCATGCAAAAATTTTTGTTATTGATGGAACTTGTGCAATTGTAGGTTCAGCAAATTTTAGTGAAAACAGTTTTAGAAACTTTGCTGAATATATGTTAATTTTTAGAAAATCTGAAAATATCAAACAAATTAATAATGACTTTGAAAAACTTTGGAATTCATTTAATTATTCAGAAATTGAAACGCCTGGGATCAAAAAAGATTTTAGAAATAAAATTAAAAACGTAAGACGAAAAATTTGATTTTTACTCCAAAAGTATAACTATGATGATTTATACTTTTATCGAAATAAATTAATTTATAAAAATGAAATATTTTGTTTCAATGTTCACTCAACTAATTTTATAAGTAGAGATTGCAAAAAATATTATTTATCCCAATCAAATTTGGAATTCAAGAATTCATAAAGTTGTTCATTATATGGTTTAAAGAAAGTAACTAGTTTTTTTCGTGTGTTAGAATTCATTTTAGAATATTTTGATACATTAACTTTTTTTGTATTTAGGATTTCATATTTAGGCAGATTTAAAAATTGAAATATATCATTCATAATATTTTTTGTATTTGATGCAAGATCTTCACTTGAGATAATTAATATTTGATTTTTAGAAAAAAGTTCAAACCACACAGGAAGTTGTTCGGCATAAAATCCTCTAGCTAATTTTGAATTTTCAACTTTTGTTGCAAAGTAATTATCATCTTTTGAATCATCATTCCATGTTACAATATCATTCATATCTTCTTCAATAACTTCTTCAAACGTTCTAGTTTCTCCATATGTTGTACTTAGATAATAATGAGAGTAAGTTCTATCAACTGGATTTCTCAATACTATGATAAGTTTAGAGTCAGGAAATTGTTTTTTAATCCTTCTTGCAATCCAGGGTCTACGAACATAAGATGGGGTGACATCATAAGTCATAAAGAAATGAGTTTTTAATTTTATTCTAAATTTTGTGAAAATTGACGGAAATAACGAACGATACCAATGTAATCCAAGATGAAAATTTACGTCAAAGAATCCCAGTTCATCATAAGCAGATTTTGATAATGAAGGGTGTTGATCCAAATAATGGTATAAAGAAGTGGTTCCAGTTCTACCTGCACCAATTACAAAAAAATTAGGCAGTACTCTTAATGGACTAGTAATCCCAAAAAAATGTCGCTTAACAAATAATTGGTAAAATCTTTTGTAAGAAGATTTTTGAGATTTCAGATACATAAAGAACCTCCTCTAAAATAGTAAAGCAGTTTGAAAGGCATGCTGGTAGTTTTAGCCATGGAGGAAATCTAGTGAATTATTATATCAATATCACTGCTAAATGTAAGTCCATTATAGTGTACGGATTTATTCACTTTTCTAAATTAAAGTTCTCATTAATTCTACAAGTGAGTCTACCGCTTTATCATTTGTATAATTTTGAAGTGTAAATTCTCTTCCAGCATTTGCAATCTCTTTCCATTTTGGATTTTTAGTATCAGACAAGTATTCCTCAAATTTTTCCTTGTAGTTTTTTTGATCAATAAATATACATGATTCATTATCACGGTATCCAAGAAAATGACCCTTGTTCAATTTTGAAATCTCCATAAAAGTTAAACAGCCAGCAGCGGCATTTTCCCAATATTTTATGCTTGGTACATATGTTGCCGCAACAATTGATGATGCATACTGTTCTAGTAGCTGTGGATATCTATCATTGACATAATTATGTTGTAATGTTGGGGTATAATCTACATATGGTAAACT
>LUMJ01000933.1_pt1 | contig 11084 bp, 10 predicted proteins | sample 729631 | NCBI WGS metagenome assembly LUMJ01 (sample SAMN03860266, study PRJNA289734) | marine metagenome | biome: seawater column; feature: ocean; material: water; isolation source: Red Sea water column Station 22 - depth 500m | place: Saudi Arabia: Red Sea | collected 2011-10-15 | depth 500 m | reverse complement strand
GGGATATACTGAGTAATAATTATTCTGCACCAATTTTTACTTTATGTCTTATAAACCATAAGCAAATCAGAGATGGTATAACCATTATTGTAGTTAAGACAAAAAATGTTCCCCAGTCTCCATTTAGCCAATCAACTAATGCTCCTGAAGATGAAGCAAGAGTTGTTCTTCCAGCAGTTCCAATTGAAGCAAGTAATGCATATTGTGTTGCTGTATAGGTTCTATCAACTAATAAAGAGATAAAAGCAACAAACGCCACTGTTGCAAATGCAGCAGTAATATCATCAGCTATTACAGCAATTGCAAATAATAATTCAGATTTACCTGTCCAAGCTAAAAGAGCAAAAAGTAAGTTTGTTAAAGCCATTAACCCTCCAGCAAAAAACATTGTTTTAATAGTTCCTGCCCTCATCGCCATTACTCCTCCTAATAAAGTAAAAACAACCGTTGTAATCCATCCAAGCCCTTTTGAGTAAATTGCAATCTGTCCTTTAGAAAATCCAATTTCTTTATAAAAAACAATAGACATACGTCCAAGAAAAGCTTCTCCAATTTTAAACAAGAAAACAAAAGCTAAAATTCCTATAGCAATGGATAGACCATTGTTTTTAAAAAAAGTTACTAAAGGTCCACCAATTCTGCCACTAATCCAACTAGCTGTTCTTTGACCCCAATCTCTTTCAGCATTTAATAATGCAATTCCTAAAATTCCCAAAATAAGCGATACAATTACAAAAGATAATAACGTTTTGAAAAAAAATACAAACACAACAAAGACTGAAGTGAAGATTAAAGCATTACGTTTAATAAAAAAGTACGATAAACCTCCCACCAGAATTGATATAATTATGTAATGCATTATATTTAATGGTAAAAATGGGAACAAATTTTTTGTTTTCGAAAATTCTGGCAAAAGTTCCAAAATGGAAAAGATAAGTAATATACCTCCTGCAATCTTTAAATAATTTCTTTTTGCAGAACTCAAGTCTTTTTCTATAATTTGGTCACTTATCTTTTGATTTTCTTGTCTTTTATTACTCAGTGTTTCATGAACAAACATCAAACCTATATTCATTAGAATAATTACTACTCCTAAAACTAAAAAAGTAGTCTGCCAGTAATCTTCAATACCCATATTTTCAAAATATTCTGCTGTGAATAAAGCAATTACTCCTCCTAGCTTGTAACCTGTCCACCATCCAACTACTGCCATCGCAGCACCAGCAGCCATAGATTTTCCTTCATTTTCATTAATTTGTTCAATTCTTAATGCATCAACGGTTATGTCTTGAGTAGCTGATGCTATCGCAATAATTAATCCGACAGCAATTAATAATGTAAAGTTTTCTGTTGGGTTAATAAAACTCCAAACTACCAAGCTTAGTAAAATTGCAATTTGCATTAAAACTATCCATCCTCTTCTATGGCCTAGTTTTTTCGTTAAAAACGGTATTTGAATTCTATCAATTATTGGTGCCCAAAGAAAATTGAAAGCATAAACACCAAAAATTAAACCTGCCCATCCTATAGTTGATCTACTTAAACCTTCTTCTTTTAACCAAAGACTTAAACTACTTGCTATCAATACCCATGGAAATCCACTTATTGCTCCAAGAAGCAAAATTCTTAGCATTCTTATGTCTTTATAAACTAATAAAGATTCTATCCAGCTTTGTTTTTCTTGTATCATTAATATTTTCTCCAAAAAGATGGAATAAACAATACTAATACAGCAAACAATTCTAATCTACCTAAAATCATCGCTAAACTTAAAATCCATTTTGAAACGTCAGATAACTGTGAAAAATTACCGTTTGGTCCAATTATATCACCTAAACCTGGGCCAACATTAGATATCGATGTTGCAGCTGCAGATAGAGAGGTAATAAAATTTAAACCACTAGTTGATAAAAGTGCGGTGATGATAAAAAAAATTAGAATATATAAAAATATAAAAGACATAATAGAAGCCAGAAATTTATCATCTACATTATTGTTTTCATATTTAATTTTAAATATTCCTCTAGGATAAATTATTTTTTTTAGCTGATTTGATATAAATTGATATAATATTTGAACTCTAAATATTTTTATTCCACAAGCAGTAGATCCAGCACAACCTCCAATGAACATTAAAATGACAAAATAAATTAATGGAAAATGACCCCAGTCACTAAAATTTTGAGTCACATAACCAGTACCAGTTAAAATTGAAATAACATTAAAAGAAATCGCCCTAAGATTCACTTCAAAAAAACTTTGATTTTTTATAGATAAATAAAAAAACAACAGTAAAATTGAAAAAATAACAATTTTTATAAATGTTTTTATTTGTGTGTCGTTTAAGAATATTTTTTTATCTCCATTAAGATATTTTATATAAGCTATAAAAGGAATACTTCCTAAAATAATAAAAACAATTGAAGTTAACTCGATTAATGAACTATTAAAGTAACCAATTGACTCGTTATAATTTGAAAAACCCCCAGTTGCTATAGTAGTCATTGAATGAACAATGCTGTCAAAAAAGCCCATTCCAAATATTTTATAAAATAGTGCGCAAACTAAAGTTAATGACAAATATACAATAATTAATCTAATAGAAATTTCTTTAGATTTAGGTAGTATTTTTTCTTTTGTATTACTTGTGGATATTATAAATAATTGCATTCCTCCTATATTCATAATTGGCATTAAAGTAATCGCCATTACAATAATTCCTATTCCACCCAACCACTGGAGCATTCCTCTCCACAGCAAAATAGCTTTTGGAGTTTCATTTAAATTAGTAATAATGGTTGATCCAGTTGTAGTTATTCCTGACATACTCTCAAAAAATGCATCTGTGATGCTCAGTTCAATTTCTGAAAATATAAATGGCAGAGAGCCGAATACGGCAATACTTAGCCATGATAAAGCTGTTAATAAAAATGCTTGAGGTAAATTTAATTTTTTATCATGATCAAGGTTAGATAAAAGGAATAATACTCCGAATACAATTGTTACTAAGCCAGAACTTATAAAACCCGAATCCAATTGATTATAAAAAAATTGAGCCAAAATAGGCACAATCATAGATAAACCTAAAATAATTTGTAAAGCCCCTAATGTAAAAAAAACAGTTTTATAATTGGACATTTTGAATGAACATTATTTTATGGTAAATAAATTTCAACTCTATAAGAATTATTAAAAACACGATTTTATAGGTTATTTACATTGTTGTGATTGATAAAGCTAACATAGATAAAACAAACGCTTGGCCATTTATTGAAGCAAAAAAAATCCTCAAGGAGAGGAAAAAGGATATTGAAAATAAGGGAAAAATAGTACTTCAAACAGGTTATGGCCCAAGTGGTTTACCGCATATAGGGACCTTCGGAGAGGTTGCAAGAACTTCAATGGTGGTGAATGCACTTAACCAACTTACAGATGTCCCAAAGGAAATAATCACATTTTCAGATGATATGGATGGCTTAAGAAAGGTTCCAGAAAATATTCCCAATAAAGAGAAATTAGAAAAAAATCTACATAAACCTTTAACAAATATTCCCGATCCATTTGAAAAATTTAAAAGTTTTGGTGAACACAATAATGAAATGCTAAAAAAATTTTTAGATAAATTTAATTTTAAATATTTATTTAAAAGTTCTACTGAACTTTATAAATCAGGAAATTTTAATTCTACTTTAAAACTTATTTTAAAAAATTACCAAGGTATTATGGATATAATAATCCCAACCTTAGGAAAAGAAAGACAAAAAACTTATTCTCCATTCTTACCAATTTGTTCTGATACAGGAATTGTTTTGGAAATACCTATTTTAGAAATAGATGAAAAAAATTTTAAAATTGTTTTTGATAATTATGGTAAAAAATTAGAAAAAAGTATTTTAGATGGTAATTGTAAATTGCAATGGAAAGTTGATTGGGCAATGAGATGGTATGCTCTTGACGTTGATTTTGAAATGTATGGTAAAGATCTTATTGAAAGTGCAATTTTATCAACAAAAATTATCAGATTATTGGGAAAACCAAATCCATCAGGATTTGCTTATGAGCTTTTTTTAGACGAAAAGGGTGAAAAAATATCAAAATCTAAAGGAAACGGAATAACAATTGATGAATGGTTAGAATATGCATCACCTGAAAGTTTGTCTCTTTTTATGTATCAAAATCCAAAGAGAGCAAAAAAACTTTATAGAGAAATAGTTCCGAAAGCTGTTGATGAATATCTAGACTTTATAGAAAAAGGTAAAAATCAAAACGAGCTAGAAAAATTAATGAATCCAGTGTGGCATGTTCATAATGGAAAAATTCCAACCGAAAATCAAATCATGTCTTTTTCAATGCTATTAAATCTTGTTGAAACAAGTAACGCGGAATCAAAAGAATTATTATGGAAGTTTGTCAAAAAATATAAAAAAGATATTTCAGAAAAAGATCATCCAATTTTTGATGATCTAATTGAATATGCAATTAAGTATTTTAATGACGTTATCAAATTAAAAAAAATATATAAAAAACCTAATGAAAAAGAAAAAATTGCTCTTGAGGCATTAATAAAAGCTTTAGATAAATGTGATGATGGTATGCAACCCGAAGATATTCAAACAAACATTTACACAGTTGGAAAAGAAAATGGATATAAAGAAAATTTAAGAGATTGGTTCAAATTAATTTACGAAGTTGTATTTGGCGATGAAAATGGACCAAGAATGGGATTTTTTATCAGTTTTTTTGGAGTACAGGAAACAAAAGAACTTATAAAAGATAAATTAAATAATGTTTAATAAATTAAGACCATTAATATTTAAATTTAGTCCTGAAGTTGCTCACTCACTAGCAATAAAAGCTTTAAAATTTAATTATATCTCTTCAAATAAACCAAAAGAAAGTTCGTATCTATTGACTACGTTATTTGGAAAAAAAATTATTTCACCAATTGGAGTAGCAGCCGGATTCGATAAAAATGCAGAAGTCTATAATCCATTACATAATTTGGGATTTGGTTTTGTAGAGGTAGGAACAATTACTCCTAAATCACAATTTGGAAATCCGAAACCAAGAGTTTTTAGATTAGAAGAAGATGAAGCTTTAATTAATAGACTTGGGTTTAATAACTCTGGGGCAGATGATATTAGTTTAAGAATTAAAAAACAATCGCCAAATTGTTTTTTTGGCATAAACATTGGACCTAACAAAGATACAGAAAATAGAATAAATGATTATCTTTTATGTTTTAAAAAGTTTTATAATCTTGGAGATTATATTACTATTAATATTTCTTCACCAAATACAGAAAATTTAAGAAGTTTTCACAACCAAAACGAATTAGAGAAATTATTGGAAAATATACAGAATGAAAAAAAAAAATTTGAGACAAAAATACCGATAGCTGTAAAAATATCTCCCGACATTGAAAACAACAAAATAGAAATAATAGCAGAAATTTTAATAAAATATTCTGTAGATATTGTAATTATTTCAAATACTTCAGATAGTAATAGAGAAAGTCTAAAAAATATTAATAAACTGGAGAAGGGAGGTCTTTCAGGTAAGCCAATTGAATCATTATCTAATGGTTTAATCAATAATTTTTATAAGTTAATCGGAAAAAAAATTAAAATAATTGGTGTTGGTGGAGTAGATTCGGGTCAAGGTGCATTTGAAAAAATAATAAATGGCGCAAGCCTAGTTCAACTTTATACTGGCATGGTTTATAAAGGACCAAACATAGCGTCTAAAATTAGTAATGAATTAATTGATATATTAAAAAATCGTGGAATTAAAAATATTTCTGAAGCAGTAGGAACAAAAAATTGAACTTGACGGTTTAAAGTAGAGATCTTATACAGTCACATATTTTATGTCTAAAAAATGCGAACTTACTGGAAGAATACCTCTTAAGGGTCACAAAGTTAGTCACGCTAACAATAAAACCAAGAGAAGATTTTTACCGAATCTAAAAAAAGTTAAATTTAAGAGTGAAATTTTAAAGAAAAGTTTAAAATTAACAGTATCAAATGCCGGAGTTAGATCTGTTGATAAAAAAGGAAGCTTTGACGAATTTATTAAATCAGCAAAAAAAAGAGATTTATCTCTAAGACTAAGAAAACTAAAAAAATCATTGGATAGCAAATCAGCTTAATGAAAAGATTGTTTCTAACTCTCTCATTTTTAATGGGGTTAGTAGTGTTAGCATCAAATTATTTAGTTCAGTTTCCAATTAAATATTATGGATTAGAGGAAATATTAACTTATGGTGCATTTAGTTACCCAATAGCATTTCTAATTACAGATTTGGCAAACAGATCTTATGGAAAGATAGTTGCTAGAAAAATTGTTTATATTGGTTTTACTATTGGAATTAGTTTTACACTTTTATTTTCTACAAATTTTGGAGACTTAATATCAATTAGAATTGCAGTTGGATCAGGTACAGCTTTTATAGTTGCACAATTATTGGATGTACAAATTTTTGATCAATTAAGAAAAAAGAAATGGTTCATAGCTCCTTTAACATCATCATTAATTGGTTCTACCATTGATACCTTTTTATTTTTTTCAATATCTTTTTATGCAACTGGAATTTCTTGGTTTACTTTATCTTTAGGGGATTTAGCAGTAAAAGTTTTTGTAGCATTACTAATGTTAATACCATTCAGAATTTTGCTTGGTACTTTTAAAGAAGCTTAATTTTAGTAAATAAATCTATATGATAAAATTTTGTAAGCCAATTTTGCAACAAGAAAATTGTAAGTTATTTAAATTCCATTTTTTTTTATCTTTAGCCCAAAAAATATTAATTTTTGAAGAATTTTTTTTTAAATAAGACACTTCACTTTTAGATATATTTCTAATTCCAAACGAAATTACAGAAACATTTTTATAGTCCAGACATCTTTTTATTGCTGAAGCATGTGAAAATTTTTCTCCATTATAACTTTCTCGTAAATCTGCGTGAGCATCAAAATGTAATAAACATAAGTTTTTAAATTTTTTTGCAAAAGGAACTATGCAACCTGGTGTTATTGAATGTTCACCTCCAAGAGTTAAAGGAAAGATTTTTTTATTTAGAATTTCTTCATTAATTTTGGATATTTTTTTTAAAGCTTTATTTATATTTCTATGGATTTTGAATGGTTTTAAAGTTCTAATTCCTATTTTTTTATAAGGTTCACAGTGAAGTTCTTCATCATAGAGCTCTACTTGATGAGAAGCTTTAATAATTTCTTTTGGTCCATTTCTAGTACCACCGCCATAAGTAACTGTTTTTTCTAAACCAAACGGAACAACTATAACTTTTTCTTTTATATTGAATTTATTGTCAACTCCAAGAAATCCCTGTTTATTAGATAAATAATTCAATTTTTACCAAATATTTTTGAAAAATTTTTTCTACTTCTATTTTTCCATTCAGCTCTATGATAAGCATCACTGGCAATTAATGGTAAAACACTTGTTGCTTCAGCAAAAACCATTTGTTCTTTTGTAACATTAACTTTTCCCCAAGAACTTGCCTCTTTTAATGTAGAACTGCTGCAAGCGCCATCCCTAGAATCGGCGTTATATGTTTATTAGGATTTCTTTCTTGGTGGATTACCAGTCCAAAACCTGCACTTGAGTCTGTAAAAGCAGGACAAAATATTGGTACGTTATTATCATAAGCCACTTCAATCAAAGATTCTTTTTTTTTTGCATTTGATTTTAAATATTTACCTATTTCATGAATAAATTCTCTTGATGTATAACTTCTTGGTTCAAGATTATCTGCAATTTCACTAATTATTTTATCACATTTTTGTAATTCATCTTCATCAATATAGGTGTCATAAATTCTATCTATATAATTCTCCCTTAGCTCAGTATCGTTTTGAAACTGAGATCCTTGATAATGTTTGAAACCCAAAGCTTCAAAGAAATCCATGTCTATTATTGATGCTCCGGTAGCAATAATAGCATCTACCATATTGTATTTAACCATGTCTCTATAAATATGCATACATCCTGCTGCAGAGGTAGATCCTGCCAAAGTTAAAAAAATAGTACATTCTTTATCTTTTATCATTTCATTAAAAATATTAGCTGCACTAGCAGTTTCTCTTGATGCAAAGGACATTTTTTCCATTGAAGAAATTATTTTTCTTGCATCAAATGAAGTTATATCTATGTGCTCAACTTCTTTACTTAAAAAGTTTTTTTTTCTGTTATGTGATAAGCTTTTATTTTCTGACATTAAGCAACAAGAAACTCTTTTTTAGCTTCTTTGTCATACATAGTCATTATTGGATCATCTTCCACTTCAAAAATATTATCTGAATATAGTCCATTAAAGTGTGTTCTAAATGTTAACCCATAAGCGCCTAGTTGACCTAATTCAATATAATCATTCTCTTTAATATTATTTGGTAACAAAAATGGACCCTTCATATAATCCATGCTATCGCAAGTTGGTCCATAAAAATCAAATGAAGATAACTTTTTTGAAATAATTCTTCCAATATTAATAAGTTTTGAAGGATAAACAATGTTAGGAACTCCAGCATCGAAAAGTGTACCATATGTTCCATCATTAATATAAAGTTTTTGTTTTTTTCTTAAATTTACTCTTACAATTGTTGAACCACTTTCAGCCACTATTGCTCTGCCAGGTTCACAAATAATTTCAGGAAGTTTTTCTAGCTTTAAATTTTCAAGACCTTTTTTTATTTCTTCAAAATAACTTTCTAATGATTGAGGAATTAAATCAGGATATATTGTTGGAAATCCTCCACCAACATTAATAATATCAGGAACAATTTTTGTTTTCTTAATTATATTATTGATTTCAGAAATTCCTTTAGAATAAGAGATTGGATGCATACATTGAGAACCAACGTGAAAACTTAATCCTACTTTTTTTGCATACTGTTTTGTCAATCTTAATAGACCTACAGCTTCGGAACTTGTTGATCCAAATTTTTTTGATAAGTCTATTTCAGCATGTTCATTTGAAACCGCAACTCTAACTAGCAACTCCAAATCTTTTGCTTGGTTTGTACTTTCTAAAATCTTTATTAATTCATCTTTTGTATCTAATGAAAATGTCTTTATTCCGTGTTTAAAATATGCCTCTTTAATACTTTCTCTACTTTTAATGGTATGCATATACGAACAAATTGAATTTGGACTTATTTTTCTAATAATTTCTATCTCTTTAATTGAAGCGACATCAAAGTTGTTTATTCCACTTTCGACTATTGTTTTTAGTACTATTGGATTTGGATTAGTTTTTAGTGCATAAAGAATCTTTCCAGGAAACTTATTTTGAAAATATTTTGAAGCTAATTGTATTGAATTTTTTCTAATACAATAAACAGGTTCCACTGGTTTCAGCTGATTTACTAATTCATCAACCGATTTAAATTTTTGCATTTAGCAACCTCTAAAAAAAATTTAACAAAAAAAACTGCATATCATCTATGCAAGTTGTACTAAAAACAGCATTTAGGGGATATACAAGTTAAAGTAAAGTAAATAATGCTGTTGAAATCTAGCAATTTATTTCCATATTGTATGTATGACTGAAGCTGAAAATATAAAAAAAATAAGTGAATTTGAGGATAAATCTCTTCTAATTGTAGACGATGATAATCCCTTCAGACAAAGGCTTGCTAGAGCTATGGAAAAAAAGGGTTTCCTTGTTACTCAAGCAGAGGGTGTGAAAGTAGGAATAGAGTCAGTTAAATCAAAAAAACCAGCTTTTGCTGTTGTCGATTTGAGATTAAATGACGGCAATGGTATTGAAGTTGTAAAAGAGATTCAAAAAAATAACTTAGATAGCAGAATCATAATGTTAACAGGATATGGGAACATCCCAACTGCTGTTGCTGCGATTAAAGAGGGAGCAATAGATTATATTGCAAAACCTGCTGATGCCGATGATGTAGAAAAGGCTCTTTTGGCAGATCCTAACAAAAAACCTGCTCCTCCAGAAAATCCAATGTCAGCTGATAGGGTAAAATGGGAACATATTCATAGAGTTTTTGAACTATGCAATAGAAATGTTTCTGAAACAGCAAGACGTTTAAAAATGCATAGAAGAACACTTCAAAGAATACTATCAAAAAAATCACCTAGATAAATTTTATATATTAATAAAGATCTAGTTTTTTGTTAATCTCAAAAAAACGTCTTCAAGATCTCCATCATCTGTTGAAATATCAAATATTTTTATATTTTGTTCTTTTAATTTTAAAATTATTTTATCAATATTGATTTTACTTTTTTCATAAGAAACTACTAATTTATTTTGATCATTTGAAATTATTTTTATTGATTCCAAACTTTCTTCTGCAAGATTTGATTTTTTATCAGTAGTAAAACAAACAATTTTTGTTTGAATTCTTTCTAATAAATTTTTTGTAGTGTCTAGAGCAGCCAATTCACCTTTATTTAAGATTCCAATTCGATCACACATTTTTTCAGCTTCTTCAAGGTAGTGAGTAGTTAATATTATGGTAACATTTTGATTATTTAAAGATCTTAGATTTTCCCATAATTTTTTTCTAAGATCTATATCTACACCGGCCGTTGGTTCATCTAAAATTATTATTGGAGGTTGATGTACCATTGCTTTTGCAACAAGCAATCTTCTTTTCATCCCCCCTGACAAACTTCTGGCATAACTATTAGCTTGATCTTGTAATGAAACTAATTTGAGAATTGTATCAGTTATTCTATCTTTCTTTTTTATTCCATATAAACCAGCTTGTAACTCTAGTAATTTTTTCGGACTAAAAAAAGGATCAAAATTAACTTCTTGAGGAACAATTCCTATAGAAGCCTTTATCTGTCTAGGATTTTTATCTAAATTAAATCCCCAAACATTTACCTCACCGCTAGTTTTTATAACCGATCCACCAAGAATATTTATAAAGGTGCTTTTTCCTGCACCGTTTGGCCCTAACAAACCAAAAATTTCACCTTCTTTCACCTCTAAGTTTAAATTTTTTAAAGCATGAGTAGTTTTTGATCCATTTTTTGAATAAACTTTATTTAAGTTTTTAACAGCCAAAACATTTTTTTTATTCATATGTGAT
>LUMJ01002034.1_pt1 | contig 11086 bp, 16 predicted proteins | sample 729631 | NCBI WGS metagenome assembly LUMJ01 (sample SAMN03860266, study PRJNA289734) | marine metagenome | biome: seawater column; feature: ocean; material: water; isolation source: Red Sea water column Station 22 - depth 500m | place: Saudi Arabia: Red Sea | collected 2011-10-15 | depth 500 m | reverse complement strand
GGAGTTCTCTCACCACCTGACGGTTTAGGAACAACAGTTTCACATGTGAAAGTTAGACAGATTCGCCCTTCACTCCAATCTGTCTCCCCAACTTGCTTTTCGCCGCTTTCGAAAGTAGTTTCGGCACTTAATTCCCCATGAGTGATTCTTCCCTCCGTCGCGATCTCGGTCCAATCTCCGGCTATGCCACCATTGTTGGCATTCTCGTAGGCGCTGGGATATTCCGCGTGACCGGCGAGGCCGGCGCCGTGGCCGGGAGCGCCGTCCCGTTTGCTTATCTGCTGTTCGCGCCCATCGTTCTGGCGACGGCTCTCGCTTACAGCATCTTTTCATCCACGCCTCTCGGCCAGCGCCCCGGCGGGGCATACATTCACATCTCGCGGACTTTCGGCAACTATTACATCGGTTTCGTCGCCATGTGGATGAAGTTGGTGGCGTTTGTGGGCGCCATCTCGTTCATGTCCACCAGTTTCGGAGAGTATATGAATTTCTTTATCCCGGGACAGGACCCTCGAGTCTGGGGGGTGATCGTGCTGGTGGTTTTTTACGGAGTCAATATTCTTGGCATCAAGCATTACGGCCGTGTTCAGATAGGGATGCTGGCCGTGCTGATTGTCAGCATTCTTCTGCTGGTGATCCCGGGGCTGGCCGCCGTTGACCTCTCCTATTACCGACCGCTCCTGCCGAAAGGGTGGAGCGGACTTTTGGCCGCCATGCCGATCCTCTTTTTCAGCTCGCTTCCGTAATCATCTTCTTCCTCATGTCGTTCGTCGCTTTCGGCGTCCTCCCTGCGGATGTGCTGGCACAGTCTCAGTCCGCCATGGCCGATGCGGCCGCCGAATACCTCCCGCCCTGGGGCGCCAGCATTGTAGCCCTCGGCGCCATGAGCGCATTCCTCACCAGCATTAACGGTTCCGTACTCGTCCCTTCACGGATGTTCTTCGTCTTCAGCGAAGACCGCCTTATGCCCGCTTTCCTCTCCGCTGTCCACCCCAAATGGCGGACGCCCCACATCAGTCTTATTATAAGCGCAGTGATCTGTTCAGGGCTCATCTGGACACAGTCGGCGGAGTTCCTCCTCAAGACGGGACTCATCGGGATTTTCATTATCTACTTCCTCCAGGGGATCGCGCTGATGATGCTGCCGAAGGTGAACCGTCCACTCTACGAGTCGGCCCTTTTCAAGCCGTCGCCGCTTGTGGTGAGCCTCATCGGTCTCTCACTTTTGCGGCGTGTATGGTCACAAACCGAGTTATGGACTCATCTCCATGCAGGGGCACATTCCGCCGCCGCCGGGGTGTCTGAACGCCGGCGACAAGGGAGCGCCGAAGGGTTTGATTATGAGGCGAGGATGGCCCGGGATATGACGCTGGAAGCGTAACAGTTGGAGATCGATCTCACCGGTTCAGCCTCCGCGCTCCTGAGCGGGATTCGTGAAAGAACTGTTTCGTCCGTTGATCTTCTGGAGGCTCATGCTCACTGGATTGAATCGTTCAATCCGGAAATCAACGCAGTTGTCGCTACCGACCTGGATTGTGCAAAGGAGAGGGCGAAGGAAGCCGATGACGCTGCGAACCGGGGCGAATGGTGGGGCCCGCTCCACGGCCTCCCGATGACGGTAAAGGACGCCTTCGAAGTAAAAGGAGTGGTCTCTACAGGCGGCTCTCCAAAGTGGAAAGAGAATGTCCCCCAAAAGCATGCCGACGCTGCTCAGCGCCTTGTTGACGCCGGCGCCATCATCTTCGGCAAGACGAATGTGCCATCCCTGTCCGATGACTTCCAGACTCACTTTTGCGGCGTGTATGGTCACAAACCGAGTTATGGACTCATCTCCATGCAGGGGCACATTCCGCCGCCGCCGGGGTGTCTGAACGCCGGCGACACACTCTCCGTGGCGGGGCCGCTAGCCCGGTCTGCGGCAGACCTTGAACTTGCGCTGTCGGTTCTGGCCGGCCCGCGAACCGCCGACGCTGTGGCATGGAATCTGAAACTTCCGCCACCGCGACATGAGAAGCTGAAGGACTTCCGTGTGGCAGTCTGGCCTGATGATCCTTACTGCCCCGTGGAGAGGGCCGTTGTCACCGCCATCCCAGAGGCGGCTGATCAATTGGCGGACAGCGGTGCAATGGTAGAGGAGACGCGCCCAGACTTTACGCTTGAGGAGAATGACCATCTCTACTGGAATCTGCTGTCGCCTGTGATTTCAACGGCCTATCCCCAAAAGGTGATCGATCGGTTGAAGGAGATTGTTGAAACAAGCAGCCCTGATGACAGATCACCCCAAGTGCGACGGGCGAGAGGGGCGCTCATCCCTCACAGGGAGTGGCTCTCCGCCAACGAACGTCGCCATCGCCTCCGGGCAAAATGGCACCAGCTCTTCCACAAGTGGGATGTTTTCATATGCCCAACTACTATCGTGACCGCATTCAGACACCTTCAGTCGCCGGGATTCTTCGATCGGGAATTGACGGTGAACGGGGAGACACGCCCTTACGTCGATCTCATGGTGTGGGCCGGGCTTGCTGTGAACGGACACCTTCCCGCCACAAACGTTCCCATCGGGTCAGATGAAAAAGGACTCCCCATCGGGATGCAGGTGGTCGGCCCTTACCTCGAAGACAGAACCGCCATCAAGTTCGCCGAACTGCTGGAGAGCGCCTGCAGCAGATTTGTCCCTCCACCCCTGACATAACCGCTTCAGTCCGGAACTTTCCGCACCTCCCCGGCTTTAAGAGAGCGGAGGCAGACGTAAGCGGCATCTATTGAGATGGACGTAAGCGGCATCAATTAAGATGACAACCTTTTACTTTTGTCAAGTATTTCTTTCGTCGCCGTCATTCGGGGCGTCGCGATCGTAGGGGGCAATATTCTCCCACTCCGATGAGTCAGATCGGGCCACCACCGCCTTCACTTCCTCGGTGTCGCTGATATTGAACACCTCGTGGGGAATCCCAGGCTCGATGAAGATCATATCGCCCGCCTCGTGGATGACGGTCTTCTCGCATCCCGGACCGTACTCGTGACGGACGCTCCCCTGCAGAAGATAGATCATCACTTCGAAGTCCACGTGAATATGGGCCAGGGCCACGCCTCCAGGCGGTATAGTAGCCACATTCATAGAGAGCTTTTTCGATCCAACGTTCTTCCCGGACAGGCCGGCGCCGTACTGAATGTTGTTCCAGCCACGGATAGACTCCAGCTGGCGGACGCTGTAGATACCGCCTTCGCCATCCACGTACTTCGAAAGATCGGTCTGTTCACCGGTCTTGACAAGATTGAGTTCTTTCTCTGACATCATAACTCCTTAGTATAAGTTTGAACGTCCGAACTTACTGCGTGACCGGTTCCGTTCCAATATCCTAGTCTTAATGGGAGTTGCGGGGAGTGGTGAACGGTGCATATATTTCTGGCAGGAGTAGTCAAGCATGGCATACATCGATCTCATTGAACCGGAAGAAGCTGACGGCATTGTGGCGGCGGAATACGAGAAAGGTGTCCGCCGGAGTGGGAGGGTGTTCAACATCCTCAAGGTGATGAGCCGGAGCCCTCAGGCACTCCAAGCGTCCATGCGGATGTACATCGCCGTCATGTTTGGCGAGTCGGATCTGTCTCGTGCTCAGCGAGAGATGCTCGCCACGGTGGTGTCGTGGACAAACGACTGCTTCTACTGAGTGGAATCCCACGGGGAAGACTTCCGGGCAGAAGTTGGAGATGACGAATTGGCGGATCAGTTGAAACGGGACTGGCGTTCTGCGGAACTTGATGAACGCGACCGCGCACTCTGTGAATGGGCAGAAAAGCTGACCCAATCACCGGGCAAGATGACGCGGGCGGACGTGGAGGGGCTCCAACAGCAGGGGTTCAGTCAGTCGGCCATCAGTGATTCGGCTCAGGTGATCGGTTACTTTAACTATATCAACAGGATCGCCGACGGCCTCGGCGTCGATCTTGAGCCGGAGATGGAACGAGAGACTCAGCCGGCTGAAAGAATTTAAGGCGAGGAGAAATTCATGACACTGCTGTCAAAAGAGGAGATTGAAAAGAGCCTGACAGAACTTCCCGGCTGGAGTTACGCGGGCGATGCTCTCGTAAAAGAGTGTACCTTCGACGCTTACATGGACGGCATCACCTTTGTTAATCGCCTCGCGGAAAAGGCAGAAGAGCACAATCACCACCCCGACTTGGAGATCGGCTGGTGCAGGGTCGGCGTCACCTTTACCAGTCACGACTCCGACGGCGTGACGGAGCGCGATATTGCTATGGCGAAAGCGGCCGAGAGCCTCCTCTGATTACTTCTTCACCGTAGGGTACTTGATGCCGAGCTGATCGAGGTAAGTCTTGTACCTCTTCGGATTGTAGTAATACTTCTTCATTTCATCCCTGTAAGTGGCCATGATTTCCCGGTTGAGATCGATGGCGGGAGTGTCGTCATTCCGGATCATCGGCTTGTATTCTGTCTTTGACGCCTGTTCTTCTTCGTAATACTTCTTGGCGTCGGTCACAACAGTCCCGTCGGTAAAGAGGTCTACTAATGTCATCGCTACCGTTTTTGCTCCCGCCACAGCCCCTTTGTGAGCGATGGGCGTCGCCATGGCGATGGAGTTGAGCCAGTTGTGTCCCGGCAAGCCGGGGATGTTGGATGGGAAACGGAGCGTCACTGTAGGGACTGTCCAACTAATGTCACCAATATCATCCGAACCGCCCCCTTTGTTAAACCGCTGTGGTAGCGGGTCCCTTAATGTATCCAGTTCTGTGGCAAGCCCTTCGGGTTCATTGTGCCCAGCCTCTACCTGCACAGCTTTAGCAAGTGTTTGATCGGCCTCACTCCAAATCGGCAGGCCTACCTCTTTAATATTTTCGTACATACTGAGGGCAACAGGCTTGTTAAAATGACGTGGCCATGCCGTACCAAGTATTCTTGTTGAGATGAGTTCTGTATTACTCATGAGAGCTGCCCCTTTGGCAATATCGTTGGACATCTCGAAAAGATCCATGATGTGCTTGTAATCAGTTTCACGAAGAAAATACCAGACTGATGCATTCCGAGGCACCACGTTTGGCTGATCACCCCCATCGGTGACCACGTAATGAACCCGATAGCTGGGGCGTAAATGCTCCCTTCTGAAGTTCCAGCCGATGTTCATCAGCTCCACTGCGTCCAGTGCGCTTCGGCCCCGCCAGGGAGCCCCCGCCGAGTGGGCGGTCTGGCCTCTGAAGGTATACTCCACAGATATAAGGCCGTTTCCGAATGCAGCCCCGTAAGAGACTGACAAATTGTTGCTGACATGCGTAAAGATGCAGACGTCCACATCTTTGAAGAATCCATCCCGAACAAAGTACGCTTTTGAGCCGAGCTGTTCCTCTGCCACACCGGGCCAGATTCGGATAGTCCCTTTCATCTTTTCCTTTTTCATGATTTTTTTCATAGCGAGGGCCGCCGCCACAATTACCGCCTGCCCGGAGTTGTGCCCCTCACCGTGCCCCGGCGCCCCGTCGATCATGGGATCGTGGTAAGCGACCCCGGGATTCTGGGACGCCTTCGGGATAACGTCAATGTCTGAACCGAGTGCGATGACCGGCTTTCCCGATCCCCATTCGGCCATCCACGCCGTCGGCATGCCGGAGATTCCTTCCTCGACCTTGAAGCCGTTTTTCTTCAGAATCCCGATGAGATATTTAGAAGTCTCAAACTCCTGAAAGCCGAGCTCTCCGAAGCTAAAAATCATATCCACCATTTCCTGTATCAGTTTGGCATCGGCTTCCACGTAGTCGACAACAGTACGCTTAAGAGCCTCTGAATTGAGAGGTTTCCCCTTCAGTGGTGTCACAACCATTATTGCTGGAATGAGGGTCTTGATCAGGAATAAACGGATGAAAAGTTTCGTTGTCATTTCCTTTGCTCCCTTCGTTATGGACCTTGTAAAGATAATGTACCCGTCAGCATAAGAGCCATAAAAATCGATTTATCCTTAGAATAAGGCAGGAAATCGGATTCTATGTCTCATAAGAGCTCATTGCTGGGACATCCCCTAATTATTAACTCGCAGCCTAAACTGTGATAAGTCATAAATTGATTCAATTGAAAGGTTGAAATAATGTTGAAATACTGTAGCTATTTTGTTTTGGTCTTTGGTCTTTGTGCAGGAGATAACTTGCCACAGCTCAATGTGGGAGATACTGCACCCGATTTTGCCATTCCCGATCATAACGGGAAAACGCGCAGATTGTCTGACTACCGCGGTGGGCTGGTGGTTGTTTATTTTTTCCCCAGGGCCGATACACCCGGGTGAACCAAGCAGGCCTGCAGTTTGCGGGATAAATTCAGCGGTTTTCGAGAAAAGAACATCACTGTTTTCGGCATCAGTTACGATTCCGTGGCGTCTCAGAAAAGTTTCCGGGACAAATACAATCTGCCTTTCATGCTATTGAGCGATCAAAATCATAAAGTGGGAAAGCTTTATGGAGTGGACAAAGGGTTATTCACCACCCGTAAAACCTTTCTTATCAGGGAAGACGGAAAGATAGTCAAGATTTACGAGAATGTTTCTGTGACCACTCACGGTGAAGATATACTGGAATATTGGACACAATATAAGAGAGATTCTCAGTAATAGCAGTTTCCTTGCCCAGCTCCGACGAATAGCCGGACACTCGCCCCTATATCCCAAGATTGAATTGATTGTGGCCTAACGAATAAAACGTGCATATCGCTCACATAATGATTGTAATGCACGGTTTGAATTGTTAAATTCTTATTAGACAGGGAATCGCAATAATGTTCGAACAATACATATCATCGAAAGAAGTATCAAATATAATTGGTGTGAATGTATCTACAATCAAACGATGGGCTGATAAGGGCCAGATTAATTGTGAAATCACAGCCGGCGGTCACAGATTCTGCCATATGATTCTTTAGAGCAAAAAGAATTCAACCACTTGATAATAAAAAAACAAATACCTGAATTAACAGACATCTTCTTTTCTGCAAGCATAGATGGAGATAGTGAGACTTGTCACTACATAATGAATGGTCTTTATTTATCAGGCCTTCAACTTCATCAGATTTACGATAATTTGATTAGTCCTGCATTAACAAGCATTGGCGAAGCATGGCGTAAAGGTGATCTTGCTGTCTATAGGGAACATGTTGCATCAAAAGTTGTGCAGGGATGCATACATGGGATGTATGCTGTTTTAGAGCGACCTAAAAAGACATTAGGATTGGCCATTTGTCTTGGCCTAAAGGATGACCAACATGAAATACCCCTGTTGATAACTGAGCAAATACTTTTCGATAAAGGTTTTGATGTCATTAATGTTGGTACAAATACACCGTTGCAAAAAATTGAAACTCTCTTTCACGAATCCAAGCCAAATCGTCTCTATATCTCGAGTACAATTGTAAATGATCCCAAGTCCGCTGAAGGTGATCTTGTAAAGCTTCTTGCGCTGGCGAACGAATGCAACATGTTGATCTTTCTTGGAGGAAGAGGCTTTGAACATGTCAGATTACCTTTAGATGGAACCTACAAAATGTTGTCAAGTTTTTCTCAACTAGCTGAGACATCACAATGAAGGTATACAACCTTGAGACAGAACAGTACTTTGATCACTCAATAGAAAAAGTTTTCGAATTTTTTTCACAGCCGGAAAATCTTTCAGTCATAACACCAAAAAAAATGAACTTTAACATCATTACTCCTCTGCCGCTTAATATGGGAAAAGGCAAGATCATCGATTACACAATAAAGGTTTTTGGTTTTCCTGTCAGGTGGCGATCCATTATATCCTCTTATAATGCTCCTAATGAGTTCACTGATGAACAGTTGTTGGGACCCTACGCTTTCTGGCACCAAACTTATGGAATTAAGAAATGAAAGTAGCAGTCTTTGGTGGCACTGGTTATGTGGGCAGTTATATTACTGATGAGTTAATTGCTCAGGGCCACACACCTCGCTTAATGGTACGAGTAGGAAGTGAACGAAAAGTGCAGCAGCCTGAAAAATGTGAAATCATTGGTGGTCAAATCAATGAAGAAGAAACGGTTCGTTCAGTCATTTCCGGTACCGATGCCGTGATTTATTTGATTGCCGTTATCAGGGAATTCCCTAAGAAAGGAATCACATGGGAGGATTTGCATTTTAGAGGAACGAAGGCCTGCATTGATATTGCCAAAGAACTTGGAGGGAAAAGATTCATACTGATGAGTGCCAATGGTGTTAAGCCCGATGGTACTGGCTATCAGTCTACGAAGTTCCTAGCAGATGAGTACTTGAAGGCAAGCGGCTTGGAATATACAATATTCAGACCCACATCACTCTTTGGTGATCCACGGGGAGAAAATAGACCAGAATTCTGCACTCAAATACTAAACGATATGTTGCGGTTGCCAATTCCAGCACCGCTATTTCATCATGGACTTGTTCCAAGAAATGCGGGTGGATTTGAATACAACCCCATACACGTCTCAGATGTTGCCCGGATTTTTGTCGAGGCAATTGAAAGAAGAGAAATGATTGGCCAGATTTATGAGTTGGGTGGTTTGGATAATGTTTCCTGGAAGTCAATGATTAAAATTGTTTCTAAAGCGGCGGGGAAGAAGAAATGGTCAATTCCTGCTCCCGTTATGGGTGTTAAAGCTTTAGCGACACTCCTTGACAGATTTTCTTGGTTTCCAGTAACAAGAGCGCAGCTAACCATGTTAATGGAAGACAATAGATGCAACTCTGAGAATCTATTTAAAACACTGGGAATGGAGCCAAAAAAATTCAATGTTGAAGAATTGGAGTACTTACAGTCGAATAATGATTGACAGTACATTAAAAAAAATCTTTAATGCGCTAGGGTTTCAAGGTGCTTGGTGGCTTTGCGTATTTGGAGCACTTTGGGGATTACCGTATTTGGGCCCCATTGCAATGCTGATATTTCTTGTGTTTCATATGCTATTGATGGGAAAGGGTAAAAACGAACTGATTTTTCTTATTTTGATGGCTGTGGTGGGTACTGTTGTGGACTCACTTAAAGCGAGTTCAGGGTTTATATCGTATATGGGAGGTTATGGATCCGTTACAATTGTTGCACCGCTTTGGATTACTGCTATGTGGGCCGGCTTTGCGGCTACAATAAATCACTCACTGTATTGGATCCATAGCAGATATTACCTGGCATTTATTATAGGAGCCATATTTGGTCCATTGGCCTATATGGTAGGTGTTAAGCTTCAGGCCCTTAGTTTTAATTATAGCGTATCCATAAGTGCAATTTTACTTGCTGCTGTGTGGGGAGTATCCGTATCGAGCATGTACTGGATTTCCAAAAAGCTGGGGTTGTCCCCAATAGGGATTCAATAATAATGAAGATATTCCCTTTGGCAGTTTCTCTATTACTGATGCTTCAGGCATCAGATAAACTTGAGAAAGAGGCTCTCCGACAGTTATACAGCAGTGATGGATGGAACATTATTGATAAACACGAAAATGGAAGAGAAATATCGGTGAAGTCAATTCAGGGTAAACCATTGCGTGCGGTGATGGTTTCAAAAAGAGTCAACATGGATGCGAAAACTTTGCTGGGTGTTATATATGATGTGGCCAATTATGAAAGGACTTTCGTCAATTCAAGTCAGGTAACAACAACAGTTCTTCAATCTAAGCCTCAATATATCGACGCATATCAACATCTCCCTGTGCCAATACCGTTTATCAGTGATCGTCATTATGTATTTAGGATGGAATCAACAAATGAGAACCGAGTTACGTGGAGATTGGTCTCTTATGATAATGGATATAAAGATTTTCTTACAGAACGGGAGCGTGAATTCAATAAACCTGTTTATCTGGAATCAGGCATTGGTATCTGGGATGCCATAGAGAACAGCAATAATTCATGCTGGTTGTCTTACAGGGTTTATATGGATTCAGGAGGGAATCTGCCACATTTTCTTATTGATTGGCTTAACCGAAAAGCGTTGGCAACCATATTTGAGGATGTACTGCTAACCGCTTCATCACTGAAAACAGAGGTCAAGTAATTTCCGTGAAGGAACCATTGAAAAATTATTTGTCTGTAGTAGTGATACTTGTTTTTGCCAGTTGTATTGCAATTGCCGGTGGACAAGGAGGAGCAACCTTTAAATCAGTGCCGCTTCTTGTTATCTGCATGGGCGGTAGTTTCTTTATACACTGGTTTATGTTTATTCCTTCCTTTATTGCAAAGAGTGAAAAGTTTTATGATATTACAGGCACACTGGCCTATCTGTCCCTATTAACAATAGCGTCAGCTTTAACCGTATCACTCTCAGGTATTCCTCTTTCTGATCGGTCTCTTTTACTTCTCGTCTTAGTCTCTATTTGGTCCTTAAGACTTGGCTCTTTTCTTTTTTGTAGGATAATCCAAGCAGGAGAAGACAGAAGGTTTAGAAAGATCAAAGTTTCATTTTCCAAGTTCTTTTTGACCTGGTCACTTTCTGGTCTCTGGGTATTTATTACGTCAGCAAATGCTCTTACGGCGATAATTAATAACGTTCCTTTGAAAAACGATCCCGTGTCTTATTTCGGGATATTCCTTTGGTACTTTGGGTTCTTTTTTGAAAGTATTGCTGATGAGCAAAAGAGAAGATTTCGAAATAAACCCGAGAACGTCGATGAATTCATTACTCACGGTTTGTGGCGGTATTCAAGACATCCCAATTATTTTGGTGAAATTGTACTTTGGACCGGTATAGCTTTGATATCAATGCCGACACTTTCGGGCTGGCAGTACAGCACACTAATTTCTCCCCTCTTTGTTTTTCTCCTCTTGACGCGGATCAGCGGTATAAATCTTCTTGAGGCAAGAGCAGATAAACTTTGGGGTCACAGGCAGGAATACAAACACTACAAACAGACCACCCCTGCTCTCTTACCATTTATTAATAGATAGGTTGAGAATTGAAAAAAGTATGTCTTATATATTTATTTTTCTCGCTGACAAACTGCAGCGCTAATACCATGAATAAACTCCAAACTGTGGACTATGTGGACCTGAATAGATTTATGGGTGACTGGTATGTTATTGCCAATATACCGACCTGGCTTGAAAAAGG
>LUMJ01000949.1_pt1 | contig 11094 bp, 9 predicted proteins | sample 729631 | NCBI WGS metagenome assembly LUMJ01 (sample SAMN03860266, study PRJNA289734) | marine metagenome | biome: seawater column; feature: ocean; material: water; isolation source: Red Sea water column Station 22 - depth 500m | place: Saudi Arabia: Red Sea | collected 2011-10-15 | depth 500 m | reverse complement strand
AGTCGCCCCATTATTTAGCATAATGGCCGCATCAAATGAGTTTACTTTCACAATTTGGGCAACAATATTGGCAATTGTCATCTACATGGCAAAACCCCAACTATGGCATGGGGTTGGTATTTATTTCGGCAATATATTTTTAGGATTGATTTTTCCACTTATGTGGAATACTCTACGTCCTTTTCAGCAAAAACGCGTATTAACTCTTATCAATCCTGATTTAGATCCTTTAGGTGCCGGATATCAAATTATTCAAAGTAAAACAGCTTTAGGGTCCGGCGGTTTATTTGGAAAAGGGTGGGGTCAAGGTACGCAAACCCATTTGAAATTCCTCCCGGTACAGGAATCGGACTTCATTGTGAGTGTAATCGGAGAAGAGTTTGGTTTCGTTATGTTATTCATTATGCTTGTCCTCTTTTCTTGGTTTATCGTGAAAATAATTAAATTAGGATTAAATGCATCCGACCGTTTTTCTGGACTCATTCTTATTGGTATTTCCACGATATTTATGGCTCATATATTTGTGAATTGTGCAATGACGGCCGGAATGATACCAGTGAAAGGATTGCCCTTGCCCTTTGTTTCATATGGGGGTTCGTTTTTGTTATCTAGTTTTATGATGATTGGATTAGTGCTAAACTTCGGTCGTGAAGAATTAGATTAATTCTATTCGAAAAAGATAATGCCGGGAAGGGAATAAAAGCGGTAAATTCCCTGCCACAATTTGATTATTAAATCCAAGGCTAAACTTCATGATGAATCGATTGTTTAAATCCATAGCAACCATATTGATACTGGCTTCATTTTCAATAGTGACTGCACAAGATGCAGCCACTAAGCGTGAGATGAAACGACTGAATGCAAAAATTGACCGCCAAAATGTGCGTGTTGATTCACTAGATACTCAAATTAGGATGTTGCTTCCTGAGCTTCAAAATGCATTGAAAGCAAATTTGAAGGCAAAAGAACAAACCGATTCTGTTGCGATTCTCTTGATCAATAGAATCAATACAATCCAAAATAAAATGCGACTTATGGAAGATAAAGCCGCCTATATCGATAGTGTGAATTTTGAAATTCTCGCTCAACTGGTCATGATTGAAAATAAAATTGTGACTCTGACCAATAGTTTTACCGAAATGTATAACCTGAAGAACAATCGGGTGAATGATAAGGTAAGTGCAAAAATTAGCCCTGCAGAATACAAGAAATCTTATATTGATGCATTATCCAATTATCAAAATGGCGAGTTTGAAAAAGCAGTCACTGGTTTTGCCGGATTGGTTATGAGTGACCCCGGTAATGATTTAGCGGATAACAGTCAATACTGGTTGGCTGAGTGTTATTATACGATGAAAAATTATAAACGTGCCGTCATTGAGTTTGAAAAAGTTTTCACATTTCCCGGGACGGATAAAGATGATGATGCGCAATTGAAATTAGGCCATTGTCACCGCAGTATGGGCAATATAGATAAAGCACGTGAAGAATATCAGCGATTGATCGATTATTTCCCAAGAATACCAATTATGTCTTTAAAACTTTTTTATCTCACCACAGAGATTAAACCATTCGCGAATACCTCCCATTTGGGTCAATATTCTGTGGATGTTCCTTTGGCCCTTCAAACTATGGGGCACGATGTGCGAACCATGATCCCTAAATATGGGTTTGTCAGTGAACGTAAATATATTTTAAGAGAAGTTATTCGTCTTAGAGAAATCCCCTTTGAATATGATGGGGAAGATGTGATGACTTCTGCTAAAAGTGCTTTTATACCCAAAACAAGAGTACAGGTATATTTTTTAGAAAATGTGAAATGGTTTAAAGGGTTATCCAATCTGCTTTATAAGGCAAAAAATGGCCGAGTCTTACCAGATAATGATGAACGGTATGCCTATTTTTCTAAAGCGGCGATCGCCACATTACCTCATTTATTTTGGAAACCAGACGTATTAATATGTAACGATTGGCAAAGTGCATATGTGCCATTAATCTATCAACAGATTTACGATTCAAAAGAATTTTATGGTGATATAAAAACAGTATTAACAGTTCATTCTGTTGATGATTATAGCCAGTTCTCTCGAGCTGCTTATGACAAGGTTTGTGTAACCTTGCCGGATAATGTGACTGGTAATAAGGTCAACTGTTATGAAGCAGCTGCCCCATTTGCAGATTTAATTGTTGCTGTGAATTCACCCGATAATAATGTAGCTGAAAAATTGTTGGCCTTGCCCGGAGTAAAAGCACATAAGAAAAAATTGGTATCTATTTCAATTGACGATGAAGAAACTCCCAATTTTGAAGCAACAGCCAGTGCGCTCAATGAAGAATTAACGAAACATTTCGTTTAAGACTTCGTAAAAAGTAGCTGCACAATTTTCCCATGAATAAACCATTTTTTAATCTCGCTGTTGGACTATGTCTAATGGGTGTCCTGATCTTCTCAGCGTGTGAAGAAGCAGCCGTCCCTGTTGAAGATAGCGGTATCCCCATGAAATTGGATACCATATCATTCCCAGTAATACAGACTGTGACTTATCAAGTCCCCCCGGAATTGGGTGGTACAGATTATCTTTATTTTGGTGAAAAATACGGATATAAATATTTATATAATCTCATTCGCTTCGACAGCCTAAATACGACTAACCTTTTTACGTTTGATCGATATAATGATTCACTAATTGTTGCAGATAGTATGCGGTTATCCATGCGATTTTCTGTAGATAGTTTAGATGAGAATGCAGAATTCCAACTGCGTTATTTTCCCAATGGTGGCGATTCTGTTTTTAATGAAACCATGACCCATTATCTTAATTTTGATAGAAATACAGCATCGCCCGTAATCTCCTCGGCTGAAATGGTGACTGATTCTAATGATACCGTAAGCACAAAAATTATGCTCAACTTTTTGATGGATACCACTATCATTAATGTTTTGAAGGATACCTCTCATATCAATTTTAATCATTCATTTTTGGTAGAATTAAAAAACAATTCTACATCCGAATTCAAGTTTCATAGTTCAAATAAATCAGAAGGCGAATCACCCAAACTCACTGTTTTTTATAGAAAATTATTATCAGATTCGGTGGTGAGCGATACGTCTGAGCATGATTTTGTAGCCATTCAAGATTTATCAGTGGTGGAGCCCCCAGCAATCACTTTAGATGATACGAGTAGTTTGGCGGTCAGTATTGGAAAAGGACTTCGGTCGTTAGTCAAAGTAGATATGGGGGAATGGATATTGCCATCAAAAGGGATTATCAGCTCGGCGGAATTAATTTATACTCGATCTCAAGCGGATACACTTACAGGATATTCAGTTTCATCCTATCCGATTACAGGCATAGGAGACTATTCTATTTTTAAAACTTATGAATCCGATCCTTATACAAATGATACGGAATTTGGTGTATCATCTTCAGTTGTAGAGAATATCCTAAAAATTAATTATAGAAAAATTTCTACAGAAATTGGTCGAGGTAAAAAAGTTAATTATGGGTTTAAAATAATTCCCGGTATGAATAATGATCCATTCACCACCGTATTATTCCATAACCTGAATAGCGATGATGCCTATCCCATTATGAGAGTGATATATGTCCATCCGTAAAATATTTTTGATGACTGTTTCAGTCTCCACAATTATGTTTGGCCAATCTGTCTTTAATGCTTATGGGTTGGGTTTATCACGCACATCCTTTCATACATCAGTCAATGGCGCAGGGAGTATAGGACTTGTCCCTACATTTCATCCTGGTGTATCTATGGATAATCCCGCAACCTGGCCCGGTTTAAAATTCACATACGTGAGTGGATCATTTTCTAATCAAGCACATGGATTAAATAATACCGGAGTTACCAATCAATCGGCAGGATTTAATAATATTCAATTTGTTGTTCCCATTAAAGAGCGATTTGGTTTTGGGATTTCACTGAAACCATTAAATAGTCATAATGCATTTTTCAGTACAGATACAGTTTCAATGGATTTTGAAGGAAAAACTCTTCGGTCCAATAAAGAATTTCGATCAGGCGGTGGAATTATGTCTGGGTCATTTGGCATTGCACTACCACTGAATCAACATATGGGAATTGGATTGTCATACAATGCTTTATTTGGGTCCTCACGAGATGAACATTCTATGGTTTTAAATGATACTTATTATCGATTATTTAATATTCGTACATACAGTGGTTCAACTTTTTCCGTTGATTTCGCCGGTCGACTATTTAAAAATGATAAAATGATGCTGCTCACCTTTGCTCGAGTTAGTATGACAAATAAACCCGTATACGGATCATTGTATCAGTTTGATTTATTTGAAGACACGAATAACAATTATTCGTTTGATACGGGTGATTATCCCAGCGAGGTTGATGTAGATACCATTGATGTCACAAATATATATGCGCCCAATAGTTTCAGTTTTGGTATTAATGCGAATTTTAATAATGATTTCAATATTTTTGGTGAGTTTGAATTATGGAATGATGAAGCCACCAATATGAGTTTTGCCAGTATTCACAGAGATCAGATTGGAAGTAAAACACATGTGGGCTCAGGTCTGGTACGGTTTGGCAGAATGGGGGCAAGAAACTGGCAGGATAGGCTTACCTTTAGATTGGGATTGCATAGAGATACATATCAATCCATTTACTCTGGGAAATCCTTAATTGAGAATGGTATCTCAGTAGGATTTGGATTTAAATTCGCCGCCACCGGAAATCAGATTGATTTTTCATTCCGAAATGGTTCACGAACATTCGATGAAACCAAAAAAGAAATATTTAGAGAAGTTACAGTAGGAGTTAGCCTGGGGGATATTTGGTTCCTCAGAAGAAGAAGTAAACAATGAGAAAAAACAATTTTATTCAAAAGCTGTTATTACTAGGTGTTGCATCCATTTTTATGACCATGTGTACACCACCAGAACAATCAGATGCTGATGCTGATGCAGTTGAGCAGGCCCGTGTAGATTCAATCCGAAATGTTAGATGCCCTAGAGTGTTTAGCAGCGCAGCCGAATTTTATAAAAATAGAGATTGGGAAGCAACAGTCCGTGCTTATGATGAGCTTACTGACTTGGGTTGCGATAAAGAAGATCCTCAAGAAGTATATCTCTATTATGCAATCGCGTATGAATACATGGGGAAATATGATAGTTCTGCAACCGTTCTCTTGAAAGGATTGACATTCCTCCCTGACAATGTAGATTTAAGAAAGCGTCTTGCATTTGCTTATGAAAAGCAAGGTAAAACAAATCTCCATATGGATGAATTGGATCGTCTTTCATTTCTTGCACCTGAAGATGTAGAAATCAAAAACAAGTTGGCCAAATTGTATGGTGAGCAAGACCGATATGCCGATCAAATCGCTGTATTGAAGGACCTTTTAGAAATTCAACCCAACAATGAAGGTGCCCAAAGTGATTTGGCTCGGGCTTACGAAAAAAGCGGCCGTGACCCATTGGATGTATATAAAAATCGGTTTGATAATAATCCCGATAATGTAAGCTATGGATTAGATTATGCCGATAAACTGATTGCTGCTGATCGCCCTGATGATGCCACCGATGTGTTACAGCAGGTTGTAGATGTTGATCCAACTAGCAAAGTGGCATACCGAAAATTAGCTCAAGCATATGATTCTGCAGACCGTTTGGGTGATGCAGCGCGGACCTACGAACGATTATTTAAATTAGATCCGCGTGATTTTCGTGTGGCTATAAAAATCTCAGAAGTCTATGTAGAAGACCAAGACTATGCCTCCGCGTTTGATTGGGCAGATAAAGCCGCCACACTCTCTGGAGAGGGAGAAGCTTTTGGCGCAAAAGGGAATGTATATTACAAGGCATTTCAATCCTGCCGTTCCGGCGAAATATCTGTGGATGACAGAGTCGTCGCAACTCTCGCGTATAAATATTATGATGAAGCAGAGCAAAAAGGATTTTCGCGTTATAACCGTTCAAAAGAATGGTTGAAAGAAAATGAAGTTCTTTTCGGAAGAGCCCAATGGTTTATGATGGATGCAGAAGTGAAAAATAAAGGTTATGTAAAAGCATCTAGTGCCTGTTATAGATGGGTAAATGAAAAATTAAATAAAGGTAAAGGCTGGTAGTCTGTGACTCAAACCAAAGATGTATTTTCATTTATTCAAAATGCAGATTCTGAAATATATGACATTCTAATGCGAGAAATCTCAAGGGAAGATCAAACCCTTGAGTTAATCGCATCTGAAAACTTCGTCAGCTATCCTGTATTGGAAATGGCCGGTGGTGTCATGACCAACAAATATGCAGAAGGATACCCTGGCGCACGATACTATGGTGGTTGTGAACATGTTGATGAAGCTGAAAATCTCGCCCGAGATCGCGCTAAGGCATTATTCAATTGCGAATATGCCAATGTTCAACCCCACTCAGGATCTCAGGCCAATATGGCTGCTCTCATGACTTTTTTAAAAACAGGTGATACGATCATGGGATTGGATTTAGCACACGGTGGGCATTTAACCCATGGCAGTCCGGTAAACTTTTCTGGGCAATTGTATAATGTTGTCTCATATCAAGTGGATCGGGAGACAGGTCGGGTGGATTTTGATTCAGTCCGTGAAATGGCAAAAACCCATAAGCCCAAACTAATCATCTGTGGGGGAAGTGCTTACCCGAGGCATATTGAATTTGAACAGTTTAGAGCGATCGCTGATGAAATTGGTGCATTCCTTATGGCTGACATCGCTCACCCCGCTGGATTAGTTGCTACCGGATTACATCCTTCACCCATGCCATATTGTGATGTGGTGACCACCACCACGCATAAGACCCTTCGGGGTCCCCGTGGCGGTATGATAATGATGGGCAGAAATGTTGAAAATCCATGGGGAAAAGTGGCGCCGAAGTCTGGACGAACTAAAATGATATCCGAATTACTGGATTCGACGGTTATGCCAGGAATTCAAGGTGGGCCACTCATGCATATTATCGCTGCAAAAGCCATCGCATTTGGTGAAGCATTAAAACCTGAATTCAAATCCTATGCCCAGCAAATTGTAGATAATGCCCAAGTCATGGCCGAAGCATTACTTGAGAAAGATTATCATCTAGTTTCCGGTGGAACTGACACACATGTTATCCTAATTGATTTATCAAATAAAGGGGTAACGGGCAAAGCATCCGAAAAAGCGTTGGAACGTGCTGGAATCACCGTGAATAAGAATATGGTGCCATTTGATGAAAGAAGTCCATTTATCACTAGTGGAATGCGGGTTGGAACACCGGCAATTACCACACGCGGTATGGGCACAGATGAAATGCTAGCTATTGTGGAACTCATTGATCGAGTCGTTAGCGACATCGAAAATGAGGCAACCATTGAACAGGTTAAATCCGAGGTTCAATCTCTTTGTAATTCTTTTCCACTTTATCGTGAATTACACGACTAAGTTCCGATTCACCGCGTTTCGCCCTTTCTTTTTTCCACTCATTAGTATAATCATACTTGCTGGTCTGGCATGCAGTCCAGCGGCGGTTATGCTTGCCCATAACCCAGACATGGCAAAGACATCGTTCAAATATTTTACAGAACGGGCTGAAAAGAAAATTGCTAAATCTCCAAATGATCCTAAAATATTGATCGCAGGATGTAAATCTTTAACTCAGCTCGGTTTTGGATTCACCATGGAAGAAGCAGATCGATTGGTTATGGAGGATTACAAAGGAGGTAAAGCACTATATGTATCTGCTAATGAAGCATTTTCGAAAGCAGTTTCATATGGTGATCGCGCATTAGAAATTAAATATCCTGGATATTTAGCCTGGGTAAAGGGTGAGTCAAACATATCCCCAAAATTTGTTGATGAGGATATTCACTATTTATTTTGGACGGCAGGTGCTTATGGAGGCGCCATTAAATCCAGTCGTGGAAATCCGGAATGGGTGATCTTATTACCAAGGGTAGGAAAGTTGCTCGAAGCGGCGTTAGACCTTGATCCAAATTGGAATAAAGGTACACTCTATAGTGGTATGATCTCTTATACGATGATTCGCCACGATGCGCCTGAAAATAAAATTGAAATTGCCGAATCTTATTTTGAAAAAGCAGTGGATGCATCCAATAGATTAGACTTAGGACCCTATGTTGCGATGGCTGAAAGTGTATGCATTCCGACACAAAATAAGAATGAATTCACCAATTTATTATATAAAGCATTAAATATTGATATAAACAGTGACCCTGATTTACGTTTGACGAACCAAATTAACCGAAATAGAACCCAATGGTTGTTAGATAACATAGATGAATTCTTTTATTAGATGATGAAAAAATATCTCATATCCATAATTATAGTATGTGCTTTTACTCAATTGCTTTGGGCTAAAAAGATTGTAATTAAAATGGCTACCCTCGCCCCTGAAGGAACTGATTGGCACGGCATTTTAGTTGAAATGGGTCAAGCTTGGACCGATGCGACCGATGGTGAAGTTCGATTGCGCATTTATCCCGGCGGTGTGGTGGGCGATGAAAGAGATATGATTCGTAAAATGCGTTTTCGACTGAACCGATATATACCCCAGAAGATCTAAAAAAGACTAAGTTGTTTATTTGGGCTGGAGATTATAAATCTGCCCAACTATATGAAAAAAATGGATATCACCCAGTGCCCTTAGCCATGACTGATGTCCTTTCAGCCCTTCAAACGGGTTTAATCACATCCATTGGTTTTAACCCCATGTATGCTTTGGCGCAACAGCTATTCGGGATAGCAGACAATATGCTGGATATGAAATGGGGCAATCTTACTGCCGCTGTGATTATTGATATGAAAACATGGCGAAGAATTAAACCGAAACATCAACAGGCCATGTTGACCGCGTCCAAAAAAATTGGCAATCGATTTCAAAGTAAAAATCGTCATGAATCGGATAAAGCCATTGATGTAATGAAACAGCATGGATTAACAGTCAATACACCCACGACGGAACAAGTGAATGCTTGGAAAAATTTAATTGAGGGAATGGCACCTGATTTTCGCGGTACGGTTATCGATGAAAAAGCATTTGATCGCCTCATGGAGATCAAAAAAGAAATGGACACACGCTAAAGAGCGAGTCCCTTTAATTTATAATGAATATTAAACCTATAGAAAGGGGCATTACCCTATTTGTATTTATCGCCCTTGTATTGCTCCCCGCCATTGAAGTGTTAACCCGATTATTCGGCACCACAGGTGTAGTTGCATCCCCGATGTTGGTTCAGCATCTTACGTTGTGGATTGGCTTTTTAGGCGCCATGGTTGCTGCACGGCGAAATCGATTATTATCCCTCACTTCAACACCGTTGTTCTCGTCAGAAGGAAAAATCGATTGGTTTAAATTTATGGCGAAAGTCACCACGATCTTTATTGTGATGGCTCTGGCTTATGGGGCATGGGAATTGGTCAAAGTAGAAAAAGAATTTCCTGTTCATATTGCACCATTTCTTTTCAGATGGGTTGCCCAACTAATCATGCCGGTAGGGTTCTTATTAGTTGCGATTCATATGGTCATGAATAGCTATGAAACATGGAGAGATCGCGGAATCCTGTTGATAGGAGGTATCTTATTAACGATGACGGTTTGGTATGGTGCTCCACTTCAAGAATCTACATTATTTATGTGGGTCGCAATTATTGCAATACTATTTGCTTTAGTAAAAGGTGCGCCCATTTTTATTGGACTGGGAGGATTAGCAATTCTCTTTTTCTGGCGGGATTGGACACCGCTTTCTGCTATCCCTGCAGAGGCCTATCGGATTGTTGTTTCACCTACATTGCCCACTATCCCATTATTCACATTAGCCGGATATTTATTGGCAGAAAGTAATGCATCAGAAAGGTTAGTGAAATTATTTCGCGCTGCATTCGGATGGATTCCCGGCGGCACTCCAGTGGTCTTGGTGCTTTTATGCGGATTTTTCACCGCCCTAACAGGTGGATCCGGTGTGACCATTTTGGCCTTGGGCGGATTACTCATGCCCCTTTTGATTAAAGAAGGCTATTCGAAATTATTTAGTTTGGGACTTATCACTGTTGCAGGATCGTTGGGCTTATTATTCCCACCGAGCCTTCCGTTGATTATTTATGGTGTCACTGCAGGTGTATCGGTAAAGGCCATATTCCTTGCTGGAATTGTGCCGGGATTAATCCGGATATCCATGATTGGTGGATGGGCTGTATGGCAGGGGAAGGTGCAAGCGGTAAAAAGACATTCTTTAAAATGGGCGGATATAAAATCATCTCTATGGGAAGCGAAATGGGAAGCTGTGATTCCGGTTTTCATTCTTTTTGGAATCTTTGGCGGATTTACCACATTGGTAGAAACGGCAGCCATGACCGCCGTCTATGTAATTATCATTGAAGTATTTGTGCACAAAGATTTGGAATGGTCCAATATGAAAACCATTATTTTGGATTGCGCCACACTCATTGGTGGTGTATTAATCATTTTGGGTGTGGCCATGGGGCTCACAAGTTATCTTGTGGATGCGCAGATTCCTTTACACCTTTTGGAATGGGTAAAATCAACGATCGAATCAAAAATATTATTCCTTCTTATGTTAAATATATTCCTCCTTGCTGTGGGGTGTATGATGGATATCTTTTCAGCTATCATTATTGTTGTTCCTTTAATTACACCTTTGGGTGCATATTTCGGCATTGACCCGGTTCATTTGGCCATTATATTTATCGCTAATCTTGAGTTGGGTTTTCTGACGCCTCCTGTCGGTATCAATCTATTTTTATCCGCCTATAGATTCGAGGAAGATATGCCTACAATTTATAAATCTACGTTACCATTTTTTATAGTCATGCTGGTAAGTGTTTTGGCTATAACTTACATACCGATTCTGTCAACATGGACCGGAAATTAGAATTCTTGAATTCCTTGCCTCGTTTGAGCAGAAAAGAGTAATTTCAATTAAATGACACAGGAGTGCATATAAATAAACGCTAACGGTTGAATCGTTTCTCACGCTAACAGGGCATTAAGCTCTAACAACATTATACCCCAATCCGGGGAAAGGACAAATTATGAAACGGATATATTC
>LUMJ01000658.1_pt1 | contig 11100 bp, 12 predicted proteins | sample 729631 | NCBI WGS metagenome assembly LUMJ01 (sample SAMN03860266, study PRJNA289734) | marine metagenome | biome: seawater column; feature: ocean; material: water; isolation source: Red Sea water column Station 22 - depth 500m | place: Saudi Arabia: Red Sea | collected 2011-10-15 | depth 500 m | reverse complement strand
ATCATTGGAAATGTCTTTTCTTGAAAAGAACATGATCTGGCTCAATGCCGTCATCACCATTGCACCTATGCTTGGTTTTACCGGAACTGTTGCAGGTATGATCTCTGCATTTGATGCTATTGCAGCAGCAGATGATATTTCTCCTGCTGTTGTGGCTGGCGGTATTTCCCAAGCGTTGTTAACAACGGCTTTTGGACTGATCGTCGCTATGATCATTCAGATCTTCCAAAATGTCTTTGTATCCAGAATTGATAAATTGGTTCTGGACATGGAAGAACATTCTGTTCAGTTGGTTGATCATCTCTATGAGATGGAATCCAACAAGAAATAATCACGTTCTTTTATGAATAAAAAACGCCGATTTAAAGGTGGGGAGATCCCGACCTCTTCCATGGCAGACATTGCCTTCCTTCTGCTCATTTTCTTTCTAGTCACCACCACCATCGATATGGACAAAGGACTAGGTATCGTCCTTCCAGCCGAAGGGGAAGAAATTGAGATCAAAAAAGACAATATTCTTAATTGTCTGATCAACTCTAGAGGGGATGTTCTATTGGGTGGTGAACCTGTAAAAACGCGTGATCTAAACAAAGAAATTCGCAGAAAGATCGCAGAAAATGATAAATTGATCATTTCTGTTAAAGCGCATGAAAAAACAAAATATGCTGATTATGTAGCTGTGATCGACCAGTTAAAAATGGCCAATGCTAAACGGATATCTATTGCTGAAACGGACTGATGAAAGTACAACGTAAAACACAGATCTCCAGTGATATCCCCACAGCATCCATGCCGGATATTATATTTATGTTGTTAATCTTTTTTATGGTCACAACTGTCCTCCGTGAATATTCCGGCCTTCCAGTTGAACTGCCTAAAGCAAAACGTATAGAAAAACTGAAATCCAAACGGCACACATCCCATATTTGGATCTCAAAAGAAGGGCTGGTATCTATTCAGGATAAACTACATAGCGTTGATAATGTGCGTCATGTAATGTATGATATTCGTGCAGCAGACCCGTTATTAACCGTTTCGCTAAAAGCAGACAAATCAGCAAAAATGGGGCTCATTTCAGAAGTTCATAATGAACTGCGAAAAGCTGATGCGTTAAAATTGAACTACTCTACAAAAACACTCGTAGAATAAATATGGAAAAATATATCCCCATATTAAAGTACAATTATCCGCTTACGGTGCGGATTGCCGGCCTCTCTGGAATTTTGCTGATCACCTTTGGATTTTTATTTATACCGAGAAATTTTGAAGTGATGGTTCTTGAAGAAGCAGATCAGATTATCATTGAACAGATCGACATTCCGCAAACACAGCAGATCGATCTTCCACCGCCACCGGCTAGGCCCTCTGTGCCTATTGAATCAGAAGATGAGGATCTGGCAGATGACTTGACCATTGAGGAAACAGATCTAGAAAGTTTTGAAGCGTGGGATGCACCGCCACCTCCACCCGAAGGCCCTCGCGTAAAATTTATTCCTTATGATGACCCTCCAAAACCATTAACACGTATAAACCCCAAATATCCAGAGATTGCTCAAGAAGCTGGCATTGAAGGAACTGTAATTGTTCAAGTGTTTATTGATAAAAAAGGACGCGTAAAAGAAACATCTATATTACAAGGAATTCCAAATACAGGATTGGATGAGGCCGCTATAGAAGCAATTCGAAACACTCGTTTCAAACCAGCGAAACAAAGAGAGAGGGCAGTAGGTGTCTGGATATCTATACCCATCAATTTCAGGCTAAAATAAAGAAAGCCCCATTCGGGGCTTTTCTATTTATTCCACAACTCTTTCTGTCTATTTATCTTTACCGAAAATCTTTCGATATAACCATAATATCGGGTCGTAATATTTATCCACCACCCGTTCTTTTAATGGTATGATCCCATTGTCTGTAATTTGAATATGTTCAGGGCATACATCTGTACAGCATCGAGTAATATTGCACATTCCTGAACCAAATTCATCTTTGATATCAGCAATACGATCGCCTTCATCTAGTGGGTGCATTTCCAATGAGGCTAATCGGATCATAAAACGTGGACCAACAAATTTCTCTTTTCTTTCATGGTCGCGTAATACATGGCATACGTCTTGGCATAAATAACATTCAATGCATTTTCTAAATTCCTGGACACGTTCCACATCCCGCTGCTGCATGCGAAATTGGCCGTCAGCATCTTTTTTTCCTGGTTTAAAAGGGGCGATCTTTTTGTTCTGTTCATAATTCCAGGAAACGTCTGTGACCAGATCGCGGATTATAGGAAATGTTTTTATAGGTTGGATAGTGATTTCTTCATTAGGATCATAATCGCTCAATCGTGTCATACAGGCCAGTTTCGGTTTCCCGTTGATCTCCATGCTGCAGGAACCGCATTTTCCTGCTTTACAATTCCAACGAGCAGCCAGGTCCGATGAATGCTCCGCTTGAATTCGGTGAACGGCATCCAGTACTACCATGCCTCTTTCTACAGCTACACTATAGGAAACAAACTGTCCACCGTCACAGTCTCCCCGCCACACTTTGAAATTACGATCCATCTGCCGTGCCTTCCAGTTCTTCCAATGTCGCGTAAGCAATTCCAGCTAATTCTTCAGGAGGATTTGTACGCATTTCTTTTTCCGCTGCCATTCCCGATCCTGTATTTCGAATGACTACATTATACGCAAGTCCTTCTTCCCTTTCTCCCTCAAAATCCAGCCTGGTGTGTGCCCCTCGGCTTTCTTCCCTGACCAAGGCTGCTTTTGTCACTGCTTCAGCTGTCACAATAAGATTGTTAAGATCAAGAGCCTCATTCCATCCAGGATTATACTGTGCGGAGGCGTGGGCATAAACACTTTTAATATCGGCTTTGATCTTTTCAAGCTTTTCCAGCCCGCCTTTGATCTCTTCTGCTGTTCTCACAATACCTACATGTTTTTGCATGATCGATTGTAATTCTTCATGGAGTACAAAGGGATTAATGCCGTCATCGCGGTTCAATATATCAGTGGCCGATGTTAAAATTTCATTCACCTTCAGGTTGTTCACTTTTGGACCCATATTCAACTGGTCCACATATTGGATCGCACCGTCTCCTGCCAACTTTCCAAAGACCAATAGGTCTGAAAGGGAATTGCCGCCCAGCCTGTTTGCGCCGTGCATTCCTCCTGCACATTCACCACAGGCAAATAACCCGGGAACGTTTGTTTCTTGAGAGTCACTGTTTACTCGAATACCACCCATAAAATAGTGCAGTGTCGGGCCTACTTCCATGGGTTCTTCAGTAATATCAATTAGTGCTAACTCTTTGAACTGGTGGTACATTGAGGGGAGTTTCCGTTTGATCACATCTGCTGGCCGCTGTGAAGCTATATCTAAAAATACACCACCGTTTGGAGAGCCTCGGCCTGCTTCAACTTCAGACTTGATCGCCCTAGCTACAACATCTCTCGTTAATAATTCCGGTGGTCTTCGAGCTTCCCGATCTCCATCAAGCCATCTATTTGCTTCGTCAACCGTGTCTGCTGTTTCACTGGCAAATTTCTTGGGTATATAATTGAACATGAAACGTTCATTTTTATTATTCTTTAATATGCCGCCATCGCCACGAACGCCTTCCGTTACCAAAATACCTCGTACAGATGGGGGCCAGACCATACCTGTAGGATGAAATTGAGTGAATTCCATATCGATCAATTCAGCGCCTGCCCTGTAGGCCATCCCCAAACCATCGCCAGTATACTCCCAGGAATTTGAAGTGACCCGCCATGCTTTTCCGCCGCCGCCTGTAGCCATGATCACTGCTTTTGTCTTGAAAAGAACAAATCGTCCTGTTTCCCGCCAATACCCAACAAGTCCTGCAACACGGCCATTATCCAGTACTAGGTCCAGTCCAGTGCATTCCATATGGGTATGAATGCCTTTGTGAATACAAAAATCCTGCAGAGTTCTAATGATCTCTAATCCTGTTCTATCACCTACATGAGCAAGGCGTGGATAGCGGTGGCCACCAAAATTACGCTGGCTGATCAACCCTTCATCCGTTCTGTCAAATACAGCCCCCCATTCTTCAAGTTCACGTACACGAGCGGGTGCTTGTTTTGCATGGAGCTCTGCCATCCGCCATTGGTTCAAAAATTTTCCGCCACGCATTGTATCACGAAAATGAATTTTCCAATTATCACGGGCATCTACATTTCCCATTGCCGCAGCAACGCCGCCTTCTGCCATTACCGTATGAGCCTTGCCCAGAAGTGATTTGGAAATCATTCCTGTATTCAAACCATTTTGTGCGCATTCTATTGCCGCCCTAATTCCAGCGCCTCCTGCGCCGACAACCAATACATCATGCTCGATTGTTTGTATATCAGAATAGCTCACTTACAAATTCCATGTATTAAGATCTGTCCATTTTCCCATGGCCACCATGCGGACATAAATATCGGCAAAGGCAACCCAGATCATGCTGATCCAGGCCCAGAACATATGCCTTCCATTTAACCACGAGACTCCTTTCCAAAATTTATGCCCTAATTTTTCTTTTCCATTCGGACATGAAAAGCAATCCATTCTCCCCCCGGATATATGTCTGAAGGCGTGACAGCCGAACGCATATCCAGCAAGAAGAATTGGATTAATCAATAACACAATAGTGCCGACACCGATACCAAATTTTCCTCCGCGGAAAAATGCCAATATAGCATCATAAGAAAGGACAACAACAAAAATAAAAGCAATGTATAATGTGTAGCGGTGAATGTTTTGAATGATCAACAATGCTGTTTCACCTTTATATTTTTTTTGCGGTACGCCTTCAACTGCACAGGCTGGTGGAGAAAGAAAAAATGACCTGTAGTAGAATTTTCGATAATAATAGCACGTTAGTCTAAAAGACAATGGGCCTGCTAAAATGAGAATGGCCGGAGTCATTGGAATTAAGTTTGGCCACCAGCCAGGAAAAGAACCAAACCAAGAATGATCCATAGGTGCCGCGCCGGCGACAGTTGGATTAATAAAAATCAGTGGGGAGTAAAACGGAGATAAATATCCCCCAAAACCTTCTTGCCCTGCGCTCCACCAATAATACTGCCCTTGGAACATAGACCATGTTGTGTAGACCACAAATGCTAAAAAGCCCATTCCTGTTAAAATAGGTTCTACCCACCATTTATCAGTTCTGTGAGTAGAAAGGAATCCTTGGCTGTGGCCGCCGATGGTATGGTTCATATTTTATAAAGGGTTAATACTGTAAAATTGTTCAGAATCAGAGACTGTAAATTAAATTTTTCAAACAATTTCCGAAAGGAATTATTTAGTACCTGCCTGCCAATTCTGCCCCTAAATGACTTCCATAAAACATGATGAGCACTGCAAGTATGCCAATCATAATATATCCTTTTGGTAATTCTTTTTCGGGTTGACCTTGGATATAACGCCACATACATAAAGCACTAAAGCTAATGACCGAAAATATCTGTAGTGATCCGTGGGTTTCAAAAAGTGGAAAAGGATCAGACATATGTCCGTATGTTTGGTCTTCAATAAATCCTGTTAAGACCGAAGCGAATGCAGATATAGTGCCCAACAGCAACGTATACCATGATACTATATGTAATTTCTGATTCTTGCTAATGATCCCAAAGGTATCAAAGAACACGCTGGCAGATAATAAGCCGATGGGGAAATGGATCAATTGATTATGAATATGGTCTAAACTAAACATTTTTTATTACAAAGTCTTTAACAGTTATATCTGCTTTAGCAAATTCTTCCTGTGTTTGTAATGTAAATATACCATTGGACAACACATTATTCATAAAAGGTTCAACAAAAGGTAGCTCTGATGGTATTTTTAATCTTTTACTCCTTTGGTTCAAGCTTGAATATATCATTTCAGTTAGCCATTCAACCCATTTCAAGATGGATCGATCTAGGGGGCCGGATTGATTGAGGTCCAGAGCGGCTGCTTGAATGATGAGTTTGTGCCTATCTTCCATTGGCCACTGTGTCAATTGCTCTAACAAGGCTTCACGTGTCTTCCCCCGTTCCATCAATGCGGTCCAAAATGCAATAGGGGCCATCTCATATCCTAGAGGAGGTCTATCTGCAGAACGAATTTCTAATAATTTCTTATACCTTACGTGAGTGAATATTTGGTGTAATGCTGTCTTTAAGTGAACAGGGCTAACGGATCCATTTATTTCTTGAGTTTTCAACCAATCATAAATTGTACCATCGAAATCTCCTGCTTCACCTTTCTCGTTAGGTGTGGTAAATATGACAGGCACTATCATTACATGATTGCAATATTGTGTTAATGATCCAGCTATCCCATGAATACCATGGTCCAATAAGTGCCCACATCTTGGGTGATCCGTATCGGACCATATTCGATATCGAAGGTTTTCATAGCCGATCTGTTTACCATTCATGAAAGGGGCGTTGGAAAATATCATCGATGCAATGGGATCAATACAATCAGCAATGAATGCACATTCTTCAGCATCCTGTTTATCGATCATATCGATATTTACTTGAACGCTGGTTGTGTTTCTCATCATCCACGATCCATGATTTCCTGATATTTGGAATCGCTTATCCATGAGATGATATTTTCTCTGGTCGATCAATTTTATTGAGGTGGGGCTGTGGATTGGGTCCACGGAAAGATCTATAATTGATAATTCGTGTTCACTGCATTCACGATCAATGGCCTTTTTGACGGTTGTTAATTCTTGAAAAATATCATGTAGATTTATAGATGGTTTGGAAGCCCATTCCACCTGCCCGCCAGGTTCCAATGAGCACGTAATAAAAGACCCTTCATCCCTGCAGTCATTTTCTACAGCTTCCAAAAGGTCTGCAGAGGAATATTCATTCCCTCTATCTACCGGGATTCGGTTTCCATTGTTATTATAAAAAATAGTCTCTATTTCAGCGCCGATCAGCCGTTCAGGCCTCCCCGTACATCCTGACAATATATGATCTTCTAGCTGGTCAATTATATGGTTCATCTGTTGACTTTTTTCATTGATGGGTCCAATTGGTCTCGAATACTGTCACCCAATAAATTGAATCCCAGTACAGCAATGGCAATTGCAGCTCCTGGAGCCATAGAAGACCACGGGGCGATCCGGAGAAAATCCTTGCTACTATTGATCATAGATCCCCAGCTCGGTGTAGGAGGTTGAGCCCCAAGCCCTAAAAAGGATAAACTGGCCTCAGCCATTATAGCTCCGGCAATGCTTAATGTGAATGTAACAATTATGGGGGCCATGCTGTTTGGAAGAATGTGTTTCAATAATATGTTCTTTTTATCCAAACCCAATGCTTTTACGGATTGAATATATTCCTGTTCCTTGATCTGTAATACTTGTCCTCGAACCAGTCGTGCCATTCCAGGCCACGTAACCAAACCTATGGCAATAAATACCGTGTTCAAGCTTGGATCAACAGCGGCCGTAATTCCGATCAAAAAGAGCAAGGTTGGGAAGCCAAACATAATATCTGTAAAACGCATGATAATGGTGTCTATAGCACCGCCGTTCATTCCCGCCAGAGAACCCAGAAGCACACCAATTATTAATGCGATCACGCTTGCACTGAACCCTACAGAGATTGATATTCGTGCTCCATATATTACTCGTGAAAAAATGTCCCGACCAAATTGATCTGAACCAAGAAAAAAATGAATGTTCTTTATACCTGTTTCAATAGAAGCGCCCTCAAGTGATCCTATATTTATCTGAAGCTCTCGACCTAATTCATCTATGGCAAAAACTCTATTATCTTCTACAGAATATTCTTTTATGGCTGTTGAAATAAATGGCAGTCCCGAACGGATATTATACCGTATTATCTGCCCGGAAAACCCTGGCTGTCTATGTCTGTATTCCAATACCTGTTCATTCGGTGAATAAGGAGCAATGATAGGTGCTGCTAGCCCTGATATAAATATCAGCATCACAAAGATTGTCCCAATAATGACCCCTGGGTCATTCAATCTATTCACTGCTGCTTGACCTTTCCATTCGTATCCGGGGATCAACTACTCCATACAAAATATCAATTATAACATTCATTAGAACAAACATGAGAGCCATAAGCAATATTGTCCCTTGAATGACAGGAAAATCCCGCTTCATGATCGCATCTAATGCCAGTCGTCCAATGCCTGGCCATCCAAAGATGGATTCGGTTAAAACAGCTCCAGACAAATAGCTCCCAAAATCGGTTCCGATCACTGTAATGACCGGGATCAACGTGTTGGGAAATGCGTGCTTATAATAGATGCTCCACTTAGAAAGCCCTTTAGAACGTGCGGTTCGAATATAATCTTTGTTCAATTCTTCCAACATTGTCGCTCGCGTGAGACGGGCCAAATACGCTGAAGATCTGGATCCCAAAGCAATGGCAGGCAAAATAATATATTCTATTCCGCCGTATCCGGTTGGTGGCAGCCATTGCAGGATTACACCAACAACCAAAACCAAGATCAACCCCACCCAAAATACTGGTGCGGAAATTCCTGCTAAAGCTAAAATCATAATACTTTTATCTAAAAAGCTCCCAGGAGACCCCGCAAGTGTCATGGTGTTTGGAAACTTTTCCATGATCATTGTAGATACAGGTTCCCCAGTGATAAACGAATTCCCAAGGTCTCCTTGTAATATGTTTAAAACATAATTGATAAATTGCATTGGTAATGGCTTATCCAGATTCATTTCTTTTCGAAGATGGTCTATTGTTTCTTCGCTATAACGTTCCCCAACCATTGATATGACAGGATCCCCCGGGATTATATACATTAAAATGAATGTAATGATAATGACACCAAAAATGACTGGAATGGCCTGGATAAGTCTTCTGAAGAAATATTGGGTCATGATCTCTTTTTGATACCTGTATATCGATTGGCATTGAAAATAGGAGAAGGTGAGAAACCTGTAATGTCATCTTGTTTGAGATACATTGTTTTACTGTGCCATAAAAATACCCATGGGGCCTTATCGGCTATTAATGCATTGGTTTTATCAATAAGAATATCTCGTTCATTGCCATGCGCCATCTGTTGAATCTCTTCGATCATTTTGTCGATAGTTGAGTCTGAAAATCTGTTTCGTTTTTTCATGGACTCTTTACTGTGGAATAATGGATACAGAAAATTTTCTCCATCCGGATAATCTGCAAACCAATCCAAATAATATAGATCTGGTTTCCCTTCTTTAACGGAAGTCTTGAACACGTTCCAATCGCTTCGTTTTATCTGAACGTCTATGCCAACTGATGCCCAGTCTGATTGTAGCGCTTCCAATACTTGAAACATTCCAGACCCTCCAGCCACGTGTAATTCAGCTCTCAATCCATTTGGATATCCAGCGTCATCGAGAAGCTTAATTGCTCTTTTTGGATCATATGGATAATACTGTGTTTGCAAAGCTTTTGTGAGCTGGGGTGGAACGGGCCCATTGGCGATTACAGCTGTATTATTAAGGATCATCTGTATGATCTTTTCTCGATCAACAGCATAATTCATGGCTTTTCTTACTCGTATATCGTTGTATGGTTCTCGTGAACAATTCATCCCAACATACCATATATTCAATTCATTTACATGTGTCAGATCATGCCCTCTTTGTTCCCAGAATGTTAATTCACCCGGAGGGATCTCTAGAATATCCAGTGAGCCTGATTCAAATTCAGCCGATTGTGTCATTGTTTCTGATAAAATTCTGATCTCCATTTTTTCTACACTCGGTTCATCGCCCCAATAATCATTATTGCTCACTAAAGTAATTTTTCCATCTCGTTCCCATTCTGCCAATTTCCAAGGTCCAGAGCCTGCAGGGGTTGTTTTAATAGACCCTATCTGTTTTTTATTCACAATTGCAGTGGATGGCATAGCAAGATATTGTAGAAAAGGTGCAAATGGTTCATTGAGCTCAATGATAACTGTGAATTCATTTGGCGTATATAATCCATCTAGATCATCTGATCTCCCTGACATAAAATGATCTGCCCCTTTTATCTTATCCAATAACCAGGTTTGAGGAGAGTGGGTATCAGAGGAGAGAACACGTTTAAAAGAAAATATTACATCATCAGCCGTGATCTTTTCCCCATCATGAAATTCGCAATTTTCCTTAATATGGAATGTGTATTCTGTCCCAATATCATTTGTTTCCCATTTAGATGCCAATGAAGGGATCAGTTCCATAGATTCATCAAAACGAACAAGGTTATCATATAAAAGTGAAACGATCTTACCGGTTCGAAGGTCTGTGGCAAATGCTGGATCAAAACCTCGTATATCTGAAGAAAACGCAATGACAAAAGTATTTGGATCGTTTTTTGAAGAACATCCAAATAATAATATGCTTATGAAAATGAATTTCAGCCGTATTGACATAGGCCTGAAAATAAAACAGCCCTCACCGAATGATGAAGGCTGTTATTTAATTTATTTTAATATTATGAAAGGTCTATTCGACCATTTCGCCACCGCCTACCAGGTCCTCTAAATTGAACGCTCCGTCTTTTTCCATTTGTTTTGCAGAAGCAACAATATCTTTACGGGCATTTTCAACTTCTCTTTTTGCGACAGCCCCTTCAACAGGTTCATACATGGCCTGTTTCTTTTGAGGGAGATTTTCAATCACTCTGCTTACAATATCTTCCGGCATTCCTTTTAATGCTAATGCAATAGTGTCTAGTTCGACTGAGTTCATCAGGTCTCTTAATATGCTGTCATTCAGAAGGTCAAACAGGGCATCCCAAGTTAAATGATATTTTTTGATCTCTGCTGCAAGTTCGGGATTTTCCCGAGAAATATTTTCTAACATTTGCATTTCTTCCTCTGGAGATAGCCCGCCCAGCGTTTCAGCAACTTGCTTTCCTCCACCTCGAGAAAAGGAGACTGTTTTGGGGAGAAACTTGGACTTTTTATGCAGGTCATTCGCAACATTCACTATACCTTCCAATGGAATATCGCTTAGTACACCCATTGACATTATAACGTTCGCTTTTTTATCTGGGGGAAAGTTGGACATTATCTTATTCCGTCTTTCTCCATCCAGCTGTGCAAGAGCAATTGCTGCA
>LUMJ01000752.1_pt2 | contig 11140 bp, 13 predicted proteins | sample 729631 | NCBI WGS metagenome assembly LUMJ01 (sample SAMN03860266, study PRJNA289734) | marine metagenome | biome: seawater column; feature: ocean; material: water; isolation source: Red Sea water column Station 22 - depth 500m | place: Saudi Arabia: Red Sea | collected 2011-10-15 | depth 500 m | reverse complement strand
AATTGGTTATTTTACCAATACTTTCCGTTGTCTGGAATAAGACCTATTCCTTCGTTCTCGAAGTGTCTATCTAATTCATCAACCCATCTTTCACGGTTGTCCTTGTATGACCATCCGTGAACTCTAATCCAATATCCAATAATTCCAAGTAGGAATATTGAGAACATCATTGTACCAAAGATGTACAACATGACGTCATAGAATAGTGGGTCATAGTTTGGTCCTATTTGTCCAGTTACACTAGTTAGAATGTGAAGTAGTGTACCGAATAGAGGAATCATTAATAATTTGACTAATTGGAATGCATATATACATTTCTGTCATTATCAGCAAGCGACGAAAGTATGGATCGGCAGCTTGATAGAATTAGAAAAATTTCATAAAATAGGAATAGGTGAATTAACCGCGTCCGTATGCAGCGTATCTGCCAGATCTTCCTCTGACAAACATAGCAGTAGCGATTCCACCAAATATTGCTCCAGCAATAATGCATCAAGATAAGGAGTTCCTGAACCTGTTGCTGGGTTTGAATCAGCCTTTTCTACTTTTCTGGTTGCCAATTCTAGATGCTCTTCTAGTGTGATTGCACCCTCTTGACCTAAACCACTATACGCCAAGACCGGAACAACTAGAGTGGACATTGCCATACATAATGCCAAAGTACTCAAAGCATAGATTGATCTTTTCATTTTAACCTGATAAAATCTCCTACCCGTTATTATTTAACTTTTTTCTAAATTTCATCGTTAGAAACACTAGATCAGCTTTCAGGAAACGTTTATGTTGCTTTTGAAGAATTTTGCTTCGTGGGTAGACTACATTCGCATAATTATGGTAAATCACACTCTACAAGACCTATAGATCCAAAGGCACCAACATGGATAAAGGAAGATGCAAAAGAGGTTGAAGAATTGATTGTAAAGTACGGAAAAGACAATCTCTCAGCTAGTCAAATTGGTGTGAAATTAAGGGATCAACATTCAATTCCACTCGCAAAACCAGTCATAAAAAAGACAATTTCCCAAGTTTTAGAAGAAAATGATCTAAAAGCCGATCTTCCTGAAGACCTAGATAATATAGTAAAGAAGGCAATTGGATTACAAAAACATCTCAAGGCAAACAAGAGCGATAATAGAAACGTCCGTTCACTTGAATTAATCGAGGCCAAAGTTCACCGATTATCAGTATACTACAAAAAAATTGGTCGGATCCCTAGAGACTGGAAATACAAATCTCTAGTAGCGCAACTCGAATAATACTATAGGAAAATAACTAAAGACTAATTGTATAGACTTGTTGATTATTGACAGGAAAATGTCACTAAAATCCAATATTCAAATAACATTCAATAACATCACCAAAAAAAAGGCTGCCTCAATTCAAAATGCATTGGAGCCAGATAATGTTAATTTCCCAAAAGGTTTATCATTTGAAATCAAAAGTATTGATAACAAACTTGTTTTTAATTTTCAATGTATAGGAGATACAAGGAAATTGGCAGCTACAGTTGATGAAGTGTTAGAACATGTAAAACTAGCATCGGAGATAATTGAATAATGCTCGACATGAAAATGATTCGTGAGAATCTGGAAAATATTAGAAACATGCTAAAATATCGAGATGTACAATTTGACCTTGATTTGCTACTTGAACTAGATAAAAAACGAAGAGAGATGATTATTACTACTGATGAACTTAGAAAGAAAAAAAATGAAATGTCTGTTAAAATCTCAGAGACAAAAAAAGCAGGTAGTGACGCAACATCAATAATTCAAGAGATGCAATCGGTCTCTGCGGAACTTACCAAACTTGAAGAGGTTCAACAGAAGACAGAATTAGAATACACAAAACTTGCGTTAACGATACCAAATTTACTTGACAAATCAGTTCCTCAGGGAGATAGTACTGCAAACAAGGAAATTAGAAAATGGGGTGATATTCCCAAGTTTGACTTTGAAGTAAAAGATCACATAGACATCTCTGAAAATCTAAATCTGCTTGAACTTGAAAGAGCAGCAAAAACAGCTGGGGCTAGATTTTACTACCTAAAGGGAGACTTGGTAAAGCTAAACCAGTCACTAATTCAATTTGGTCTTGATTTTTTATCTGAAAATGGGTACACAATGTTCCAGCCTCCATACATGATTAATAGAAATTCCATGCAGGGCGCTGTAATATTGGATGACTTTGAGGATGTCATCTACAAAATTGAGGACCAGGATCTCTATCTAATTGGTACATCTGAACACGCCATGGTCTCAATGCATGGAAATGAGATATTGGATGGGAATTCATTACCTACAAAATATGCTGCTATTAGCCCATGCTTTAGAAAGGAGGCAGGGGCACACGGAAAAGACCAAAAAGGAATATTCAGGGTACACCAATTTGAAAAGATAGAGCAATTTGTTTTCTCGAAACCTGAAGAATCTTGGAATCAGCACGAAAATATGATTGCTATCACGGAAGAATTTTTTCAAAAACTAGAGATTCCATACAGGACAGTTCTTTTGTCAAGCGGTGATATGGGAAAGATTTCTGCAAAAACATATGATGTCGAAGTATGGATGGCTGGTCAAAACGCGTACAGAGAAGTTGCTTCTTGTTCAAATTGCCTTGATTATCAATCCAGAAGACTCAAGATAAGATTTAGGGATAAAACAAATGAGGATACGCAGTATGCTCACACACTAAACAGTACACTTGTTGCTACTGAACGTACTATGGTTGCAATAATGGAGAACTTTCAAACCAAAGATGGACACGTAAACATACCAAATGCTTTACAAAAATACATGGGCAAAAAAACCATCTGAATTATTCCTTTACAATCTTGACAGAACTTCCTACTGTTTCAGTCTGTATTATCTTCTGTCTTTTTTCTATCACTGACTGAATGAAATCTGTAAAAACTAAGACTTGGTCACTATCGACCAAAATGACGCTGTGAGCAGACTTGTCCTTTATCGAGAGTACAACCTCATTTTCGATTACGTTCAAAATCTCAGTTACATAGGTCCCTTTTGTATCGTTGACAAAAATCAAGCTAGCCAGCTTTTGCGCCTCGTACTTGTCCTGACAGATTATCGTTGCGCTGTTCAATCTTCTAGTAGGAATTTGTCAAGTTGGTCCCTTGCCTTTTCGCGCTTTTCTTGATGTGAGGCAAGAAACTTGTTAATCTTTTCAATTAGTATTTGCTTAAGCTCACCAGTCAGCATCTTTCCTGACTTGTAGTCATCATGAATTTCTTTCAGCTTTTTGTCGTCCTGCTCAAAGAAGATTCTAAGATATTGATATGATACGTCAATGTCTGGATTGCCGCCTTTTTTTCTGTGCTCCTCTACGTCTGGCTGGCCACCGGAAAACGCATACTTGTTGATCTTCTTCTTTACTGTCTCCGGTGGGTCGGTTGTGTATATCGTCTCATTCTCATTAGACGCAGACATTTTTCCCTTGGGACCGCCAAGTGCTGGAATCATTATGTTGTGAATCAATGCAGGTTTTGGTTTGTTGATCTTTGGTGCTATGTCCCGCGTAATTCGGAAATGTGGATCTTGGTCAACTCCAAATGGAATCAGAACAGGCATGTCTTCTATAAAGCACGGAGCGGACTGTAACGAAGTGTAAAAGATCATTCCTACATTTGTCTCATTCTTGAATCCAAAGACAGCCTTTGTGTTTGAAAAGTTTATTCTCTTTGCAAACTCTGCCGCAATTGGATATAGTGTTCTTATGTTTTTTGTGTCAATGATGATCTTGGTGTTTTTCGGTTTGAAGCCTAGTGCTATGAAATCAAGCGCATTTTCAAGAGCAAAGCCTGTTGTTTGCTCTAAAGTCATGTCTTTTTTTGTCCAGAACTTTTCATCGTCCGTAAGCTGGAAGTACATCTTCGTGTCAAACTTGTCTTGGAGCCATTTTGCGAAAACCCATGGAACCAAGTGGCCGATATGCGTATGACCGGATGGTCCCCTTCCTGTGTATAGAAAGAATTTCTTTCCCTTCTCATAGTCATCCAAAAGCCTGTTCAAATCACGATGTGAGAAGAAGATGCCCCTTCTCAGCATGAAGTGTGATTCCTTGGTAAATTTTTCAATCTTTGATAAAAGTTCTGTGGTGATTTTTTGTGTCCCAAATCTTTTGATCAGTTTGTCATAATCAATATCACCCTCAACGTTCCAAGGTGTAACAACAAAATCATCTGCTGGCATTCAAGGTTGACTTTGATTTAATGTTAAAAAGTCTTATTCCGTTATTTTAACCACTTTCTAATCAAAAAAACTGCAACAATTGTCCTACTAATTTAATTAACTCTTTTTGGAACGATGAACTATTGTCCCATGTTCTACATGATATTGAAAAACAAATTGTCAAAGTTTTACAATCTGGTCCAAATTTAATCGAGGAGCAAATATCCGATATAACTAACCTTTCAATGGATCAAGTTAGGCGTGGTGTAGAATGGCTTCGTCAGAAAAAACTTGCAGAGGTACATGAATCTATTCACATTTCTTATAGCCTTGGGAAAAATGGTCTGGACTCCCTGAAGAATGGTTTACCAGAACGCAGACTTGTAACACTCGTTCAAGATGGACCTAAAACATTCGATGAAATTCGAAGCAGTTTACATGGACTTGACTTTAACGCAGCAATTGCCCACGCGAAAAAGAATGACTGGATTAACATAGAAAAAACAGACACTGGTTCAAAAATTTCCATAAAAGAAGATCCAACTCGTACTAGAGAAGAAGATTTGATTGAATCCATTGGCGAAAAAACCGTCCCGGCTGGACCAACTGGGATTCTCGCACAAAGTGCTTTACAATCTCTATTGGATAGACCAGATTTTATCATTGAGCATGAAGTAAAAACAAAAAAAGTCTATCTTACTGCAACTGGTAAAAAGATAAATCTCAAAAAATCAGACAGTAACGCAATCGATGTAGAAGCTGATGTACCTCACGTACATGCGGCAAGGATACATCCGCTAAAGGATACAATAAATGAGATAAGGGATACCTTTGTTCACCTGGGATTCACAGAAATCACTGGTAACTTGTCACAGTCAAGTTTCTGGAACTTTGATGCATTGTTTACTCCACAGGACCATCCAGCCCGAGAACTGCAAGACACATTTTATCTCAAGGGTCTTAATGCAAAACAACTTGCAACACCAACTCAAATCAAGAATGTATCAAATGCACACAAAAAAGGCTGGAGGTATTATTGGGATGTACAGGAAGCAAAAAAGATGGTCTTGCGAACGCATACCACTTGTGTCACCATAAAACATCTTGCAGACAAGAAACCAGATGAGGCTAGGATATTCTCATTGGGACGTGTCTTTCGTAATGAAAAGGTGAGCTACAAGCATCTTGTTGAGTTTAATCAGGTCGAGGGTGTGGTTGTAGGAAAGCACATAACTCTACGAGATTTGATGGGAATACAGAAGGAATTTTACCGTAAGATTGGTCTTACCAAGGTAAAGTTTTGGCCCACATTCTTTCCTTATACTGAGCCATCTTTGCAATCGATGGTTTACAATGAAAAGCTTGGAAAATGGATTGAGCTCTTTGGTATGGGAATATTTAGACCCGAAGTTACGAAACCACTGGGAATCACAAAACCAGTTCTAGCTTGGGGTGGTGGCATTGAAAGGATTGCCATGTTGAAATTTGGATTAGATGACGTAAGGGAATTTTACAATAACAATCTAAGTTGGTTGAGGACCGCTACGAAATGCCAGTAGTTGAACTGAATCTTAGTAGGCTTCAGAAGCTTGTAGGAAAAAACACAGACAAGAAACAGATACTTGACAGCCTTCCATTCCTTGGTCTTGATATAGAATCGTTGGGGCGCAACGTTGTAAGGGTTGAATACAGTCCCAACAGACCAGACTATTCTACTGACTTTGGTATTGCATTGGGACTACAAGGCATTCTGGGAATAAGTAAGGGAATGCCACGATTGAAGATACGAACAAAGGGAAATTATGAAATCAAGGTTGACGGTTCAACTAGCAAGATTAGGCCGTTTGTTACCGGAATAATAGCAAGAAATGGATCACTTGACGACGAGGCAGTTAAGCAGATTATCAATATGCAGGAGGACCTGCATTTTGGATTAGGAAGGAAGAGAAAAAAATCATCGATTGGGATTCATGACCTAGACAACATATCGTTTCCTCTCAAGTATACGACAACCTCCCGTGACCATAGATTTGTTCCGTTAAACTCTACCAAGGATAGCTCAATCTCAGAGATACTTCGTGATTCAGAAGTTGGAAGAGATTATGGATCAATACTTGGGCAATCTTCGAAGGTTCCCATAATTACTGATGCAAAGGGGCAGACAATATCGTTTCCACCAATCATCAATGCCTCACTGACAACTGTGACAACAAAAACCAAAAACATTCTAGTCGAGGTCACTGGAATAGACAAGCAGTCAGCGGAAGACATGCTGTCAGTGGTTGTTGCGATATTGCAGGGGGCTGGATTCCAATTCTCACAACTGAAAGTTTCCGGATCAAGAAACTCGACGCCAAACTTTGCGACGAGGACAGTTACGTTTGATTCCGGTCCGGTGAATAAAATTCTTGGACTGAACATCTCCAACTCGGTACTTGCGTCATGCCTCAAAAAATCTAGGTTGGATGCAGTGGTGAAGAGCAAAAAGATACAGTGTACGATTCCAAGATACAGGTTTGACATCTTTGGGGGGATGGACATTGTTGAGGAGGTTGCACTGGGTTATGGAATTGATAACCTAAAGCCGGCATGGTCCGCATCTGTACACATTGGTGAGAAGAATCCAACATCTGAGAAACTTGATTCCACTAGCCGATTAATGACTGGGTTTGGTTTCATGGAGACTCTGAACTCTACACTGACAAGCGAGCAGACCTTGTATGAAATGACAAACCGAGACTCGTCACAGATAATCTCCGTCGCAAGCTCGAAGAGTCAGGAGCATACAATACTCAGGGATTCAATTCTTCCTGGACTACTGGAAAACCTATCAAAGAACATACACGAGACATACCCACAGAAGTTTTTTGAATCTGGCATAGTTTTCTCAAAGGGTTCCCCAATCAAGGAGACATCAAACCTTGCGTGTGTTACAGCCTCGGAGGAGACGAACTTTTCGGAGATGAAGGCAATCCTACAATCTCTCCTACGGATTGGTTTTAGTATCAAATGTGAAACAAAGGCGCTGCCAAGTCACGCACTTTTCTCACAGGGTAGGGTTGCGGAGATTATCATCAACAGAAAGACAGTTGGCTATATCGGCGAACTGGATTCCAAGGTTCTTGAAAACTTCAGGATAAGAACAAAGGTAGTTGGTTTTGAGATGAAGCTATCTGGATTAATATTTGATTAGCTGCAATTTATCTTGCCCAATGAAGAGAGCATGCACACAGACGGATTAGGATGATACAGATCGTAATGATTCACATGATTTCTAATTCACCCAGGTGTGTTACATGGGCGCTTCCCCGGTTTCAGAGCAAAGAGGAGGGTATGGCTAATACCAATGACTCTTTGTGAGTCAGAACCGGGGAACACTATTTTGGCAAAAATCTAAATCTGAGAATTTGTATTTGCAAACAGATGGTTAACTACTGGCTAGCAAAGCAAGAACCAAGCGGACCCAGAGGATACAGTCTGTCTGCACTGCAGAAGGACAAAACAACAATGTGGGATGGGGTGCATAACAACCTAGCTCTGAAACACATGAGGAATATGAAGAAGGGAGACCAGATACTTTACTATCACACTGGTGATGAACGCCAGGCTGTTGGAATCATGACGGTAACATCAAAACCATATCCAAACCCCAAAGAAGACAACGAAAGATTCATCGCAGTAGATGTAAAGTTCAAAAAACAATTCAAGAATCCCGTAACACTTGAACAGATGAAACAAGAAAAGTCATTCAAGGACTGGGAGCTACTGAGAATTGGAAGACTGTCGGTGATGCCCGTACCAAAAAAGATATGGGATAAGATAATCAAAATGTCGCAGTGAAAATTATCGTTTCATTGATATATTGCAAATTGATAAACATTACATGGCAATAGCTTACGTTCTGATAAACTGCGAACTAGGTTCTGAAGAGTCCATCATAAAACAATTAAAGAGCCTGCCCGGCATAATCGAAGTGCATGGGACATTTGGTGCTTATGACATTTTAGCAAAGATAGAATCTTCAACCGTTGAGGACTTGCGTGAGACAATAACCTGGAAGATACGAAAGATAGAACAGATTAGGTCCACTCTAACACTTATGGGCATCGAAGGCCAATCATAGACTCTTACCATGCTTTTACATTTTATTTTTGTAATCAAAGACAAGGAGCTCGGCATGCGCGATGCAGAACAGTGTGACGAGATGATAACCAAACCAAGAATAATACTTCAAAGACTTGATACTCATTCATTGTTAAAAGATCACAAGGAACGCGGCGAGGACATTTACCATTTCTATCTGTGTCACTTTAGACCGTTATGGACAGATTGTACATGCGAGGGTTATCATGCAGAAAACTTTGGTATGATCAGATGGGAAAAGCCGAAGGGTGGAATGGACGAATTGTTTCTTGCAGAAAAAAATTGTACTGCCGTATCACATGAGATTGCACATGAGCTATTACGTCAGTCTGGTTACAAGAGATACATCGAGGACGTTCATGAGATTTGGCAGAAGCATCTCTTCGGTGGGATTGAATTTGAACAGTATGGGGAAGACTTTGAGATAACCTCTGAAAAGCCTTCATTCCTTGCTATGAATACGGACCTATTTACGAAAAAAAGTTAGTTTAACATTTTGTAACAGAATAAATTCTGTTTTCAAAGTTTGCTGTTTTAAAGTTAAGTTTGAACTCCTCATCAGGGTCTATCTCCTTGCTTAACATTTCCAATTCTACTATGGCTTCTCCCTTGAATCCCGCTGATGAACCATAGATTCCATCAACAAGTTGTGTTCCATGCTCTCCATTTTTTACATCAGTGACAATGTTATAGAACTTTATCACGTCCTTTTTTGATACGGCATGTCCCTTTGATTTGTTAAAGCCAACAGCGACGTACATGCCGTTGTTTTTGATAGCTATTGGCATCTTGTGGTTTTTGCCAGACTTGCCAGGTATTGTTTCGTTGATGAATACCTCGCACTTGTGATACATGCTTGATACATATGCAAAGAATCTGTACTGTGCATACTTGCCGCCTTCATCCTCCTCGCAGTCTACAAAGACCTTGTGTAGTAACTCAAGAGATTGGTCATTCATGCTAGAAAGCCTGTCATCAATTCTTCCGCGCTCCAGAAGATCTGAATTGCAATCCTTGGCAACTAGAGCCAGTATGAAATCAGGGAGGTTGTAGTTTTTCAGGGCTGCAACAAATGCGCCAGACTGTGTTATACCAAAACTAGGAAATCCCTTCTTTACCAAATGTACCCCTCAAGAAAATTACACGAAAAAGTTACTCGTAGCACTCATTCAAAATAGCGTTTTTCTCTTATAATTGTATACGAAAATAGCAAAAACTTGCTGATTCGGTTTATAAATAAAAAATTCCACTGTAAATTGTTGGAAAAAATTGAAATTAACACAACAGCAGAAACGGTTCAAAACGTTTACTCAAAATTAGAAAAAAACATTGCAGTGTATAGAAAGACGGTGGGAAGACCGCTGACACTAACGGAAAAAATTCTTGCGGTTCATGCAGACCGGATTAAAATCTACAACGCTTCCGACAACTGTTCACTGTGATCACTTGATACAGGCAAGGACGGAGGGCAAGTCAGACACAAAGCTTGCAATTTATGAAAATAATGAGGTCTACAAATTTTTGGAATCATCCGCAAGCAAATATGGCGTAGGATTTTGGAAGCCGGGTGCGGGAATCATACACCAAGTAATTTTAGAAAACTATGCGTTTCCTGGCGGTTTGATGATTGGAACTGACAGCCACACACCAAATGCAGGCGGTCTTGGAATGCTGGCCATTGGTGTTGGTGGTGTCGATGCAGCTGAGACGATGGCTGGAATGCCATGGGAGTTGTTGTATCCAAAACGAGTCGGCGTTTACCTCAAGGGTGAGATGAATGGCTGGACTGCACCAAAGGACATCATACTGTATGTTGCGGGAGAACTGACAGTCTCCGGTGGAACTAATTCTGTAATAGAATATTTTGGTCCTGGTACCAAGTCTATCAGCTGTACTGGCAAGGCGACAATTACCAACATGGGCGCCGAGATTGGTGCCACATGTTCAATCTTCCCATATGACGAAAGGATGGAGGTTTATCTCAAGTCAACTGGCAGAAAGGAGATTGCCGAACTTGCAAACAAGTACAAGGAACATCTTGTTGGTGATTCAGAAGTTGAAAACGACCCTAGCAAATATTTTGATAAAGTAATAGAGATTGACCTCTCAAAACTTGAGCCACATGTAGTTGGCCCACACACACCAGACCTTGCTAGACCAATATCAAAACTAGCTGATGATGTGAAGAAGAACGATTACATTGATAACATATCTGTCGCACTGATTGGCAGCTGTACAAACTCATCATACGAAGACATGTCTCGAGCTGCAAACCTAGCAAAGCAAGCACAATCAAAGGGAATCAAGGCAAAGATTCCGTTACTTGTAACACCAGGTTCTGAGCAGATTAGGGCAACAATAGAGAGAGACGGTCACATTGATTTGTTAAAATCAATCGGCGCTACAGTTCTTGCAAATGCTTGCGGTCCTTGTATCGGACAATGGTCTCGACCGGAACTTAAGAAGGGAGAACAAAATACCATCGTAACATCATACAACCGTAACTTTCCAGGCAGGAATGACGGAAAGCGAGAAACAATGAACTTCATTGCAAGCCCCGAGTTGGTGATTGCACTAGCATTAGGCGGAAATCTTTCATTTAACCCACTAAGTGATTCTATCACTTCACCTGACGGAGAAACCTTCAAGCTTGATGCACCAGAAAGTGCACCAGATGTACCTGAAAATGGATTCGTAGATGCCAAGGATGTTTACATTCCTCCATCTGATAATCCAGAATCTGTACAGGTCTTGATTGACCCTAATAGCGAAAGACTACAAAAACTTGAACCATTTGGCGCATGGGATGG
>LUMJ01002085.1_pt1 | contig 11155 bp, 17 predicted proteins | sample 729631 | NCBI WGS metagenome assembly LUMJ01 (sample SAMN03860266, study PRJNA289734) | marine metagenome | biome: seawater column; feature: ocean; material: water; isolation source: Red Sea water column Station 22 - depth 500m | place: Saudi Arabia: Red Sea | collected 2011-10-15 | depth 500 m | reverse complement strand
GGTGATGCTGCAAAACTATATGCAAAAATGATAAATGATAATGCCACTATTTGCTTAACTGTTTCTGGTGCTTTAACCCCTGTTGGGTTTGGTGGAATTTTTAAATCTCTCATCGAACGTGGTTTTGTGGATTGGATAATTACAACCGGCGCAAATGTATATCATGAAGATCACTTCGCTTGGGGGCTTCCAATTAAACAGGGAAGCTTTAATGTTGATGATATGAAATTATATGAAAAAGAAATTGTTCGTATTAGGGATGTATTCATTAAATATTATGAAACGCTAGAGGCAGAAGATCAGGTAATTCAAAAAATTTTCAAAGATAGTCTTATCGATAAGCCGTTTACAACTGCTGAATTTTCAAATATTATTGGTATGATAAGCAAGAAAAGATCAAAATACCCAGAGAAAAGTTTTGTTACTACTGCATATGACTATGATGTTCCGCTTTACATATCAACTTTAAAGGATTCATCTCTTGCGCTTAATTTAGCTGTTCATAGATTAAGGGATAAAACGTACAATTTAGATTTTGTAAGAGAAATTTTGGAACAGTCATCAATTGTTTATAATTCTAAAAAGTCGGGCATTCTTGAACTAGGTGGTGGAGTGCCAAAAAATAGTGCACAACAAACTGGTCCACTGCTAGACCAAATTCTTCATCGTGATACCGGTGGACAAGACTATATCATACAAATAACTGATGCTAGGCCTGATACAGGTGGGTTATCAGGTGCTACACTGGAGGAAGGAAAAAGTTGGGGTAAAATACACGATAGTCATAATGATGTAATTACCGTGTATGCCGATACCACTATAGCATTTCCAATTATCGCCCTATACGTATTAAGTAATCAAAAATCACGAAAGCCAAAACGTCTTTACAAAAAACTGAACAAGTATTATGAAAACCTAAAAAATGAGTTTATGAAAACACCAGAAAAATTTTATGATAAATAAATATTAAAAATAAGTACTACCGTTTTTTTTGTTTTCGTCGTTTACGGGCAGCATTTTGATCTGCATATCTCAAGTGCTTACCTTTTTTTCTTAATGGCAAGATAAACTTACACTATTCCTACATAGTATTATGAATTTCCTAAAATCTATCATATCTTGCTCGTTCTAACGATCTATCATCTTTAGTTTCTTTTTTCCATTCTTTATAATGTAATTTACAGAGCACAGTCTTTTTACCGCTAGATGATACACGCAGTCCGGCATCTTCAACTTTGGAAGTATTAAGAGAACGTATCCCATCATTATCACAGCCAGAAATGTTACATTTCGCACCCTTGGAGATAATTCCCATATTCATTTTTAGTAAGTGCCAGGATAAAAATCAGAGCTATACATTTTGTTGGTTTATAAATAGTGACTACTTTTTTTGGTTAATGGGCGGTTCAAAAAACAAATCACCTGCACAAAAAGAAAAAGCACAAAAGAAGGACGCAGTAGAGACAAAAACCACTAAATCATCTAAAGAAAAACGTGTAAATGTTGATACAGTTAACATAAATGAATCTCAGGCTGTAAAATATATTAAAAATTCTAAGGTGATCACCGCACATAGTTTGGCAAAGGAGACAAATGTGAAAATTTCTACTGCAAATGCATATATTCAAAAATCAGTACAAGATGGTATTCTTAAAAGGGTGAGTGGTTTTAGTGGTCATCATATATATCAACCAGTTTCAGAATAAAGTGAAATTATATCACTAGACTTTATTTCTTTTAGAATATCTACATTATCCACTATTTTACCAATCAAACTCATAGACTTTACATTTGACGAGTCAGCAAAGAAAAAACAAATGCTGCCCTCATATGGCATAAATGCAATATCGCCTTTTTTAAATTCAGTTCTTTGGCGTTCAATTCCTGAATCTATTGTTGTTTCAATATAAATAATCGAATTCCCCATTTTGTGTGTATTACTTTGTATTGGCAAAGCTCTACTAATCAAACCAACTGTCTTTGGAGAAAGATGGCGCTTTAACTGACAAAAAAGTTTTGATTTTCCATTTATTTCGAGAACCAGGTTAACTGCTGATACAGAATTTACTACCATTTTTTCAGTATAAATCTAGTAGAATATATAACCACTTTTATAGAATTTTATGTAATTACTATGCCTGATTCAGAATCTGATGCTAAAAATAAAAAAATTGAAAACACTGAAGTTGATACTAATAAAAATGACTCATCAAAGCCAGATGTTATTGATGATAGTTTAGATAAAGCAATAGAAACGTACAAAAAAATTTTTGAGAAAGATGACATGTCAGATAAAGAAAGGGAAGAACTCGCAAATGTGTGTAAAACAATTGAGGCTCGTAAGGTGATAATAGCGTCACCAGACCATGAGCCAACAGAAATTAAAAATTCCACAAGTACAATTACTACCGGACCGCCAACATTGACTAGGTTTGAAAAAGCACGAATTATGGGTTCACGTGCATTACAATTATCACTTGGTGCCCCTCCTTTTATTGATTTTTCAAAAAATATTTCAACATCACTAGAGATTGCAATGGAAGAGTTACATCAAAAAGTAATACCAATAGTAATTAGAAGAACATTACCTAATGGTGATTATCAAAATATTCCTATTGACGAATTTCAATAGATGAATCGTCGATAAAATTTAAAAGAATAGAAAATCGCTTTAGGATTAGATGTTATATATTGGACACTGAAATAAGCAAATTAGAAAATAGTATTAGTCAAGATGAATTTCTGGTGTGCGATGAGCCAGTTATGAAAAGTGCATTAGAAATATTAGATAAAAATTCAAAAACTGATAAAATTATAATCAAAGGAAGGGGCGAATTATGTTATAATGCTGTTTCTATATGCAATATAATCACAGAAAATATACTAAAAGGAAAATCAAAAATTCAAAATATTACTGTAGGTAGTGAGTTTTTAGATGATGGGCAAATGATCTCAACAATAGAACTGGTTCTAATAAAAATTAATTAATTAAAAAACACTGCCAGGTCCTTTTAAAAGCATATTTTCACATTCTTTACATACTTCATCATCAATATTTGATTCTAAATTATGATGAATGTCACATATCAAAAGACTTGATTTTATGTAATTACATAACCCAATAAATTTTGACAGACTTGAAGGCGTGTATGCCTTATCAGAAGCTAGATTTTCACAGATATCAGTTAACATTTCAGTAACTTGCTTCTCTTCCGATAATTTCTCTATTAATTCAGGATCACCACGTGTTCCACGAATATAATTACTAACAGCAGCTTGTGTAACGCCTAGCATTTTCGATATTTCATCTTCATGTATATTATATTTTTGAGAAAGACGCTTAGATAATATGGCACGCAACGCAGGAATTAATGTCCTAGACTCTATCTCAGCTGGTAATAACATGTTACAAAATTCATTTAATAAATTATTTAAATGTAGTATATGAAAAATGATTCTACAATAGTGAAAAAATTAAGGATTGTGCTATAAATTGGCTAACGTGATTATTAATGATATTTTCAAATTATGCCAACATTCTTTATTGATTCTAAATTAGGTAATCATGTTGAATGAAGAATTCAAAAATCTATATCAAATTTTAGATGAGTCTGTTTCAGGATGCTATTCGCACCATATTTCATTATCTGGTGGGCTTGATAGTAGTATCATATCATTTTTTTTACAATCAAGAAAAATTGACGCAATAAGCATAATAGCTGATGGGTTTTCTGGGACAGATTTAATGTATTGCCAGACTATTGCAAAAAAATTTGGATTTCCATTAACGCTGAAAATGGTAAACATTGAGGAAATCATAACAGCCATTGATGAAACAATTAAGATTTTACAGGTTTTCAATAACATTGAAATACGAAATTCTGTTGTCATGTATTTAGCATTAAATGCAATTAAAAAAGAAGGGCATAAAGCAATCATAACAGGAGATGCAAAGTCATTAGGAATAAATGCTGAATCTCCATTCCTTCATGAAAAAGTGATAGACTTTGCCAAATCTTTACCTGTAAATTATAAAGTTAAAGTTGAACATGGGCAAAAATATGGAAAATGGATACTTCGTAAATTATTTGAAAACAAGATCCCAAAATCAGTTGTTTGGAGAAAAAAAGTAGCTATGCAAGATGGGGCAGGTACATCTGGACTCGTTAACATGTTTAATAATATAATATCTGATGAATTTTTTAAGGAGGAAACAAAAAAAATCATTGATGATGATAAAGTCTCGATTAAATCAAAAGAATCATTGTATTATTACACAAAATATAGAAAATATTTTGATGCTCCAATAAATCTTCATTCTTCGGAGTTTAAATGTCCTAATTGTATGTATAAAATAAAACCCGATTCAAAATTTTGTCGTATGTGTGGCTCATTTCCTATCTAAACATTTTTTTTGTATTTTTTTGGTTTTTTCACAAAAATTTTTCTGCATCCATTACAACAAAAAAAGTATTTTTTTCCATCAAATTCATGAATTAGCGCAATATCTTCATCCATTTCTATTCCACAAACAGGGTCAATAGGCACATATAATCACCTTCATGTAATCTATAAGTATATTTTCCTATTAATCATATTTTTGGTTGCTGAAAAAAACAAAATTTTTGTTAGCCTATATTTATAATGAAACCAAAAACAAGCAACACACCAGTAAGTCTACTAAAAACTAGCGTAGAACTCATGACTGGAATCATTTTGTTCAACTCATTATACCCATGTTTTAGTTTTTGGCCAGACTTTATCACCATAGGAATGGTTCCAAGAATGATCAAGCAAAAAATAGGGAAAACGCCTATTACGACAGCAACGATGGTTACACTGTAAACAATTATTGGAAATATCCAAAAAAATGTACATGCCTTTTGTTTTCCCAAATTTATCACAAGTGTTTTTCTTCCTTTTGACTTGTCTGCATCATGATCTGGAAATGAGGTAATAAACAACACAAGTGATGATAATACCCCTACAACAATTCCGCCCAATATGACGGATTCTGAAATCTGAGATGTTTGAACAAAGTAAGTTCCTATAACAATCATAGTTCCCTTTATGGCAACAAAAACTTCTGCCAACCCCCAATCAACAATTTTAGTTGAGTAAAAATAAATCGACACTACTGCAAAACCAAGTATTGCTCCAATAATTATGCCATATGTAATAACAAAATATATTCCAATTACAGTGCCAAATACCAAAAAGGCAATGCCTGCTGCATAAACTTGTACAGGTTTTAACAAACCCTCAGGTAGAACGCCAGAACCACCGCTCATTTTTGTCCTTTGAGTTACTGTGTCTATCTTACGCTTAAAATCCCAATAATCGTTAAGCAAATCAACACTTGCATGAAGGGCAAGCACACCACCCATTGTCAACGCTGCATCAAATATTGTTATGCTACCAGTATGCCACCAAGTAAAGACAGAAATCATTACACTAAAGATTCAGTACTTACACTAATTGGTTTTCTTCCCATAAATCCAGCATCCTTTTCATGCCAAAATTTAATCTCAGTTTCCCCTTCTTTCCAACAAAGCCAAATTTCCTCGTTAAAGCGTCTTGCAGGGAAATCAAGTAAACCCTCATCAAGCCCTTTTAGTATAACTCCAGTGCTTTCAAGATCCTCTATTGATTGATAAAATTTGGAGACTGTAGAGTTTAATTTTTGCTTCAAAGTGGCATATTCTGCTAAAGAGCTTGTTACTGATACGTTTGTGGCTAATTCTTGCTCCGTCTTAACAATCTCATCCTTTAGCTTTTTTGCATGGTTAAATTTCTCAATAACTGTAGGAAGAATTTTGTTTGCTTCGTTGATTGTAAAGTATGGTGCCAATAAACTGGATTAAATCATGAATAATTTAAAGCATGAACAATCTTATCACTTAAAGTCGTCTTTGCCCACCCAGCCATCTTTACTGTCAGGTTTTGACTGTGGTTCTGGTGGTGGTGGCTCCCTGTATTTTGGTGGTTCTGGTACTTGTTCGCTAGTGAAAAACTGTCCTAGATGATCTTTTTCAGCCGGTTCCGGTTCCAATCCGGCATTTTTGCGTCTATATTTTCTTAACATGCGCGGAATTATTCTTACTAGTGGAATCATGAAAAAGATGAGATATATCCACATGCCTCCGGTAGGATCACCTTCCATATTGAATTACGATAATTATACTACCTATTTCTTCTTTATGAAATAACTTAGGAGCACTAAAGCTGGTATAATTATTCATAAATATTATTGATTGAAAGCTATGTCAAATAAGATAAAATGCTCGCATATACTGGTGGAAAAACATAGTCAAGCACTAGAAGTATTAGATGAGATCAAAAAGGGAAAAAAATTTGGTGCGATTGCTAGAAAAATCTCTAAATGCCCAAGTAGAAAAAAAGATGGAAATTTAGGATACTTTACGAAAGGAATGATGGTAAAAGAATTTGACGAAGTAGCGTTTAAACTTCAGATTGGTCAGATTTCAGAGCCAGTAAAAACAGAATTTGGCTATCACGTGATCAAAAGACTTTCGTAACTAAAAAAAGTCATCCATTTTCTGTTCAGTTTTTTCAAGATGCTTAGTGAGCTTATCAGCCATGTTATCAGCTGATTTGATTTTTCGCTTACCAATCCAGTAATACGCCTCATCAATAGTATTTTTTGCAATTAGTACTATTAATCGACCAATATTTTTTCTACCAGTTCTACCTTTTCTTTGCACAAACCTAATTGAGCTTGGCACATTATCATAAAAAACCACCAAATTAACCTCTGAAATGTCCAAACCTTCCTCACCAACTCTGGTTGCAACAAGTACCTTTGTTGTACCATCTCGAAATCTTTGCACTACATCAATCTGCTCCTGCTGTTTTAATCCTGTTTGACCAGCCTTTCCAATTAGAATCTCTGACGAAATGCCCATTTCAACAAGTTTTTTGTGTATGACATCAATAGAATCACGATAGCTAGAAAAAACTAAAACTTTGGATTCAATGTCACGTAAAATATCCACAAGTTTGTTAATTTTAGGGTGTTCGATATCATTATTCTGTGCACTTTTTGCTAAATTAACTGCAGTTGTAAAGTTTGAGTCTGTTTCAAAAAGTTCCTTAATACCTGCACCCTTTTTGTTTTTTGTTCTCTGACAGAACTTCAAAAATGATGTAATTCCATGTGCCTCAAAAATATTTAGCGCATATGTAATTCTAATTGCTGTGAATAATGGTTTTGCAGACCTGAGATTTTGTTTCAGTACAAATTGCCTAGCATTTAGCAACTGTGAAAGTGATTTGTTATCAGAGAGTCTAAGACCGTTTCTCCTAAGTTCGGTATACCGCTGATCTAATGCAAGTTTGATGTATCTTTGAATAATTTTCATTTCTGGTGAAAGATCAACTTGAACCCACTCTGTATCAGTTTCTTGGATGTATGATTTTACATCAGGACTAGAATCATTCCTCTGTGCTATGTCCTTAATGTGTAAATTATCACAGATTTCTTTCGCTTTTTCTTTTTCACTGGGCAGCGTAGCGGTAAGTCCTAGTATTCTAGAATTTGTAACACGAAATTGTTCTGCTATTGGCACGTATGCATAATCACCAACTGCCCTATGCACCTCGTCAAAAATAATCAAATTGAATTGGTCAATGTCGACTATTTTTCGTATAATATCATTTTTGGTTATTTCCGGTGTTGCACATATCACACTATTAATCCAAAGTTCCAAAGTTTTTTTCTTTTTGCTAATAGGTCTTCGCCAGTTATTAATGCAATATCATCTATTGTAAGCGTGTTTTTTAAAAATTCATAATGCTGATTTACTAACACCCTAGTTGGTGCCAAAAACAAAACACCGCCATTACCCTTTGACAGATAATCAGCAATCACGTGTAATGCCACGGTTGTTTTTCCCAGTCCAGTTGGCAATACAACTATACAGTTTTCATTTTTTGCCTGATTGGCAAGATTGATCTGATAATCCCTATATTCAACCGAGTCTGGAACAATGAATTTGTGTTCAACATTTTTTATTGACAATATTTTCCACTTTAGGATAGTAATTTATTTCAATTTTATACTTTTGAATGATATATTTTTGACATAATATAGCCAATTTTGTGATGCGCATTGACCTATTACGCTCGTTATTTTTTAGATCAAGAAGAAATCAGGGTAATTTTTGGTAGGGTTTTTTTGATATCTCTTTTCTGATATCTCTCAAATGTTTTCCTGATAAAATCACATTACTTTTTTCCACTGATTCAAGCGTCTTATCAATTAGTTCTATGGCATTTTTGATGTTAATTCTATATTGTTCTGAAAGAGGAATCATAAAAAATAGAAAGTTCAGGAAGTACAAAAGTCTAAAAAAATCTGAGAATTTGCTTGATAATTTATATAAAAATACGATAAAAAGTAAGTAATTTTTCTATAACACAATTATAGCACATTTTCCTACTTATTTTATGAAAGATGATTATGATGGAAGTCATTTTACTCCTGATATATTTTGCCCATTTTGTAATCAGAATGTAAAAAAACATGCCAAAGATTGTATTGGAAAGCGATTTCCGTTTACAGCTAAGGATAAAGCTGAAAATTCTGAAAGATTAAGGAAACTTTACAAAAAACGATAGTGTTATGGATTCTGTAAATAGATGGTGTGAAAAGTGTTTTAGTAATACACCACATATTACACTAGATTCTGATAAAATTATGATCGGAAAAAAACAAATTTTGAATATAAATGTGAGATTTATGGAAGGAAAAAACGTATGCCTAAATTTCGAGGTATGGCCGAGTCTACATATTAAAACTTGAAAATATTTCCGTATGGGTAGCAACTTTCATCTTAATATTAGAGAAAGAAAAAATACTTTCAATGAGTGAATCGTTTGAAAGACCGTCATGGGATGAATACTTTATGCTACAAGCTGAACTGGCTAAATTACGTTCAAACTGCATGACCAGACAGGTTGGTGCAGTTATAGTAAGAAAACACAGACAAATTGCTACTGGCTATAATGGAACACCACCTGGAATCAAAAACTGTTTTGAAGGTGGATGTAAAAGATGCCAAGATAGGATGGATGGTAATATAGAATCAGGTGCCGCCCTTGATCGTTGCATTTGCAATCATGCTGAAGCCAACGCAATAATGCACTGTGCGATTTTGGGAATTGAGACTGGTATAAAAGATGCAATTTTGTACTCAACATATGTTCCATGCTTAGAATGCAGTAAAATGGCAATCACAATAGGGATTAAAAAAATAATGTGCCTTAATACATATCCTGAAACAGATTATAATTTAATGAAAGATGCTGGTATCAGTATTCAAATAATAGACAAAAAGAAAATCCAATACTGGGCAAAAATACTAATAGATTCTTAAATGTCAAACCAATCTCAAGAAAATAGCATTAAAAATTCAGGTAGATTATTACTAATTTCAGCCACATATAATAGTAAAAAAAAGGCTGCAGTTTTAAAATTCTATGATTCAATAACCCAACAGATTATTTTATGGGCGGATAAAACCGGTCACAAACCATATTGTTTTTCTAAGCTATTACTTGATGAGATACCACCCAACATTTCCGAACGAGATGATGTTATTGAAGTGAAACAGGTTGAGCGACTAGACAGTTTAGATGATAAAACGATAATGGTGTCAAAAATTATAGTTAAAGATCCATTAGCAATTGGCGGAACACAATCTGACAAAAGTATTAGAAATCTAATCAATACTTGGGAATCTGACATCAAATATTATGAAAACTACCTATACGACAATTCATTGATTATAGGCAAGTATTACAGAATAGAAAATGATAGAATAATACCAGATAATATGAAAATTTCTGATGAAACAAGGCTATCATTGAAGAGTATGCTATTGGATAAACTGGGTGATACAAATTTACCCGACACCAAACAATTTAACAACCATGTATCTCAATGGGCGGACCTGCTTAACCAGCCCATACCACAAATCAAAAGAATTAGTGTGGATATTGAAGTTGAATCAGATATTGGCAGAATCCCTGATCCAAAAATAGCGGAAAAAAGAATTACTGCAATAGGTTTTGAAGCTAGTGATGGCTTAAAGCAAGTGTTTGTTTTGCGTCGAGGCGGTGTCCAAGAAGGTGTAAATGAATTGTTATCCGGTGTTGACATAATATTTTATGATGAAACAAAAGAAAAGGAAATGATTTTAGACGCATTTGAACTAGTCCAAAAATATCCCTTATTGATAACATATAACGGTGATGGTTTTGATCTACCATATCTGTACAATCGTGCAGACAAACTAGGAATTGAAAGAGAAAAGAACCCGTTTTACATGATGAGGGATTCAGCAACTCTAAGAAAAGGTGTACATCTTGACTTGTATCGGACTATGTCTAATCGTGCTTTTCAAATTTACGTATTTGGTCAAAAATACACTGATTTTTCATTGGACAGTGTTGCAAATGGACTGTTAAATGAAAAAAAAATAGATTATGGTGTTGATCTCAATGATTTATCACTTTATCAAACTGCAAAATACTGCCAAAATGATGCTAGGCTGACTTACAATTTAACGAGCCTCAATAATGATTTACTGATGAATTTACTCATTGTTATCAGTAGAATTGCAAGAATGCCAATAGATGATATATCCAGAATGGGTGTGTCTCAGTGGATTCGTAGCCTATTATATTATGAGCATAGAAAAAATGGAATTTTAATTCCTAGAAGGGAGGAACTTGAAAATAGATCATCAAAAGTTGCGAATGAATCCATAATTAAAGATAAAAAATTTCGTGGTGGCCTAGTTGTAGAACCAAAAGAGGGAGTTCACTTTGATGTTACCGTGATGGATTTTGCAAGTCTATATCCCAGTATAATAAAAGTAAAAAACTTGTCGTATGAAACTGTTAGATGTACACATAATGAATGTAAAAAAAATACTGTGCCACAAACAAATCACTGGGTCTGTACTAAAAAAAATGGTTTAACATCTGTTCTTATTGGCTCACTAAGAGACCTAAGAGTCAATTATTACAAAACCATGACAAAAAAAAGTTCTCTTACTGATGAAGAAAGGCAACTTTTTACTGTTGTCAGCCAGGCTCTAAAGGTTATTCTTAATGCAAGCTATGGTGT
>LUMJ01000731.1_pt1 | contig 11158 bp, 9 predicted proteins | sample 729631 | NCBI WGS metagenome assembly LUMJ01 (sample SAMN03860266, study PRJNA289734) | marine metagenome | biome: seawater column; feature: ocean; material: water; isolation source: Red Sea water column Station 22 - depth 500m | place: Saudi Arabia: Red Sea | collected 2011-10-15 | depth 500 m | reverse complement strand
GAATTAATATTTCCCTCAGGTTGTCGACTTTTTCAAAGATGGCAGGAGGACGACCCGCGAGCCTCAGATCAATTAAAAGAAATATTTGATAGAACCATTGCTGGAGAATATGACGAGATCTTTGAGCTTAAAGATAATCCAAGCTCAATTCAGGCTTCTGCTTCGATAAATTTATTTGTATTGGCTGTTTTGACAAGGCTCTACGGTCTTAATTCCGAAGAAGCCTACAAGGGAGATGGGAAACGTTACGTTCGTGCTTCGCTTATGATTCGCAAGCTTCTCGGTCTGCCAAAACTATATCTCGAGTGGCCGGTTTATGCTTTTACCGCTGAAGCACTTGGGGCCGTCATGATGTATCCTGTCGGAGCCCCTCCTGGAACTGATCCTGGCTTGCCATTAATTAATATAGACAATTGGCAAGACTTAAAAGCGCCCGAAATGGACAGCGAAATTCCTAGGCTTTTCGATGAGATGTTAGAGTTTTATCAGGATTTAACTGGACTTGAACCTGTTTTACACCTAACGGCGCCCTATAGTTTGGCGGCCGATATTTATGGGCAATCAGAATTGGCGACAGCCCTAAATTTCGACCTTAACCATGTAAATGAACTGCTGGACCATTTGGTCGACAATGTATTAAAGCCTTGGGCAGACCATTTTTTTGCGAAATTTCCAAATGGTTGGCTGGAATTGTCAGATGCTTCAGGCTCACCTTTCTTTATCGGTCCGGAAAATTGTAGAAATACAGCGATCCGCTCAATCCTTAGATTAAAGAATAAAAATTCTTGGGGCTCTCGGGTTTATGACGCCAACTATAGGGGTGACTACGTTACCCAAGCAAAGAAAACAAGCCGTTCATCAAGGAGAAGAATAACAGCTCAAAAGGACATCTCTAATGAGCTTAGTTTCTCTGAATTATTTGAGGCGAAGCAGGAAGTTTGCACTGATTACGTTATGCGTCTTCATGATGACAGAATGCCACTTAAGCTATATCAAGAGCAAGCTATTAAGCGCAATCTTCCAATATTTATAGGCATCGGAGCGTCCCAAATTGATCGCAATTCCATCACAGATATAAGTGCCGCCAAAGAAGAAATAAAACTGCTTTCATCGGAGTACGTAGAATCCATAAAAACAGTTGCCCAAGCGATTAAAAAAAAAGGCTACAAGTTACGTAAACCGCCATGGCCGGGAACAATTTACTTCGAGGATGTTAGTGCTAATAGTAGCATGGAAATAATTGAGATCATTGTTAATACTGTGCTGAGTCAGGGTTCACTTAAACTATAAGATCAAGTCTCCATATACAACAAACCTTGAGGTATATATAATATGCCAGAGTATTATTTGGTTAATGCAGCAAAAAATATTAGGTAATTTTATACAATAAGGAACTCAGTCAATCAATGAGTAACAATAGGTTATTAATAATTAACGGCCCTGGGCTGTCAGATTTAAGTAATTACAATGAGACAGCTCATGATGGTCTAACATTAGCTGCTGTCCAAAAAAAATGTGCACAAGCTTGCGAGAGTTATGGCCTTGAAATGGATTTTCGCCAAAATGATGATGAAGCTGAGTTATTGAGTGGTTTGATTGAAGATATTAATAATTTTGATGCTTTCATCATTAACCCTGCTGGACGTTCAAAAACATCGTCTGTGGATCTTGAGATCTACAGCTCAGTAATTAATGAAATTGGCACACAAGACAAGCCAGTTGTCGAAGTTCGTATAGAAAATATTTTTAAGGAAGGCAATAATAAGCCTTTGCATGGCCCAGAGGGTAGGCTCGGCTTTGTCGGTGGATTTGGCATGTATAGTTATGTACTGGCTATTCAGTCAATCGATAAAAAACTACGCAATAAATAGATGAATATTTACGTAATTAATGGTCCTAACATAAATCTCTTGGGCACTCGTGAGCCAGAAATTTATGGTAATGAAACCTTAGAAACTATTGCTGAGAATTGCCAGAAGCAAGCCTCCAAAGCTGGGCATGTTGTTCAATTTATGCAATCCAATTTAAAAATGCAATTGATGTTATTATCATCAATGCTGCTGCATATACACATACATCAATTGCAATACATGATGCCTTAAAGAGCTACTCTGGGTTCAAAATTGAGCTTCATATTTCAAACCCTCACATAAGGGAGTCTTTTAGGCATGAGACCTTTGTGGCGCCTGCGGCAGATGCAGTGGTTGCTGGTCTTGGTGCAGATGGTTATGGTCACGTTATCGGATTATTGACGGATCTACAAAAGCACTATAGGCAAAAAAAATAACCCCTCAATATCTTCAGAGAAATTATCTCGTATTCGCAAATAAATCTCTACGCATCATGTGGATGTGGTCTGTATGCACGCCACAGCAACCACCGATAAAATTTATACCACGCTTTTTCCACTTTAAAGAATATGCGTAATATTCCTGTGCTGAAATTACGTTATCGAATGTCCAATCGCCGTCTATCGATGTCCCAGAATGTGCATAGACGCCGATATTACCATCCCACTCATTCTGAAGAATATCCAAGCATTGATCAACATATTCAACCTCAGTATGCATTATATTTATGACATCTGGGTTGTATGATTTCAGCTCATGAACGGTTTCTTCTAGGCTATCTCCATCTAGCAAACACATTTTTTGGGATTGGTCAGGCTCACAACTAAGTCCTACCCAAATGGGTAGTCCAGAACTTTCAGCGGCTTTCAGTGTTGTCAACATCTGTTCAATGTCAACCATCATTTCAAGCATTATTAAATCAGCACCGGCGTCTGCCATAATTTTTGCTTGTTGGGTAATCGAAGAATTTAGTTCATCCAAGGAAGGTTTGTTGCCAGTCCAGGTCCAATAGGAAATACCTCCAGCAACCAGAACATTGCCTTTATTCAAGTGCTCTCTTGCTTCGACAGCGAGTTTTACAGCGCGTTCATTCAAAGCTTCGAAGTTATGACCTTGCTCGGCATCAGACAGTGCATGCTTATTCGTTGAAAAAGTGTTACTGATTACAATCTCAGCTCCTAGATTAATGTAGTCTTCATGAACTTGTCTTAAAATTTCAGGATGACTTAGGGCAGCTGCACCGTTCCAAGCGTTTTTGTGTTGAGGCACTCCTCTACGTTCAACTTCCGTGCCGGTAGCACCATCTATTAAAATGCATTCTCCGTCGCTGACTCTTTTCATTAAACTACTGTATCTGTTCATAAATTGCTCCTTTATGTAATTGAATCAAAGCAGAATAGGGTAAGCTTGCCGAATTGAATTGTCGATCTCACTAGTTAAATAATTTGGATGATGTTTAAGTAGCTCCTTGGCTCTGCTTTTTGCCCTACTTAAATGATCGAGTGAACCTTTTTCTTGCCACACAGTTGGCTCTTCACGATCAGCTAACTTTGGATAAAAATAGTCTCTCTCCATCGATAACATTGTTTCGGGTTGTCCTAAAAAATGCCCCGTATCTGAGACGACAGATTGAATTGATTCAAACTCTAAACTTTGTTCATTTACTTCTATGCCTCTGATCATTCGATAAACAAGTGAGAGCATTTCATCATCCATCACGAAGGCTTCAAATGAAGCGCCTAGCAAGCTCGCCATCATGCCTGAAGACTCATAGATCATATTTCCTCCCGCTAGCCCACAAGCTAATGCAGTGAGTGCCTTTTCCATACCCATTTGAGCATCTGGAGATTTCGCATCACTCATACTAGAAGCGCAACCCGATGGAAGACCAAGGGAATTTGAAAGTTGAGCAGAAGCCGCATTAAGTAATGCCATTTCACCACTACCTCCTCTAAATGCACCAGTACGCAAATCGATAGCAAGTGGCCAGTTACCAAAAATCATTGGATAGCCTGACTCAAAAATATTTGTCATAACAAGAGTAGAAAGTGTCTCAGCTAGTGTAAGTGAGAGAGATCCTGCTATTGGTCCAGGCGCCGTCGCTCCAGGCATGGCTGCAATAATGTTGTTAATTGGCATTCCGCGTTTAATACAGGCCATTGCTACCATCACCCCATCTTCACCATATTTAAGGGGCGAGATGACAGGGCTAATATGAGCTTTACAAAATGGTTTTTCTGAAAATTTATCTTTTCCACCTAACGCAATATCAAACATGTCGATAATTGGATCTACATGCTCAGCAATATGAAAGCTCATACCTACTGGCTTTGTAGTTCCCTTTAATAGTGCGTATGCAGTATTGACATCCAGTTCAAAATTATCTTCAATATCAGTCGCAATACAGCATCGAGTAAACCAACTGACATTAGATAGTTGATCAATAAGGCGAGTGAAGTCATATAAATCAGACAAGGTTGAAGGTCGATACTCTCCAGTATCTATATCTAGAGTTTGAACTGCTGCACCACCCGTTCCAAAGTAAACCTTATCACCGCCAACTACAATATCATGCTTAGGGTCGCGGCCATAAAATGTAAACTGTTTACAAGCTGCAGAGATTACTCCTTCAACCATAGAAGCAGGATAACAAAGCCTCCCTTGTTTATTTATTTTTGCTCCATGAGCCAAGGCCTGCTTTTCAAGAACTTTCGGAACATCAGTCATTCCAATCTGTTCTAATATACGCAGAGCTTCATTATAAATTTGCTTGACTTGAGAATCTGATAGTGGCTTATATTGACCGCCAATCTGTCCCGGAGGGCACGGATTTATTTCAGGCGTTTTTGCTCTTTGTGCGTGTTTGGCAGAACGTGCAGAAGCTCGTCTAGCCACCTACAAACCTTCTTCTAGTTTTGTTAATCTTATCATGCTAATATTCTACTATAACTACTATCGTAAGGACCTGAGTCAATAACTTTGACTGGAATCATCTCTCCCAGTAAGTTCAACATCATTTTGTTTCCGACTTCAGCTTTTTCCGAATCGACAAAGGCGTATGCTAAGTTTATGTTTAATCGGTGTCCCCATTCACCTGAGGTGATTGTGCCAACAACTTTATTACCGACCATCAGCGAGGCTCCTCTATGGGCGGGCGCATAAGAACAATCAATACTGAGAGTAACAAGTTTCTGCCTAGGTCCTTTCTTGAGGCGCTTTTCAAGGGCCGACTTACCGATAAAATTATCTTTATCCAAGGTTACGAAACGATCAAGTCCGGTTTCAAAAGGGTCAAACTCGGTGAGTAAATCAGCCTTCCAAGAAAGAAAGCCTTTTTCCATTCGCATCGACTCCACTGCACGCAAACCAAAGAGCTTCATTCCATGAGCTTCACCCGCTTTTCTAAGCGAAAGATAAGCCGCATAGAGCGATTCATTTGGCACATGGATTTCATATGCCAGTTCTCCAGAAAAGCTGACCGACATGACGGTAGCGGCTGAGAAACCAATAAAGCATTCTCTGACACTAAGCCATGGGAAGGACTCTTTACCCCAGTCCTCCCTGCTGCAAGCTGAGAGGACATCACGAGATTTTGGTCCGGCTAGCAGCAAGATTGTTTGATCATTGGTTAGACTTTTAATCTGTACTTTCTCGTTGTAATTAATATGCTGAGTTAACCAATCCATGTCGTGAAATTCTGATGCTGCAGCCGAACCATACCAAATCCGGTTTTCACCTCGATCTGAAGCAGGGATATTGGCGATAGTTGCTTCACTTTTCACCATTCCAGAATCGTTGAGAAGATATCCCAATCCAACTCGACCAGGCTTGCGATTTACAGGTTTACAAAACATTCGATCCAGGAAATCATAAGCGTCTGGGCCGGTGATCTCAAAGCGGTTGAATCCATTCACTTCACAAAGCCCGACATTATCTCGAACGTTTTTGACCTCGTCTGCAACTATGTCAAATGTCTCATCGAAATGAAATGACAGTGAAGGATGAAATTCAGCAGAAGGTTTAATATATTCAACCCTCTCCCATCCATTTACGACAGCAAACTCAGCGTTTTCAGCAGCTAAAACTGCTGTTAAAGAAGTAGTTTTAGCTGGGCGGCCTGCAGGGCGATGTTCATGTGGAAAATGGAAACGAAATTCATTCTGATAATCTTCTATGGCTTTCAATGAGGTCAATTCGGTATTGGCATGTGCCGTGAATCTGCGTGGATCGATGCACCAAGTATCATAACAAGCCTCACCATGGACAATTTGCTGGGCCAGCAGCCAGCCATGTCCACCACCTTCACCCAAACCTGCACGAAGACCGATAATACAATAAGCATTGCGTTTACCGGGAATAGGTCCCACCAATGGAGCGCCATCGATTGTGTAGGTAATTGGTCCATTAACAATACTTCGGATGCCTGTTTTTCTAAGAACAGGCATCCGAGCAAAGGCTCCTTCCAGAACATCTGTCACCCGATCTATATCGTCTGGACATAATGCATTAACAAAGCTTGGATCGATTCCATCCATTCCCCAGGTTTTACAGTTCTGTTCATAGAAACCGATCAAGAGACCATTCTTTTCCTGGCGGCAGTAATAGTCAGAAATCGGACAACGCAGTAGAGGCATCCGCTGACTTGCTTGTTTAATGGCAAAAATATCTTCGGTCAGGAAATATTGATGTTCCATGGAGGCGACTGGATGATGGACACCCATCATCTGACCGACTTCATTGACACGATAACCACAGGCATTAACGACGATATCGCAGTCAATATCACCTTTTTCAGTATGCACATTCCAATCTCCATTTTCATACTGTTTTAGAGCAATTACGGGTGTGTCAGTATAGACTTCTGCGCCAGCTTTACGTGCCCGCCTAATCAAAGATTGGCACAACTGGTAAGGGTCAATATCGCCGTCGAGCGGATCCCAAAGACCTCCAAGTAGATTGTCCGTTGATATCAAAGGGTGACGGCGTAGACATTCTTCAGCGTCGATGATCTCAAAGTGGACATCCATGCCTCTTGCCATAGAGGCAAAATGACGATAACCCTGCATCTGCTCTTCAGTATTTGCCAAACGAATTCCACCATCCCCATGGTGATAGTTGATCGGATAATCTGGATCGTCGGACAACTCTTTGTATAGATTTATGGAATGCGTTTTCAGTCCAACCATTGTCTGATTCAAACCGAAATTTGTCACCTGAGCGGCTGAATGCCATGTGGTGCCACTAGTGAGTTCGTTGCGCTCGATTAATACAACGTCTGACCAGCCTTCCTGAGTGAGGTGGTATAAGGTGGAGCATCCTGCAATACCGCCACCAATAACAACAACTCTAGCTCTCGATTTCATATTCAGCCTTATTTACAAGAAATAGTAATAAGAATAGGAGTTTTTTCTTCATACTAGAATTATAAGTCTATTTAAACCAAAGTCCAAATTCGTTTGATGTGTGAGGGATTTGTGCTAATCTATGTGATAAATTATTTATTAATATGATATGCACTATAAAAGGATTCTCTATGATAAATTTAGATAAATTTGAACGCTACCCTTTGACTTTTGGTCCAACTCCAATCGAGCATCTCCCAAGACTGACAAAAGCAATCGGCGGCAAGGTGGAAATATTCGCTAAGCGAGATGATTGTAATTCAGGTTTAGCTATGGGTGGTAATAAGTTACGCAAGCTCGAATATATTGTTCCAGATGCTATTGCATCAGGAGCTGATACACTGGTTTCTATAGGTGGCGTTCAATCAAATCATACGCGTATGGTTGCAGCTACTGCAGCTAAAATTGGTATGAAATGTGTTGTTATTCAGGAAAGCTGGGTACCACATGATGATGCTGTCTATGATAGGGTTGGAAATATTATGATGACAAGATTAATGGGGGCAGACTCTCGTCTAGTTGATGAGGGTTTTGACATTGGAATTCGCAAGAGTTGGGAAGATGCAATGCAGTCAGTTCGTGACTCAGGTGGAACTCCTTATGCTATTCCTGCGGGAGCATCTGTTCATAAATATGGTGGCCTTGGATATGTTGGTTTTGCTGAAGAAGTAAGAGCACAAGAGCAAGAGATGGGCATTAAATTTGATTATATTATTGTGTGTGTTGTTACAGGCTCTACCCAGGGTGGAATGATTGTTGGGTTTGCAGCTGATAATCGCGCTGACCATGTAATAGGTATTGACGGATCTGGAACTGTAGACCAGTTACGCATTCAAGTTCGAGGCATTGTTGATCAAACCGCTAAGCTTGTAGATCTTGGTCGTGAAGTGCGTGATGATGAAATTGTCATTAATCCAGATTATTCCTATCCCGCATATGGCATACCAAGCCATGAAACCAATGAAGCTATTCGTATAGCAGCCCGCACGGAAGCAATGATTACTGATCCTGTTTATGAGGGCAAATCCATGCAAGGAATGATTGATTTAGTTAAAAAAGGTTTCTTCCCAGAAGGTTCAAATATTCTTTATGCCCATCTTGGTGGAGCGCCAGCTCTTAATGGTTACAGTTATACTTATAGGAATGGTTAAACCCAGAGTTGTGTGGTGGAGGGACAGGGATTTGAACCCTGGAAGGGTGTTAGCCCTTGCTGGTTTTCAAGACCAGTGCATTCAGCCGCTCTGCCATCCCTCCGGAAGATTGGTATGATACAGTTTTTATAAATAAAGTAAATAAATATATACAAAAAAACTACTCAATTTTGCGTATAATTTCCCTTTTTTAGAAATTTGTTGGTAGTCGTTATGGCGAAAGTATGTCAAGTTACTGGTAAACGACCTTTGAGTGGTAATAATGTCTCGCATGCACACAATAAAACGCGTCGTCGTTTTTACCCGAATCTACATACTCATCGTTTTTGGGTAGAAAGTGAGAATCGTTTCGTGAAATTAAAACTTTCTGCGAAAGGTTTGCGTGTAATTGATAAAAAAGGCATTGATGTTGTCTTGTCTGAGATCCGTAAGCGTGGTGAAAAGGTATAAGGAGTAAGTTATGAGAGAGAAAATCAAACTAGTATCTTCAGCTGAAACAGGACACTACTACACAACTACTAAAAATAAACGCCTTCATCCCGAGAAAATTGAGGTAAAGAAATTTGACCCAGTGGTTAGAAAGCACGTTATGTATAAGGAAGCTAAGATTAAGTAAGCTCTTTAAACTTTCATTAAAAAGCCGCTTAGAGCGGCTTTTTTTACGTCCAATTCAATTAGTTTTGGAGAATCGTTTCAAGAGGCACGTTAGCTGCCGCTTCTTGGTAATCTGCAATCTGATCAAAGTTAAGATATTGATATATTTCACCCGACATTGGTTCAATATCTCTCATTAAAGATAAATATTCTTCAATGCTAGGAATGTATCCTAGTTTTGCGGAAATTGCGGCAACCTCAGCAGAAGCTAAAAAGACATCGGCGTTGTCTCCAAGTCGGTTGGGAAAATTTCTTGTTGACGTTGAAACCACAGACGCACCTTCTTTCACTCTTTTTTGATTACCCATACACAGAGAACAACCTGGCACTTCTGTATGTTCTGTCAACTTCTCGAAGGTTTTATAAATACCTTCTGCACGTAACTGTTTTTCATCCATACGGGTTGGTGGAACTACCCACAAAACAGTATTGAGTTCAGTCTTATCTTTAAGCAATTGTGCGGCAGCTCTAAAGTGACCAATATTTGTCATACATGAACCGATAAAGACCTCATCGATTTCTGTTTTTGCTACATCAGAGAGTAATTTAACGTCATCCGGATCATTTGGACAGGCAAGAATTGGCTCTTTGATTTCATCTAAATTGATTTCAATAATTTCAGCATATTCACAGTCTTTATCAGCTTTCAATAAGTTAGGTTGATCAAGCCATTTCTGCATATCCATGATGCGCTTGGCAATGGTTTTTTTGTCTTCATAACCAGAATCAATCATGGAGGAAAGCAAGGTAATATTTGATTGTAAATACTCTTCGATAGGTTCTTTATTGAGTTGCACAGTACAGCCATTAGCAGATCTTTCTGCTGAGGCGTCTGCAAGTTCAAAAGCTTGTTCAACTTTGAGATCACCTAGACCTTCAATTTCTAAAACCCTTCCCGAGAAAATATTTTTCTTGTTCGATTTCTCGACAGTGAGAAGCCCTTTTTGGATTGCCATATAGGGGATAGCGTTGACTAAATCTCTCAGGGTTATACCCGGTTGCATTTTGCCAGTAAACCGGTATGAGAATCACCACCAGTTCCAACAGAATCTGGTAACAGCATCCGATTTAACCAGGAATGAATAATGCCGTCTCCTGGTTTCAGTGAGACGCCACCGCGTGATTGCATAAAGTCTGGTAGTGTATGTTGTAATTCAAGGTCAATCGGCTTTGGATAGGCAGCCGTATGACAAAAACTTTGCATGACTAGATCGGCGGAAAAACCTAAACAAGCCAACTCCTTGAGTTCGTCGCGTGTCATCGCGCCCGTTGTATCCTGCGAACCTACTGAACTCATCCTGGGTTCACAATAAGTTCCAGGACGAACACCTGAAACGCCACAGGCTTTGCCGACAATTTTTTGAGCAAGAGTAAATCCTGACGAGCTATTTTTTGGGTCTATTGGACGAAGAAAAACATCACTTACCTCTAAACCAAGCTCAGTTCTGATTTTATCTGTCAAGCCTCTGCCAATAATAAGAGGAATTCTTCCACCAGCACGAACCTCGTCAGGCATTGTGCTTGGTGCTAACTCAAAAGTTGAGATGTTTTCGCCAGAAGAATTAGTGATAATACCCTTATATGGGTAAATTGTTATTTCATCACCCATTTTTAGTTTTGAGACATCACATTCTATCGGCAAAGTGCCTGAGTCTTCTGCTGTATTAAAGAATATGGGCGCAATTTTTCCTCCAAGAACAATTCCACCAGTATTTTTATTGGGGATGTAATCAATAGACTCGCCCATGTGCCATAAAATAGAGTTAATGGCAGATTTACGTGAAGATCCAGTGCCTACAACGTCACCAACATAAGCCAATGGAAGCCCTTTTTTCTTAAGTTTTTCGATAGTCTCGAGAGGTTTGTCCATTTTTTTGACAAGCATTGCTTGGGCATGGAGTGGAATGTCTGGGCGAGACCAGGCTTCAGTTGCAGGAGAGAGATCATCGGTATTAGTTTCACCATCCACTCGAAAAACCACTGCATTAATTGACTCAGGAAGAGGTTCTTTTGAAGTAAACCATTCAGCCGAAGCCCATGAGTCAACAATTTTTTTAGCATAAGCATTGTGTGCAGATTTATCAAGTACACTCTGATAAGC